>Ga0315288_10010009_pt1 | contig 11944 bp, 5 predicted proteins | sample YL17G11_20_MG_FD_203454 | JGI IMG/M metagenome (GOLD analysis project Ga0315288, IMG submission 203454) | Sediment microbial communities from Yellowstone Lake, YNP, Wyoming, USA - YL17G11_20 | ecosystem: Environmental > Aquatic > Freshwater > Lake > Sediment | place: USA: Wyoming | collected...
GTGGGGGAAGGATCGCAGTCTATTACGAGGATAGGACTGCCTTTACCGGTATGATTACTGCCATTGGAGGAGTGGGGTCAGAATATAGCGGTGGGGGGGAATATGGCGGGCCAGCGATAGAACCCGGCGGGGCAGGGACGATTTATACCAAGTCGTCTACTCAGACTTGGGGGGATCTGGTGGTGGACAATGGGGGGAATTCGGGTGCGGCAACTGCTCTCCCGGCAGGGACACATATCTTCGATACGGTGAAGGTGGCAAACGGGGGGCGGTTGGAGGTGCCCGTGGGTTCGAATCTGATTCTTCTTCCGGACACATTGACCATAGATGAGAGTGGACATTTGATTGTTTCGGGTGGGCTGGATTACAGCCGTCTGGTGATTTCCCAGGGTACGTTTACTTTGGAGGGCAATGGTCATCTGATAACCAAGGAAGTGGAGGTGTCGGGAGAGGGAGTGTTTGTTCTAAACAAGGCGGAGACGGTTCCCACGGTTCGCATCGGAGCTGGCGGTGTATTGACGCACAGTTCGGGTCAGTCGGGTTTTAACCTGACGGTTTTGGGGGACCTGGTGGTGGAGGCGGGTGGAGCGATTTCGGTGGACGGGAAGGGATATGCCCCCTATGAAGGACCTGGCCGAGGGAGTTGTTACTCCAGTGGAGGAGGGTATGGAGGGGCGGGTGGAAGTCCGTGGGACGGTTGTTCTGGAGGTGGGACGTATGGTTTGGTTTGGGATCCGTGTGATATGGGCAGTGGCGGGGGTGGCAGCCCCGACTGTGGAGCCGGCGGCGGCAAGATCCACCTGCGTGTTTTGGGGACGTTAGCCGTAGAAGGGGAAATCACCGCGAATGGTGGTGAATCCCTGTATGGCAGCCACGGGGCAGGCTCGGGCGGGAGTGTATTTATTCAGGCCCATGTTTTGACAGGAGGGGGGAGGATATCGGCCGATGGCGGAGGGGCTACCATTTATGGCTGTGGTGGGGGTGGGGGACGGATTGCACTGTACTATGACAATTGTTCATTCACGGGTTTGATTACGGCGTATGGTGGATCAGGCTATGAATGGGGAGAAAATGGTACAATATACAATATACAGCCTCTCATTCATCCTTTAGTTCTCAGCAAACAATATGTAAGTGATTGTAAATTGCCCTTCAGCCGAGAAAATTGGACGTTCTCTGCAATTGCCGGTCAACAGGTTCGGTTTGAGAAAGTCAACATGTCAACTCCGGGGATTGTCTTTGATCTTACTGGCCCGGAGAATTGGGCGGGGTTTACGGGAATCACCAAAGATACCGATCTGATTAACCTACCTTATTCAGGCCAATATACCTTGACCGCTCGGAAAATCGGCGATCTTAATGACAGGGTCTATACATTCTGTTTGCAGGAGACAACTGTAACCGACATTCAATTGAATGAAATCCATCATGACACTTTTGTTGGCAGCAGCCAGGCCCAACTGTTCCGTGTGAACGTGCACGACAGTAATCCCATCCGGATCGTCTTGGACTGCAACGCGGCAGACAACTGCACTGAACTATATGCGCAATTTGGCTCCCCGCCCACGAGAGGTGATTATGATTACCGACACAGTAGTATGGCTGCGCCAGATCAGACAATACTCGTCCCGATGGCATATTCAGGGGATTGGTATATTCTTGTTTACGGTGACGTCATTTCAACGCCCAGCGACTACAATCTCTTGGCAGTGACCTCGGATATTGTAATAAGCAGTGTGACGCCGAACCATCATGGAAACAGTACCGCAGCCGTTCTATCGTTGATCGGTGCTGGTTTCAATTCCGTTACGACAGTGGAATTGATCTCAGATAGTAATGACATTTATCTTGCTGATTCGACGCAGGCTGATTCACTCACACAGATGACTGCCAGGTTTGCAGCCGGGACTGTGCCGGCGGGCATATATTCGCTCAGAGTCTCTGCATCAGGGGGGAACTCCGATGAATTGCCGGGGGCATTTGAAATTACTGAGGGTGGTAAGGCGAACTTCAAGACAAATCTTATAGTTCCGAGTGTGATCGGTCGAGACTCCCAGGCCACGATCTACGTGGACTGTGCGAACACCGGAGAAGTGGCTATGCCCGCTCCGGTGTTGGTCGTGACTGCCACCGACAGGGCACGAATAAGGCTCGCCCCACCATTGGCGCAATTGGCTGGACCGCTCAAAGTTGTCGCGATACCTGTAATCGGCGATACTGCAGCGGGATTCTGGACGTCAGCTCAGCCTATCGGATTCAGTTCTACAGTTCACGTCCTGGCCAGCGGAGAGACTCCCGGCATTATTCAGCCCGGCGAGTCATTCCGCGTGCCGGTCGATTTCATCGGCCTCGAGCGTCCATGGGATATGCGGGATAACAGCGTCAGATTTGACTTGGGTGTCCTGCATCCTGGAAATACAGATCCTGTAAACTGGGAAGACTTTAAGGACCAGATGCGGCCCGAGAGCATTAGCGAGGAAGCCTGGGAACCTTTGTGGGATAACTTTGTGGCACAAACGGGAAACACGTGGGGTGATTATGTCGAAATGCTGACCGACAATGCCACTTATCTCGGCAGCCTCGGTCTCAAAGTGACGGACATCCGTGAGCTGCTGGCCTTTGAATTCGCCCAAGCCGATGGTCTCAGCGTCGTTCCTTATCTTTCACTTTCTACTGATGCGTATGTAGAGGCGCCAGGCCTGACTCTCAGCTTCAGACGTGTCTATCCCAATAACATCGTAGCGAGACATGCCTTTGGTGTACTGGGCTATGGGTGGTCACACAATTGGGATATTAGCGTGGAGGTTGCTGAGGACGGCACGGTGACAATTGCCGGTCCGGCTGGCTCAAGGCGAGTATTTCAACCCGACACACGTGGTGGCTACTTTGCTGAGGCCGGCGACTATGCGACGCTCGTCGCACTTGGCGGTGGTGCTTTTTCGCTTAGTGAGAAGGGCGGCCTGCTCTATACTTTTCACGCCGACGGGAAGCTGAGTTATGTTGAAGACACGAATGGAAACCGTATCACCGCTGTCTATTCCGCAGATTTACTCCAGACGCTTACCCATTCTTCAGGTAAATCTCTTGACATTACTCACAGCCCCTCAGGATTGATTGAGACCATCACCGATCCCAACACGGGCCGTCAGACTGTCTTTACCTACGATGTCGCAGATGAACACTTGAAAGAGGCAAAGTACTTCGATGGTTCGATCGTCCGATACGATTACATTGCCGGTACTGGTATCGCCAGCGCACATGCCCTTAAAGAGGTTCAATCTTGCTGCAGCCGCAGGGTCTTCAACTATGACGTGCTGGGCAGGCTTAATGAGACATATCTTGGTGACTTCGAAGAGAGAATCTCTTTGTCGTATGATGTCGCTGGTACGGTCTCTGTAAAGGATGCTTTCGATAACACTTTCAAATTCTTCTACGACCATCGGGGCGTGTTGGCAAAGGCAGAAAATCCTCTGGGGCACTCGATGCAAATGACCTACGACAGCATGTACAATCTAACCAGCATTACAGATCCAACCGGCCGTTCCCATGTCTATGAATATGATGCGAGGGGCAACGTTTCGCATCTCACAGATCCACTTGGCAGCGCTACGCGTTTTAGCTATGACCGCCGCTATAACCGCCTGACGTCATTGATAGATGCAAAAGGCAATACGACGGATTATCAATATGACGCTCTTGATAACATGCTCAGTATCACATACGACGACGTCTCTGTTGAGAGTTGGTCCTATGATGATCCGACAAGTCCGGGAGATCCACATTCCTGGACGAACCGTCGAGGCGTTCCAATCAAATATGAGTATGACAGCAGCGGTCGGCTCGTTTCAAAGGTCTATGCTGATGGCTCGCGTGCAGATTATGATTACGATACTCGCGGTAATCTGACCTCTGCGATTAATACCTATGGTGCCATCACGCTTGCATACGATGCAAATGATCGCCTGGAACGCATCAACTATCCCGGCGGACAATTTCTTGAGTTCACCTACGATGCTGCGGGTAGACGTTCGTCGAGAACCGACCAGCTCGGCCATCGGCTGGACTATCAATACGATAGCGTTGGACACCTTGAGAGAATTACAAATGAAAGTCCGTTGGACATCGTTCACTACTATTATGACGCGGCCGGCAGATTAGAACGTAAGAATCTTGGGAACGGCGTTTATACGACTTACAATTACGATGGTGCAGGTCAACTTACACGCTTGACCAATTTCAAGCCTGACGACACAGTGCTTTCTCAATTTGACTACATTTATGACAGTCGCGCGCGACGTACGTCTATGACCAGGACGTATGATTCGGGCACTTTGGCCTGGACATACGAATATGATGATGCTGGTCAGTTAATCCATGCCATTCTCGATTCTAATGATCCTGAGATACCAGATCAGGATCTTACCTTTGTCTACGACGCCTTGGGAAATCGAATCGAGACCATCGTTGATGGTGCTATCACAGAATATGTCACCAATAACATGAACCAGTACACGACGGTTGGCAATGTTGGCCTCGAATACGATGACGATGGCAACCTTATAGCAAAGGACGATCCCAATTACGGCGCTACCTTCTTCGAGTACAGCCAGGAAAACCGCTTAGAACAGGTGAATTCACCAGAAGGGATCTGGCAGTACGTTTATGATGCTCTTGGGAATCGTACAAGGGTTAATAATAATGGTTCAATAACAGATTATGTCATCGATCCAATTGGATTCGGTGATGTAGTTGGGGAATATGATGAATCAGGTGACCTTTTGGCCCGATATGACCACGGTTTTGGCCTGCTTTCCCGCAAAGGGCCTGGTGGCGATCCCAATTATTACACTTTTGATGCGATTGGTAGTACCAGTGAAATTACGAATCCAACAGGGCTTGTCCTAAATAGTCATACTTACCAGCCATTTGGAGAGGTAACCTCATCATTGGAGACAGTATACAATCCGTTCAAGTTTGTCGGCGAGTTCGGAGTGATGCATGAAACGAATGGCTTGGACTACATGCGGGCAAGGTATTACGATTCGCAGCTTGGACGCTTTGTGTCGATGGATCCGATGGGATTGGCGGGAGGGGATCTCAATCTGACTGCATACGTGAGGAATAGACCTGTTGCAGCGAACGACCCCTCTGGTTTGCAGCAAAAGGGCAGACCCACATGGATCAAAACTCCCAACACCGATCCTTTTTGTGGCAGAGGTGCACGTGGCTGTTTCGATCGACAGAGTACGATCTACATCAATTCCCGCTTCCCGAAAGAGCTCATACGGTCGACGGAGGGACACGAATATACTCATTGGAGACATAGGAACCGCAACTACGGCATAGACGAAATGGAAGCCTATGCCTATCAGTGGGAAATAGAGAACCTGTACAATACAGGAGCCTATAAATATCCACTTTTCGTTGATGATTTGTTCTATTATTACTATAGATCCGAATACTGGAAGTCGTTCTGGGATGGATTCTGGCATGGATACCCTTTGTTGCCAGTGACTAGCCAGACAAGCCAGATTCCGACACCCCGTGACCCGAACAAGAAGATAGGACCTAAAGGTGTTGGTTCGCGTGGCTTTGTTGTCGCAGGGAGTTTGATGCCGTATCGAGTTGAATTTGAGAACGACCCAAATGCGACGGCACCTGCCCAGATCCTAGAAATGACCGACCCGCTTGACGCAAACCTGGATTGGGCGACCTTTGAGCTTACGGAGGTTGGCTTTGGTGGCCATTTGATTGCGATCCCTGATAATACCCAACACTTTGAAACGAGCGTTCCAATGGATTCCAATGGCGTTGAATTCGAGGTTCAGATCGAAGCCGGCATTCACTTGGCGACGGGTGAGGTCTATGCCAAGTTCTACTCGATCGACCCGAATACCAGCTTGCCTCCGACCGTTAACGTTGGGTTTCTGCCCCCCGAAGACGGAACTGGCAGGGGTATGGGCCACTTCAGCTACGTTATCAATACTGAACCCAATCTGCCTACGGGGACTGAGATTCGCAACGTTGCCTATATCACCTTTGATTTCATTGAGAGAATTGCCACTAACCAGATCGACCCACACGACCCAAGCAAGGGAACCGATCCAGCGAAGGAATGTCTCAACACAATCGCCATTTTGGATTGCGATTTCAAGGCCGACGTCAACCGCGACTGCCGGATCACACTGGAAGACTTTGCGCTGCTGTCTGCTCAATGGCTCCTAACGGGCGAACAGGGCAATTGTGCCCTCGGTGCCGACCTCGCCGGCCAGGATTGCGTCGTGAATTTCCAGGACCTTGCCATCCTGACCTCGGAATGGCTGTCCTGTGGTATCGATCCTGACGAATTCTGCTGGATATCGGAGTAATGTCCAATTGCATAAGAATTAGACAGCAATCTGATAGTGCCTGAAATACCGTAACCATCTGGCCAACTACACTTGAAGAAAGTTGAGAAGCTTCGCGGTCTGAAAGGTGAAAGCCGGGCGGTTAGGTATTGGAGGACGCCCCGCCGGTTTCGGGGGATTCGTGCAGGGCCTTCCAGTTGGAAGGGATAAGTTGTGATATCTTTCTGGCGGGATGGGTGCTGACGCGATCTATCACGTCCCGCAGATGGGCAAACGGATCTACGCCGCAAAGCTTGCAACTGGCCACCAGACTGTAAATAACCGCCGCTCGCCTGCCGCCGTTGTCACTGCTGGCGAACAGCCAGTTCTTGCGTCCGATCACGACCATGCGGAGAGCCGTCCAAACACAACAAAACCCAACAAACACCCCCAAATACAACCGCCAAAAGTGTAAACGAAAAGTGTAGCCCTATTCCCGTCGAACACCGGCCGCAGACTGAAACCCGGTGCTCTGGGCCTCATTTCGCAGCGACCACCTCTCCCTACTAATCCTCACCGCATAATCCCTCAGCTGCGTGCCAGAGATTTTCTCCATCATCAAGATGACCAGAAACGCTTCCACATAAACACAGTTAAACAGCCGCTGAAACCGCCACCTCACACCCTGCCTCGTCATCCGAAAGGTCTTATGAATCTTCTCTCCATATGTCCCTCTAAGAACCATGTAGCTGGACCTACCCGGCTTCAATTCCACCCACAGGTCCTTCAATTCCATCAGATTCTTCAAGTTCTCCAGAAATGTCTTGTCCTTTTCGGTTAGTTTCGTGTTTCATCACCATGATCTCCTGCCCTTCCTGCCAGATATCTACAACTCCGGCATGGGTCAGGAATATAATCGCAATAAACCGCCAAACAAGGTCCCTTCGCCCGTCTTTGCTCAGCGGCGGTATGTCCCTCAAATTCGAGGCAACGTCACGAATATGAGCCTGTATGTGTCTTTCGTAACATCTCAGGTCAAACGCCGTCTTCGCCTCGACAACCAAATCCCTATCAAAGCCGGCTGTAAGACTATTCAGGGCTTCCACGAGACTCGGGACAGAATCAAGGTCGATCCCTGCAAGTGGCAGGGAAGCTGACCTCGTCTCCACCAACATCCGTCTGACTCGCTCCCTCAGCTCTTTCCTTCTCTGCCTGGATTGAACCATCTTCTGCTGAAAGTAATCAGCATCAAAGACCAACCCATCAAACAGGAAATTGGACCTAATGTCGCTACCACACTGCCTGCACTGGTATTTTCGCACCTTTAGCACCGGCACGCCACCACAGGCCAAGCACCTTTGAAATTGAACCGTAGGGTCAATATCCAGCCCGCACGAAGTGCATTTGGCCTTGCCCTCCGCCGACATCGCCAGCGGTCCACTACACTCGGGACAGCGGTATCCAAATAGCATAACACCGTAGTAGAACTTCTTTGCCTTTATGATGAAGTCCTCAACGGCTCTTGCCATGTCAAATGCAAGAGCAATGATGTTCATGCGGCGTTTTGCTGAATCGGCGCCTGATGCTTCGGCGTGAACTTCCGTTTGCAGCCCTTGCAGAGCCTTATTTGCCGGACTCCCATGGTCTTTGTCTTCCTGAAGCTCTTTTTCTGGCTGTTGTGGCTGCCACAGTACGGGCAGCTTGGTGGCCTTCCTCTCGGCATATACATCACCTCTGCGAGACCTTGAGAGGCTCTTATATATAAAGTTTTCTATCTTTGAATTCACCTGGTGTGGTTGTACGTGTGCCACCGCATTCCGTCATTCCAATCCTTGCAAGGCTGTGATATCATCATGCAACGGCACAGCTTGGCTGCACGGCCAATCATGGCAGGTAGCACAGGTATCCCGTAAAACTGCAACTCAAGTTATGTGGAGCCCAAAAAATGAAACTCACATCGTTGTTCTTCTCAACAGTGGCATGTATCTGCTTGATTGCATCAGGAGGCCCAGAAGTATGGGCGAGTGAGCTTCATGTGGCAAAAACAGGTAGCGATTCGGCTTCCGGAAGTGACGCGCGTCCATATCTCACCATCAACAAGGCCGCATCTGTCGCGCAGCCTGGAGATACAGTCGCCGTTCACGCTGGAACATATCGAGAATGGGTCAAGCCCATCAATGGTGGCAGCGATGATAGCAAACGCATCACCTATCGAGCTGCGCCCGGCGAGGAAGTCATTATCAAAGGTTCCGAACGTATCACGTCCTGGGCACGCGAAAACTCTGGCTTGTGGAAAGTCGAACTACCGAACTCATTCTTTGGTGAATATAATCCCTACGCTCTGACGGTTTCGGGGGGCTGGCTGAACTACGGCCAGTGGCACCATCGCGGGGACGTCTATCTCAACGGCGAGGCCTTCTGCGAGAGAAAGACAGCACAGGAGCTAACAGAGGCCGAGCACACATGGTTTTGCCAGGCGGATGAGAACGTGACGACCATCTGGGCGAACTTCGGCGAGGCAGATCCCAACACGGAACTGACCGAGATCAACGTTCGCGAAAGCCTTTTCATGCCTGAAATCGCCGGCTTGAAATACATCACCGTCGATGGCTTTCATTTCATGCACGCCGCTGCCAACTGGGCGCCGCCGGTTTTGGACCTCCAAACAGGCGCTGTCGGCCCACGGATGGGAAAGCACTGGATTATCGAGAATTGCAGGATCACCAACGCCCGCTGTGTTGGGATTATCTTGGGACATGCGCCAGGCGTTGACTACAGCGATATCGACGCCTATGGAGACCATATCATCCGCAACAATGTTATTCGGCGTTGCGGACAAGCGGGTATCGCCGGCCAGAAAGGGGCCACCCGCTCACTGATTTGCGGCAACCTCATCGAAGACACCAACTATCGTAGGGAGTTCGGCGGCTGGGAAACTGCCGCAATCAAGTTTCACAATAGCGTGGATACTGTCATTAGCGGCAATTTGATCCGCGGTGTTTACCGACAAGAGCAGGGTGCTTTTGGGATTTGGATTGACTATGGCAACCAGGGCATCCGGATTACGGGCAACCTCATCTATAACACCGAAGCGGCCACCGTTTTCCTGGAGATGAACCATGGCCCCACACTTGTCGATAACAACGTCCTCATCGGCCAGCCGATCAGGAGTAATTCCGAGGCTACCGTGTTCGCGCACAATCTGTTTGTCGATTGCGTGTACGAGTACAGCCCAGACACCGAACGCCGTTCTGAGTATTATAAACCACATACAACAAAAGTGGCTGGACGCAAACCTGGCACCGCTCAGGATGACAAGTGGTTTAACAACATCTTTGTCCGATGCGGACTCGACCAAGTCAAGACCGCCCCAGGCTATGCATCGGATTACAACGTTTTTCTGGAAGGGGCGAAGAAGAGCTCCTTCGGCGATGAGAACAGCGTGGCTGACCCCTATGCCACAGGATTGGCTGTCAAAGACCATCCTTTAGGAGCTGCGATCACGTTTTCCGTGAATGACACACTTTTCCGCGTGAAAGGGCCACGGGTCACTGCTGAACTGGTTGGTGTCTTTGCAACTGTTGGCCAGACCATTGAGGACCGCCACGGTGATCCTGTCAAAGTGGATACTGATATCAACGGGAAGAAGTATACACGACCGATCGCTGGCCCACTGGCAGACCTTAAGGCGGGGCTCAACACGATCGTCTGGCCCATCAAGAAACATTGACCGTCTGTGTACACTCGTCAAGACTTCCAGAATCTGATGTATCTATTACGAGTTTGTTGGACATGGCATGCCGGGGCAAATGCTTCATCTTTTATTGATCTTGGCCGCAGTAGCAGTGACTGCAAAAAACGCCTTAAGACCATTGTATTGGAGGCAAGATTCTGGTATTAGAGTTGGATGGTTTGGTTGTGAAGCAAAGTATGTCTAATATGGGAAATTCCGAACAATTTACCATTGATACTTGACAGGAGATTGTCATGACAAAACAAATAGGAGCGTTTTCTCGTCGTGATTGTTTGAAACTCGCTGGTGCCGTTACCCTCTCCGTGCCGTTAGCTGGCTGGGCTGCCGAAAACCTCAAATCAAGGGCAAAAAGGAACCTCAAGCTGGCTATCTTTTCCGGCGTGTATGCCGGTTTGCCCTTGGAAGAGGCCGCCAAAAAGATCAGGGCAGATGGTTTTGGCAGCGTAGTGCTGGAATACGCCTTTGCCGACATCCGGTTTGACCCCTTCGCACCCGATTGGGAGGTCGCGAAAAAGATAACAAGTTGTTTAGAACGCAACGAGATAAAGGTGGTGGGCCTGTATGGTTACTACAATGTAGTCGCGCCAGATCCTGAGAAACGCAAACTTGGTGAGCAGCGGATGCAATTTCTGATCGAAAACTGGAAGCGCCTGGGCTCCAACAACATCTCCACTGAAACTGGATCGTTCAATCCGCAGTCGGAGTGGAACGATTCGCCCGAGAATGCTACGGAGAAGGCCTACCAGCAGTGCCGGGCTTCACTGGAGAAGTTCGCAAAGCTGGCGGAGAAGACCGGGGCCGTAATGTCTATCGAGCCATATTGGAAAAACGTCATCGGCTCTGCCGAGCGTGCGGAGCGGCTGTTCCGCGATGTTCGGTCGCCGGCCCTCAAGCTGGTGATGGACCCGTGCAATTATTTTCGCAAAGCCGAGCTTGCCAATATGCAGGCGATACTCAAGGACATCTTCCAGCGGGTCGGGAAACAAACCATCCTGGCACACGCTAAGGATGTCAAGGGTTCGGCCAATGCCGATGACACCGAATTGCCTGCCTCGGGCAAAGGCGTGCTCGATTACCCGCTGTATTTGCGACTGCTGGCGCAATTAGACCGTGAAATATATCTGGCAGTCGAGCATCTCACGCTCTCCGAGGTTCCTGCAGCGCGAGATTACGTGCTTGCTCAGTTTGAGAAAATATAGGGAAAAGGACAATAGGATGAATAACTGATTCCGACAGCAACTCCGCTGAAGTGGCTGACGAACAAAGGCGAAGGGGGTAGGCAATAGTTGGAAAAGTGTGCTACAAGTACGTGTGCGAGGACTGTACCACTGGGAAGGTCAATACTGGAAACAGTACCAAACAAGTTGAGGAATTGTCATTTGTGCTGTAGGATGTCTACTTCAGTGGAATAACTCATAGCCATCTTCGCAGTGCTGACCCGAGGTAACGACTATGATAAAATCTATGCGAAAACTCAAAACTAACGCTTGCGTTCGAGCTACCATTGTGGCCAGTGTCTTGCTGGTCTTAGCCGAGGCAGGCACAGGCCAAACCACTCAGGCAAAGCCGAGTGTAACTGTGGGCACCTACTACTTTGACGGCTGGTCGGGACAGAATAAGAAACTTGCCGAGGACCCACAGTTCGCCAAGCTGAATCCGCCTACTCACCTGACGAAACGGCTCTTAGGCGAGTTCGCAGGTCGTGAGCCTATTTGGGGCTGGCGCGACGATAACTTAGAGGTCGTCGAGCAGCAAATAGACCTGGCTGCAGATCACGGAATCGCCTTTTTCGCCTTCTGCTGGTATTTCCACAAAGACCCCAACGAAATTACCAAAGACCCTCTGAATACCGGATTAGAGTTAT
>Ga0315288_10010010_pt1 | contig 11944 bp, 8 predicted proteins | sample YL17G11_20_MG_FD_203454 | JGI IMG/M metagenome (GOLD analysis project Ga0315288, IMG submission 203454) | Sediment microbial communities from Yellowstone Lake, YNP, Wyoming, USA - YL17G11_20 | ecosystem: Environmental > Aquatic > Freshwater > Lake > Sediment | place: USA: Wyoming | collected...
TCAACTCGCTTGCGGGGGAGCTTGACGTTTGCGTCCGGAAGAGCGCTGATCTGAAGAAGGGCATCTCTCCCGATATCCTCAGAAAATACGAACAGATCAAAAACGCCGGTCGAGTCGTTGCCGTGGTGTCGGTCTGGAAGGAGGTCTGCGACGGGTGTCATATGTCTATTCCCCCCCAACTGTATAATAATTTACAAAGGTCCACAACCCTGATCACCTGCCCTAACTGCAACCGGATCATCTACTGGGAGCACAGAGACGATTGATGACCGTGGCCGTCTTCCGCACTTGACGCCTGCAGGGCGGAAAAGGTATACAGGGATCGAAATAGACTGGCGGACGCACTGGCAAATGAAGCCGTCGATGAGACGGAGATCGGCCGGAGAGGTGCGCCGGCGGGGGATGGAGGGATGATAAGTGTCCGAGCAGATCAGATGATCGCCGGTCCGGTATTCCGGACCGGAGGAAAGTCCGAACTCCACAGGGCGGGATGGTCGCTAACGGCGACTGGGGGCGACCCTAAGGAAAGTGCCACAGAAAATATACCGCCTCTCCCGATCAGGGAGAGGTAAGGGTGAAAAGGCGAGGTAAGAGCTCACCAGTTTCCCGGGTGACCGGGAAAGCTTGGTAAACCCCATCCGGAGCAAGACCAAATAGGAGAACGGGGCGGCCCGCCCCGATGTTCTCGGGTTGTGTCGCTTGAGGCGGCCGGCAACGGCCGTCCCAGAGGAATGGTCATCGTCGCCCTCCGGGTGACCGGAAGGCGGAACAGAATTCGGCTTACGATCTGCTCGGACACCCTTCTATTCCAAAGGAATCACAATATGAAGGTATTGTCCGCCGAGTTTGTCCTCTCCGCCAGGGAACCCGCCCACTATCCGCCGGCAGCCCTGCCGGAAATCGCCTTTGCCGGCCGGTCCAATGTGGGAAAGTCCTCCCTGATAAACACCATCCTGAATAGGAAGGGCCTGGCCCGGACCAGCAACACGCCGGGGCGGACCCAGGAGATCAACTTTTTTACCGTCAACAACCGTTTTGCCTTGATAGATCTTCCCGGGTACGGATATGCGAAGGTTCCCGAGGCGATCCGGAAGCACTGGGGACCGATGATCGAGACCTATCTCAGGGAGCGGCAGACCCTCCGGCTTGTCGTTCTGATCCTCGACATAAGGCGCGATCCGTCGGATGAAGACCGCCAGCTGATAGGCTGGTTGCAATTTTATCGTCTCCGTTTTCTCATTGTCCTGACGAAGATCGACAAGTTGTCGCGGAATCAGCTTGGAGAGCGACAGCGCCGGATCGGTGAGAATCTGGCCCTCTCGCCTGCAATGCCGCTGATTTCTTTCTCCGCGAAAACGGGCGAAGGGAAGGAGGTCCTCTGGTGGGAGATCAAAAAAACGCTGACCCCTTCCCCCGGTGATGACCGCTGAAGGTTGCCCTTTTATCTGAAAAAGAGATACCAGAGCACGGCAAAAATCGGGAGCAGGATCGGAATGGAATACTTCACCATGTTTCCGATGAAGGAGGGCATCTTGACGCGGGACTGTTCCGCAATGGATTTTACCATGAAGTTCGGCCCGTTTCCGACGTAGGTCATGGCGCCAAACAGCACGGCCCCTGCGGAAATGGCCTGTATGTACTTCCAGGATTCGGCCGTCACGGATTTGACGACGGAAGCATGAAGCGTCTGCAGATGGATCAGATCATTAGGGGAGAGGGTTCCCAGCATCGCCTTCATGTGTACGGCATTATTGACGCTCAATCCATGAAGACCGAAGGCGGCGCTGAGAAAATTCAAGTAGGTCGGGGCGTTATCCAGGAAACTGGACAGCGCCCCCGACCCCCAATAAAATTGGGCCGGATTCGTAATGCCCAGTTTTCCGGCATTCAATTCCAACCAATCCAGGGCAGGCACCATGGTGGCGAAAATTCCCACAAATAATATCGCCACTTCCTTTATCGGCAGGAAATTGAAATCATTTCGTTGATGAACCTCACGTTTCGTCGTGTAGTAACTCGCAACTGCCGCGCCAATCATAATCATCTCACGGATCGGTTCCGATAAGAAAACGGCGCCGATAATCAGCAGCAGGAAGATGACATTGTGCAGCCCTTCGACCATGGCCTGTTCGCCTTTTTCTTCAACTTCGTGTTCCAATGTATCGGGCATTTTCCTATAGTAATGTCGGTCGATGAGATAAAAAATAAGAAGAACCGCGCAAACGGCGATCAGCCAGATCTGCCAGACGCGGCCGATCACCCAGAAGAAGGGAACCCCCTTGAGATAACCCAGAAAAAGGGGCGGATCGCCGATGGGAGTCAACATTCCGCCGATGTTGGAAACGATGAAAATGAAAAAGACGATGTGGTACCCCGATATCCGGTACTTATTGGTCCTGATATACGGTCGGATGAGAACCATCGATGCGCCGGTCGTCCCGAGTAAATTGGAGATCACGGCTCCGATTGCCAGAAGAATGACGTTGGCTATGGGGGTGGACCTTCCCCTGATCCTGATGTGAATTCCGCCCGAGACGACAAACAGGGAACCGATCAATGCAATAAAACTGAAGTATTCCATACCCGTTGCGATCATCCGGGGGCCGTTCTTAAGCACGAAGAAATAATAGACCACCGGGATGATCCCCAAGCCAACGGCAAACGCAGGATATTTCCGTTCCCACCAATGGATATTGATCAGAGGCATCAATGCGATGGCGAAAAGGAGCAGGATAAAAGGTGCGATCATCCCCGGATTAACGGGCATTATCTCATATTCGATTGCTGAAGCATCTGAAACACAGACAAACAGAAATGCAAGCAATAAAAAGAAACGTAAACAGGTTTCTTCATTTCGCTATCCCGTTGAATATTTTTTCCATAGATGCATCCTTATAATGCAGTTTATCCTCCTTTGCAATAGTTTCCGTTCGGGATTATTCGGAATATGCATGCAAATTCGTTTCCCCGTTTATGACCGCCGGTCAGAAATAGCTCTTGACTCTAAAATTGATTCGTGATATCCGCACCAACCGATAAATAAAAGCTAAGGCTGCAAGGTAATTTCGTTTCAAACTTCCATCTCCAGAATCCGAAAAAAGGGGTGAGCGGGTGCTGAAAGAGAGCGATAAAGTCGGTGCGGTCATGGTGGTGGGGTCGGGGATTGCAGGCATCCAGGCGTCACTTGACCTTGCCAATTCCGGAATGAAGGTGTTTCTCGTGGAGCGGGGAATCAGTATCGGCGGCGTCATGGCCCAGCTGGACAAGACCTTCCCTACGAATGACTGTTCGGCCTGCATCCTTTCCCCAAAACTGGTAGAGGTCGGACGGCATCCCAATGTCGAGATCATGACCGGGCGGACCGTGGAGGCCGTCGAGGGCGAGGCCGGCCATTTCCGCGTCCGGATGACAAAAGCCCCCCGGTTTGTAGACCTCGACAAGTGCACCGGCTGCGGGGACTGCGCCAATGTCTGCCCCATCTCCGTCCCTTCCGATTTCAATGAATTGCTCAACACCCGCAAGGCCGTCTACCGCCACTTTCCTCAGGCCATTCCCTCCGGTTTTGCGATCGACAAGTTGGGGACCTCCCCCTGCAAGGCGGCCTGTCCCACCCACATCAGCGTCCAGGGGTATGTGGCCCTGATCGCAGCGGGAAAGTTCAAGGAAGCACTGAAACTGATCAAGAGGGACAATCCCTTTCCCATCGTCTGCGGCCGGGTCTGCAACCACCCCTGCGAGGAGGCCTGCAAGCGGGGCGAGGTGGATGAACCGATCGACATCATGCATCTGAAGCGCTTCGTGGCCGACCTGGATCTGCGGGCGGAGACCCGCTTCATCCCCGAGGTGAAAGAAAAGAAAGGAAAGAAGATTGCCGTTGTCGGCGCCGGTCCCGCCGGATTGACCGCGGCCTATTACCTGGCGATAGAGGGATACGCGATCGACGTGTTCGAGGCCCTGCCCGTGGCCGGCGGTTGGCTCGCCGTAGGCATCCCTGAATACCGCCTCCCCAAGGACGTTCTGAAGGCGGAGATCAAGGTCATCGAGGATCTTGGGGTAAAGATCCACCTCAATACCGGCATCGGCAAGGACATCCCGTTCGAAAAACTCCGGCAGGACTACGACGCCGTCTTCATCGGCTGCGGGACGATCCTCTCCAGCAAGCTCGACGTCCCAGGCGAGGACCTCCAGGGGGTCGTCCATGGCGTCGATTACCTCAGACGGATCAATCTGGGCGAGAAGGTCTTTCTCGGCAACCGGGTCGCCGTCATCGGCGGCGGCAATGTGGCCATGGATGCCGTCCGGACGGCAATCCGCACGGGCTCGAAGGATGTCTTCATCCTTTATCGCCGCTCCCGGGCCGAGATGCCTGCTTCACCCGAAGAGATCGAGGAGGCCCTCGAAGAAGGGATCCAGATAGAGTTCCTCGTAGCCCCGGTCCGTATCCTTGGCGAGGGCGGGAAGGTCACGGGGATCGAATGCATTCGGATGGAACTCGGCGAGCCCGATGCCAGCGGACGTCGCCGTCCCCTCCCCGTGAAGGGCTCCGAATTCACAATCGCTGTGGACACGGTCGTCCCGGCAATCGGCCAGGCGGCGGATCTCTCCTTTATCCCGAAGGAGAGCGGCATCGCGATCAATAAATGGAACACATTCGACGTCGATCCCGTCACCTTTGCGACAAACGTTCCCGGCGTCTTCGCCGGCGGCGATAATGTGACCGGCCCGGCCACGGTCGTCAAGGCCGTCTATGCCGGGAAGGAAGCGGCCGTTTCCATCGGCCGCTATCTGAGCGATCAGGAGATCCGGACGGGCAGGGCAAAGGACTGGACGAAGGATCTCGCTGACAAGGCCGACGTCTCGCAGGTGGCCAAGGTTCCCCGGGTCAGCTATCCCCTTCTGAAACCGGAAGAGAGGAAGGGCGATTTTCGAGAAGTGGGGATCGGATTGAGCGAGGAGGAGGCCGTCCGGGAGGCGAACCGCTGTCTTGCCTGCGGCATCTGCTCCGAGTGCTACCAGTGCGTCGAGGCCTGCTTAGCCAAGGCGATCGACCATGAGATGACATTTTCCGAGGAGACGATCGAGGTCGGCTCCATCATCGCGGCGCCCGGTTTCGAGGTGTTCGATCCCCGCCTCCGGGGCGAGTACGGCTACGGCTTATACCAGAACGTCGTGACCAGCATCCAGTTCGAACGGATCCTCTCCGCTTCGGGTCCCTACTTCGGCCATGTCCAGCGGATCTCCGACGGAAAGGAGCCGAAGAAGATCGCCTTCATCCAGTGCGTGGGCTCCCGCGACACCTCCTGCGGCAACAGCTGGTGCTCTTCCGTGTGCTGCATGTACGCCACGAAAGAGGCGATCATCGGCAAGGAGCACGCCAAGGGGCTGGAGCCGACCATCTTCTTTATGGACATCCGGGCCCACGGCAAGGACTTCGACCGCTTCGTCAACCGTGCAAAACAGGAGTACGGCATCCGCTACATCCGTTCCATGCCTTCGACCCTCAAGGAACTCCAGCAGACGAAGAATCTTCTCGTCAAGTACGTCCGGGAGGACGGGAGCCTCGCCGAAGAGGAGTTCGACATGGTTGTCCTGTCCGTCGGTCTGACGCCGCCGAAGGAAGCGGTCGTACTGGCGAAAAACCTGGGCATTGAGCTCGAGGAACACGGTTTCTGTAAAACGTTGCGCGAAAATCCTGTCCAGACCTCCCGGGAAGGGGTCTTTGTCTGCGGCGCCTTCGGCGGTCCCAAGGACATCCCCGAGACGGTCATGGAGGCGAGCGGCGCCGCTGCCTGCGCGGAAGGACTCCTCGCCTCCCGTCGGGGCACCTTGACCACGGCGGAGGAACTCCCCATGGAGAGCGATCTGCGGGGGATCGGCCCGAGGACGGGGGTCTTCGTCTGCCACTGCGGCATCAACATCGGCGGTGTCGTCGACGTCCCCGCCGTTGTTGAATACGCCAAGACGCTGCCCAACGTGGTCTTCGCCACGGACAACCTCTTCACCTGCTCGCAGGACACGGCCGTCAAGATGGGCGAGGTGATCAAGGAACAAAGGCTCTCCCGGGTCGTCGTCGCCTCCTGTTCCCCCCGGACCCATGAGGGGCTCTTCCAGGAGAACTGCGAGAAGGCGGGGCTGAACCGATACCTTTTCGAGATGGCCAACATCCGGGACCAGAACTCGTGGGTCCACATGCACGAGCCGGAAGCGGCGACGGAGAAGGCAAAGGACCTCGTCCGCATGGCGATCGCCAAGGCGGAATTCCTCAAGCCTCTGAAGCCGGGCCAGCTCAGCGTAAACCACGCGACTCTCATCATCGGCGGGGGGCTGGCCGGCATCACGGCCGCCCTGTCGCTGGCCGACCAGGGCTTCGAGTCCTATATCGTCGAGAAAGAGGAAGAACTCGGGGGCAACTACCGGAAACTCTTCTACACCCTCGAAGGCCTCGATACGCGCAATCATCTGGCCGGTCTGCTCGAGCGGGTCGGGAAGAGCCCCCTCATCCGTATCTTCACAGGGGCGGAGATCCGCAAGTTGGAGGGGTTCATCGGCAATTACAAGACGATGGTAGCCACGAAGGCGGGCGAGGAGCTCTTGGAGCACGGCGTCGTGATCGTGGCGACGGGCGCCTATGAGCTCGAAACGGATGAGTACCTCTACGGCGCGTCCGACCGGGTCGTGACGCAGCGCGAACTGGAGAGACTCATTGCTGAAAAGGACGTCAAGGCCTTGGGGACAAAAAGCGTCGTCATGATCCAGTGCGTCGGCTCCCGGATCCCCGAGCGGCCCTACTGCAGCCGCTACTGCTGTTCCGAGGCGATCAAGAACGCCCTGAAGCTCAAGGAAGCCGATCCGGACCGGGATGTCACCATCATCTATCGCGACATCCGGACCTTCGGCCTCAAGGAGGATTATTATAAAAAGGCCCGGGAGGCCAACGTCATGTTCGTCCGGTACGACGAGGACCGAAAACCCGAGGTGAAGACCGAGGGCGGCAAGATCGTGGTCTCCGTATTCGATCCCGTACTCAACGAGCAGAGCGAGCTCCGGGCGGACCTTTTGGCCCTCAGCGTGGGGACCGTTCCCAACCCCGAAAACGCCGCGGTCGGCAAGATGCTGAAGGTGCCGACGAATCAGGACGGCTTCTTCCTCGAGGCCCACGTTAAGCTGCGCCCGGTCGATTTCGCCACCGACGGCGTCTTCATGTGCGGGATGTCGCATGCCCCGAAGTTCAGCGAAGAGTCCATCACCCAGGCCAATGCGGCCGTCTCGCGCGCCTGCACGATCATGGCGAAGGATTTCATCGAGGCCGAAGGAAAGACGGCCTACGTCAACAAAGAGCGCTGCATGGCCTGCGGTCTCTGCGAGGTGAATTGTCCCTTCAGCGCCATTGCGGTGGATGAGAAGGAGGGGGCTGCAGTCGTCAATACCGTCCTGTGCAAGGGGTGCGGGGTCTGTACGGCCTCCTGCCGGATGAACGCCGCGGATCTCAACGGCTTCAACAACGAGGAGGTCCTGGCGCAGATAGGGACGCTCTTTTAGCCCCGGCGTGGGTGGAGAAAGACCTGTGAAAAATACCCCCGCATTGTCATTCCCGCGAAAGCGGGAATCCAGAAGATTTTGAAAGGACTGGATTCCCGCCTGCGCGGGAATGACAACCGATATTAAATACCGAGAGATTCGAGCTCTCAAGTTGTCTATGGAGAAGGTGAGATATGACAGACCAGCAGTCGGCCAAAGGGTGGGAACCGAAGATCGTCGCCATCGTCTGCAACTGGTGCACCTATGCTGGGGCGGATCTCGCCGGCATCAGCCGGATCCAGTATCCGCCGAATGTGAGGATTGTCCGTGTCCCCTGTACGGGCCGGATCAACCCATTTTATATCCTGAAGGCGCTGCAGGAGGGGGCGGATGGGGTGCTGGTATCCGGATGCCACCCCGGTGAGTGTCACTATATCACGGGGAATCTGACAGCCCGCCGGAAGTTCGCTGCATTGAAGCGTTTCCTTAGTTATATCGGGTTGGAAGGGGACCGGACTCTGTTCACCTGGGTCTCCGCATCCGAGGGAGATCGATTCGCACAGGTGGTCCGGGGCGTGACTGAGGCCGTGCGGGCCCTTGGGCCGGCCCAAAAACTCGTCAAGAGGATTTAATGAACGGGAACACTATCGAGTGAGGAATCAGCGACCGTGGAAAATGTAGAGAAAAAGCTGCGGGAAGAGGCGAAAAGGCTTCTATCCGAGAAGAAGGTGGACGTGGTCTTGGGATACGAAGAGGGGACCTTGCCGCTGACCGCGACGCCCTGCTTCATCACGACGCCCGAGGAGACGGAGCGGCTGGTCTGGAATCCGTTCTGCGTGCAGAATCTGGGCAAATTCGTCCACGACCTCCTGAACCAGCACCACGAGGCGCAGAAGCGGGTCAAACCGGAAGCCCGGCGGAAGAAGGTGGTCGGTGTCGTCGCCCGCGGATGCACGAGCCGGTCGCTGGTGATCCAACTGCAGGAAAAGCAGTACGAGCGGGAAGAGGTCGTCATCCTCGGCGTTCCCTGCGGCGGTTACGTGGATCGAAAGAAGCTCTCCGCCCTCACCGGCGGTGAGGAGATCCGGGAAGGGTCTCTTCAGGATGGACGGATCTCTGCCAGGACATGGAATGGGGAGTATCAGGCGGCCCTGAAGGAACTTCTGGCCGACAACTGCTTGACCTGCCGTTTCAACAAACCGGTCCTTGCAGATATCGAGATAGGAGAAGCAGCGACGGCCGCGGAGGCCGAAAGGGAATACGAGGCGGTGAGAGCTTTCGAGAACCTCCCCGCGGAGGAGCGGTGGTCCTATTTTGAAAAGGAGATGGCCAAGTGCATCCGCTGCTGCGCCTGCCGGAACGTCTGCCCCTCCTGCTACTGCCGGATCTGCTTTGCCGAGCAGAGTCAGCCCCAGTGGATCGGGATCGGGTCCGATCCTTCCGATACCCAGCTCTTCCAACTCATGCGCATGTATCACATGGTGGGGCGGTGCGTCGACTGCGGCTCCTGTGTTGCCGTCTGTCCCATGGGGGTTGATCTGCGGAAGTTTCTGAAGAAACTGGACAGCGACGCCTTCGAGCTGTTCGGGCACCGGGCGGGGGTTGCCCTGGAAGAGCCGGCGCCGCTCGGCGCCTACAGGGAAAACGACCGGGAGGATTTCATCTTCGATCCGAAATCGGGCGTGTAACCCGGGGGTGGAGATCAAGGGGGATGCTTTTTTCACAGAGCAAAACGGAGACGCAATGAAGACCTTTCTGGAAGAAGTGAACGAGAAAATCAACGGGGTTCCCATCCAGCGCTGCTACCACTGCCGGAAGTGCACGGCCGGCTGTCCCATGGCCTTTGCCATGGAGCACAACCCTAACCGGGTCGTCAAGATGATCCAGATGGAGAAGCGCGAGGAGGTCCTTGCGAGCGGCACGATCTGGCTGTGCGTCTCATGCGAGACCTGCATCACCCGCTGTCCGAACGAGGTTGATGTCGCCCGGATGATGGATGTCCTGAGGCAGATGGCCATCGAGACGGGGGTGGGGGCGAAGGAAAAAAACATCCTCAAATTCCACGAGGCCTTCCTTGCCAACATCCGGATGGGCGGGCGGATCAACGAACCTACGATGATGGTCCACTACAAGCTCAAATCGGGGGATCTGTTCTCCGATATGGTCATGGGGATCGACATGTTCCGCAAGGGCAAGCTCTCTCTGGTCTCCCCGCGGACAAGGGATATGAAGAGCGTGCACCGCATCTTCGAAAAGACGCGGCAGTCGTGACTTATGAATGGTTCTGAAGGAGGCAGGCGGTGAAAGTTTCTTACTATCCGGGATGCTCCCTGCACGGCACGGCCAAGGAGTACGATCAGTCCGTCAGATCGGTCAGCCATGCCCTGGGGATCGAACTGGAAGAAGTCGAAGACTGGTCCTGCTGCGGGGCCACCTCCGCCCACAGCACCAATTTCAAGCTCTCCATCGCCCTGCCGGCGCGGAACCTCATCGCCGCGGAGAAGAAGGCCCAGGATGTGATGATTCCCTGCGCCGCCTGCTTCAACCGCTTCAAGACGGCCGAGCACCACCTGGGTCAGGATCCGGAGCTGAAGGCGGAGGTCGAGGAGATCGTCGGCGGCCGTTATCAGGGGAGCGCGGCTATCCGGAACCCGATCGACATCATCGTCCGCGACATCGGACTGGAGGCCCTGGCGGCGAAGGTTGTAAAGAGACTTGCGGGACTGAAGCCGGTTTCCTATTACGGCTGTCTGCTGCTGCGGCCGCCGGATGTCTGCCGGTTCGATGACGCCGAGAATCCGGTCCTCCTCGACAGGATACTCGCGGTGCTCGGAGCGGAGGTCCGTCCCTGGTCCTTCAAGACCGACTGCTGCGGGGGGAGCCTCACCATCAGCAAGACGGAGATCGTGGTCCGGATGGTCGATAAACTGATGGAGATGGCGCGCGAGGCGGGGGCGAACTGCCTGGTAACGGCCTGTCCGGTCTGCATGGCCAATCTGGATATGCGTTCATCGGGAGACGCCGGGCTTCCCGTTTTCTACTTCACGGAACTGGCCGCCCTGGCGATGGGACAGGAAGGGCCCGAAGGTTGGTTCAGGCTGCACCGCACGGATCCGCGGCCGCTTCTCAAGGGGCTGCAGCTCCTGTAAAATCCCCACCCCCTGGGTGGCTGAAGCTCCTGCAAAATCCCCTCCCCCCTGGCGGGGGAGGGTTAGGGTGGGGGGAAAAGGAACAGTATGGAAAAAAGGCTCATCAAGAAGGAGACGCTGGCCGGCATCGTTGGGGAACTGGCGGGAAAGATACGGGTCTGCGCCCCGATGAAGGCGGAGGATGAGGTCCTCTTCAGGGTCCTGGAGGCGGGTGAGAAACCCCTGATAGAGTTTGCGAACGCAAAAAACGCGCCGAAAAATTTCTTCTTTCCCCGGACCGAAACACTGCTGAAATTTACCCGGACGGGGAAGGGGATGGTCATTGCCGGCGATCAAAAGGACGGGGAGGAGACCCTTCTGTTCGGCGTCCGACCCTGCGATGCGAGGAGCTTTACCCTTCTCGACATGCTTTTTGACCAGGAAAAATACCGGGATCCGTACTACCTCGACAAGCGGGAAAAGACGACCGTCGTGGCCCTGGGCTGTGTCCGCCCCCCCTATACCACCTGCTTCTGCACCTCCGTCGGCGGCGCCCCCCTCTCTTCCGAGGGGGTGGATATCCTCCTGACGGATCTGGGGGAGGCATATCTGGCCGAATTTCTGACGCCGAAGGGCGAGGCGCTCCGGGAGGCTTTCGGGGGAACTCCGGCCGGCGAGGCGGAGGAAAAGCAAAAAGAAACCATCGCGACGCAGGCCGCCGAAGAGATCCGTTCCCGGATCCCGGCCCGGGAGATCAAGCCGATCCTCGACGCCCGTTTCGAGGACCCGTTCTGGAACACGCTCCATCAGAAATGCCTCGCCTGCGGCACCTGCACCTACCTCTGCCCCACCTGCCACTGCTTCGACATCAGCGACGAGGTGAAGAGGGCCGACGGGATCAGGATCCGGAACTGGGACTCCTGCATGTTCCCCATGTTCACGAAGGAAACCTCGGGGCACAATCCGCGCCCCTCCCAGAAGGAGCGGTGGCGCCAGCGGGTCATGCACAAGTTCCGGTACTACGTGGACAATTTCGGGGCAATCGCCTGCGTCGGCTGCGGGAGATGCGTGATGGCCTGCCCCGTCAATCTGGATATCCGGAAGGTCGTCGCGGACATCGCAAAATTATAAATCTTCGGAGAGCGACATGCAGAATCCATACATACCGGTTTCTGTCGAAGTGGTCAAGATCATTACGGAAGTTGATACGAAGGATATCAAGACCTTTCGGTTCGCCTTTCTCAGAAAGGAGGATGAAGCGGCCTTTGAGTACCTGCCAGGGCAGTTCGCGGAGCTCT
>Ga0315288_10010015_pt1 | contig 11942 bp, 11 predicted proteins | sample YL17G11_20_MG_FD_203454 | JGI IMG/M metagenome (GOLD analysis project Ga0315288, IMG submission 203454) | Sediment microbial communities from Yellowstone Lake, YNP, Wyoming, USA - YL17G11_20 | ecosystem: Environmental > Aquatic > Freshwater > Lake > Sediment | place: USA: Wyoming | collected...
GAACGTCACCGAGATCCCCCTCAGCACCGAGGTGCCCGCGGACACCAGCGCTCCGTCGGCAGCCTGCACATCCGGGTACTCGAATGTGACGTCGGTGAGTACAAGCTCGCGCTCGAGCTTCCCGAAAGGAACCGTCCCCCGCGCGATCGTGTTGGAAGCAGCGGCATCGAGCGTCAGCTCCTGGACAAGGAGCAGCCCGGCCATGTTCTGCGAGATCGCCTGACGGCCGGCGTTGAACTCCTTCACCTTCGCGTTCATCCGGTTCAGCACGAAGAGCAGCAGCCCGAGCTGGGGCAGCGTCATGCCTAGCACGGCGATCCCGATATAGAGCGTGAAGAACGCCGAGAGCATGAGCAGAGGGTCGGCCGTCACCTCGATGTTCGCGCCCAGACGAGCCTGCCGCACGTCGATGGCTCGGAGCCTTTCGAGCAGGTCCCGGATGCGCGTCGATTCGAGCTGCTTCTGGTCGCGCAGCTTGACGAGGCGCATGATGCCGAAGCGCTCGACGATGACACCCCATGCCTGTTGCGTGACGCGAGCGGTCACCACACCGTACTCGCGGATGCGTTTGATGTTGGCGCGGACAGCCAAAGACACGATGACCGCGAAGAAGAGGATGCTGAGCGTGAGCGGCACCGAGAGCGCGAGCAGTATGGCGACATACACCAGCATGAGCAGGGCGAGCGAGAGCTGCTTGATCACAGCAAGGATCGCGTTGCCGCCCACGGCCGTCTGCGCGATGACGACGCCCACAAGATGCCCCACCGAGTGGCGCGAGAAGAACGCAGGGTCGGCGTCGAAGATCTTGTCGAGGGTCTGCATGCGCAGGCGCAGGCCGATGCGCGTGGAAACGACGGCCGAGTACCAGGCGTTGAAGTAGAACACCACCTGCCGCAGCAGGATGGGGATGAACGCGAGCGCCAGAAGCACCGGCAACGTGACGGGAAGGTGGAAGAAGTCCATGAAGCTCGCGATCGCCTGCCAGACGATGCCCGAGCTGTCGAAGATGGCCGTCTGACCGCCGTCGGCGTACTGCAGGATGGGCAGCAGCAGCGCCAGGCCGATACCCTCGAAGATCGCGAAGAGGACGGCGAACCCGACCAGCCCGCCGACTTCTGAGGGTCGTACGTCGACGATGGCGAGCATCCGCCGTATGGCGTTGATGCGCAGAAACTCGCTCAGGAAATCCCAGATTCTCTTCAGCACGTGGTGCGTCCTAGCTGCTGTCGTTGAACGGCCCGGCAGTTGCCGGGCCGGTGCGGCGAGCGGTTGGTAGTGATTCTAGTACCTCCGCTGTGTCGCGACCACGCCGCGGGGCGGGTGACGCGCCAATGTCCACTTGGGGTGGGTCCAATATCACCCCGCGTGGGCCCTCATCCCCTCGCGGAAGCCCTCGCGTGGTGCGATCATCCAAGCCAAGTTCAGCCCGGCCAACTGGGGAGGTACCGCATGACCAACCGGCGACGCAGGTCGGATGATCACGTCCGACGGGAAGCAGATGGCGCACGGCAGGTGCCGGCGGTCGCCTACCCGCGTGGTAGTCTTCACCACATGGACTGGCACGACCGCATCGCCGTCGACCCCACCGTCTGCCACGGCAAGGCGTGCATCCGCGGGACGCGGGTCCAAGTAGCCGTCGTGCTCGACAACCTTGCCGAGGGGTTGTCAGTCGAGCAGATCATCGCCGAGTACCCGGCGTTGAGGGCAGACGACGTCTTGGCGACTCTCGCCTACGCCGCCGAGCTCGCCCGCGAGCGCACGTCGCCGCTGCTCGAGTCGGCGTGACGCGTCTGAAGCTCGACGAGAATCTGCCGTCGCGCGCCGCGGTGATCCTGCGCCAGGCCGGTCACGACGTGTCGACCGCTCTCGACGAAGGCCTCGGCGGAGCCTCAGATACGGCGCTCGCCAACGCGTGCGCCGACGAGGACCGGATCCTTCTCACGTTGGACCTCGATTTCGCCGACATCCGCGCCTACGGCTCGCCGGACTCGCCTGGAATCGTCGTCCTCCGTGTGCCCCGTCAGGGCGTCGCGAGCATCTGCGGTCTCCTCGAGCGGAGCGCCCAAGAGCTTGGAGAGACCTCGATTCGAGGTGGCATCTGGATCCTGGAGCCCCGCCGCATCCGCAGATGGCGAGTGCGCGACTGACAAGCAGGCGCGTCTGCGGCCGGCAGTTGAGTCCCGTAGTGTGGTGTAGAGAGCTGCGGGCCGGCGGGCGCCGTGGCTCGCAACGCAGGTGGTAGACTGCCGTCGACCCGAAGAGAAGGAGTGACGTGACCTCGCGCGCCGCCGACTGGTTCGAACAGGCCATCCGCGATCTCGAGCAGGCGGAGGCGTCGCGCCGCGACGGGCGCCACGAGTGGGCCTGCTTCGCGGCCGAGCAGGCCGCCGAGAAGGCCGTCAAAGCCGTCCATCTCTCCCTCGCTCAGGATGCCTGGGGTCACGTGGTGGCGCGCCTCTTGAACGAACTGCCGGTCGACGTGCCCGCCGATCTCGTGGAGAAAGCAAAGGTCCTCGACGGCTTCTACATCCCCACGCGCTACGCCAACAGCCATGCCGAAGGTCCGCCTTTTGAGCACTTCGGCGTCATCCACAGCGACGAGGCACTCCGTTATGCCCGTGAGATCATCGAGTTCGCACGTCCTTACGTGGCCGCCGCCTGAAGCGGTAGAGGAGGCCGCGCGCGCCTGGGGCGCCGCCCTCAAAGCCTCCCGCTCGGATGTCGTGAGGGTCGGCTATTTCGGCTCGTACGCGCGCGGCGACTGGGGCGTGGGCAGCGACCTCGACCTCGTGGTCGTCCTCACGGAGTGCGGCGAGCCGCCGCTGCGGCGCGGCCTCGCCTTCGACACCATCAGCGGCTTCCCGGTACCGGTCGACCTGCTCGTCTATACGCAGGATGAGTGGCGCCGGCTCGAGGCCGAGAAGGCGCCGTTCGTGCAGCGCCTGAACGCCGAGGTGGCGTGGGTGGCGTAGGGTGGCCGACTGCCTCGACGGCCGCCTCGACCACCTCCTGGAGGCGCAGGCGGGACAGCCGTTGCTTTGCGCGATGAAGTGAGCAATAATGCTCAATACGTTGAGCGATTCCCTGGAGAGTGGGACGATGTATCGTCGCTACACCACCGACATGCTCGTCTCGCGCCTTCGTGAGGGGCGCGGATCCATGCAGATCGTCCTCGGCCCCCGGCAGAGCGGGAAGACGACCAGCGTGCGTCAGGCCATCGACGAGCTCGGTCTGCCATTCGTGTATGCGAGCGCGGACAGCCCCGTGCCGTTCGGCCCCGAGTGGGTCGCCCAGCAGTGGCGCGCCGCCCGCCAGCAAGGTGAGCCGTCCATCCTGGTCCTCGACGAGGTGCAGAAGGCGCAGGGCTGGCCGGAGCAAGTGAAGGCCGAGTGGGACGCCGACACGTGGGCCTCGCGCGACATCCGCGTAGTACTGCTCGGTTCGTCGCCGCTTCTCGTAGAGCGCGGACTGACCGAGAGCCTCGCCGGGCGCTTCGAGACCGTGCGCTCGACGCACTGGACCTTCGCCGAGTGCCGCGACGCCTTTGGCTGGGGCCTCGACACGTTTCTGTTCCATGGGGGCTACCCGGGGGCCTCGCGCTACCTCGACGACCACGACCGTTGGCGTGCGTACATCCTCGACGCGATCGTCGAGACCACCGTCTCGCGCGACGTGCTGCTGCTCACGCGCATCGACAAGCCGGCTCTGCTGCGGCGGCTGTTCGGGCTGGCGTGCGAGTACTCCGGGCAGGAGCTTTCGTACCGCAAGATGATCGGCCAGCTCACCGATGCCGGCAACACGACCACGCTCGCGCACTACCTCGACCTGCTCGCCGGCACGGGGCTGGTGACGGGCCTGCAGAAGCACTCGAGCAGGCCCGTGCGGCGGCGCTCGTCCAGCCCCAAGCTCCTCGTCATGAACACGGCGCTGATGACGGCGCTGTCGGGCGCGCGCTTCGAGGAGGCGCGTTCAGACGGCGCCCTGTGGGGCAGGATCGTCGAGTCTGCGGTGGGGGCGCATCTTTTCGCCGTCGCGCAGCGCGCAGGCGGCGAGGTGCGCTACTGGCGCGACGGCCCCTCCGAGGTCGACTTCGTGACCGTGCGCGGACGTGCCGTCACGGCGGTCGAGGTGAAGAGCGGTGCCGTTACGGACTACCGCGGGCTCGAGGTCTTCCGCTCACGCTTCCCAGGTTCGGACACGCTGCTTGTCGGCGCCGGTGGGACCCCGCTGGAGGCGTTCCTTGGAGGGACCGCGTAGCCTGGCCGGGCTGGACCTCGGCGAGCGGCAACGCCAGGCGCCGACCGCAGGCGCCTGCGCCTGGGGCGGGTACACGGTTGAGAGACGCTGTCAGGAGCCGCGCCATCGATGGCTGGCGCGTTCAACGCTGGCACTGTCAACCGGCTCCCCCCACCGCCGCCGGAACAATCGATGCACCGTGGCCTGACAGCGTCCATTCATCACCACATCCGCGGACGGCCCCTTGCGAACAGCCTTCCCCGGACCGCCTTTCGCGCCACGCGAACGCGGGTCGTCGGGATCGGCAGTTCACGGGGGGCCCGCATCCCCAAGGCCCTGCCGGCGCAGACGAATCTGCGCGGCGGGCTCCACGAAGTGGATGTTGCCGCGGAGCTCGCGGAAGTGCTCGTCGTGGGTCCACAGCTCCGCGCCATACCGCACTGCGGTGGCCAGGACGACGTTGTCGGGGAAGGGCAGCCGGCAGGCATCGCCGAGGCGAGCTGCCTCGAGGGCGAATGGGAGGCTGAGCGGCGCCACGTGTGCGCGGCTCATGATGGCCACCGCCTCCGTGGCGGCGGCGTCGCCGGCGACCTCCAGCAGGTGCTGCGCCACCTCGAGGACGCAGACGACCGGCACGACGAGCTCGTCGGGGCGCTCGAAGGCAGGCCGGTAGGCTTCACCCAGGGGCGTCGCGACGAGAACTTCAAGCCAGCCGCACGAATCGACGACTTTCACCTCCGCCGCCGCCGCCCGGGGTTCACAGCCGATCCTCGTGGTCGCGAGGGTCGCTTGGTGTGTCCGCGGCGTCGGCGGCGGCGCACGCGGTGCGGGGAACGAAGTGCGCCAACAAGCCGAACGCCTCGTCGAGCGGGCGCACCGAGACGACCCGCAGAGCGCCACCGAAGGCGAACACCTCGAACAGCTGTCCCGGGGTGAGACCGAGTTCGTGGCGCACGTCGTCGGGGATGACGACCTGGAACTTGCTGGACAGGCGGACCTGGGTCATGCGCTGGGGCGGCAGTCGGGCGCGCGCCGGCGCTCTGGTCGCCGGCGCTCCGCGCCCGGGCGGGTACGTGGTCGAGGGAGGCTGTCGGGAGCCGCGACATCGATGTGCGGCGCGTTCAACGCTGGCATTGTCGACCACCTCCTCCCGCAGACGACGAACATCTCGATGCACCGCACCCAGACAGCGCCCACGAACCACTTGCCTCCTCCCCGGACCGCTGCCCCGGATCGGCCTCCCAGAGACCCTACGAAGCCACCTCGCGGCAGACAAGACCGCGGGAGCCGCCGCAGGGTGACGTTGACGGGTGCGGCCGGGTGACGATGAAGCCGCCTCACTGCTCAGGCACGCCTCGCTCGCAGCGATCGTCGACTCGCACCACCGTTGAACGGCCATCTCATCGATGGAACCACCACCGACAGGCACCCTGCACCCTCTCCCCCACGCCCACCGCACACGGGCGGCACGGGATCCGTGGCCTTGTAGCTCAGCCTGAGGGTCGGCTACTTCGGCTCGTACGCGCGCGGCGACTGGGGCGTGGGCAGCGACCTCGACCTCGTGGTCATCCTCACGGAGTGCGGCGAGCCGCCGCCGCGGCGCGGCCTCGCCTTCGACACCATCAGCGGCTTCCCGCTGCCGGTCGACCTGCTCGTCTACACGCAGGATGAGTGGCGCCGGCTCGAGGCCCAGGAGGCACCGTTCCTGCGACGCCTGCTTGCAGAGGTGACGTGGGTGGCGTAGGGGGGCCACCCTCGAGCATCACTTGCGAGTCTTGGTGAGGGTCGCCACGCGAGCCCTAGCGAGCGCGCTCGCGGACCGCCAGAAGCCGTAGGGGCCGCCGCAGCCGGAGTTTCCGGCGGCGGCCACCAGCGGTACTTCGCACACCCGCACGCGCTCGCGGATGCGCGGCACCAGGTCGACGTCGATGCCCTTGCCGCAGCCGATGCGCCCTTCGGCGTCACGCGGCGCGGCGCGCAGGGCCTCGGCCGAGTACAGCACGGCGGGGGCCGTGTAGTCGCGCAGACCGGGGACCGGCTGCAGCGAACGGAAGACGGCGGAGACGGCCCTGCACCCCGCCGAGCGCGCCCAGCGCGCGGCGATGCCGCCGCCGCTGCGCGCCCCGGGCGCCAGCCGCGACGCCACCGCGACGTCGGCGCCGGCGTCGAAGGCGGCCAGCATCGCGGTCAGGGTGCCGGCCGAGACGCCGCAGGCAGCGTCGATCAGCACCACTGCGTCGCCGGCCCGCGCGCCCTTCAGCGCCGCGCCAGCGCTCTCCGCTGCCGACAGCGCCGGGCCGAGGCTCGTCGCATGCCGGCGCACTGATACGCCGCGCGTCTTGAGCGCCTTGACATCCGCGGTCGCCTCGCCGTTTGCACCGTCGTCGACGACCAGCACGTTATGCTCGCGGTCGCCGGCGGCCGCCGCGACCACACGCAATGTCTCCGTCAGGTGCTCGGCCCTATCCCTCAAGTACAGGATGAATCTGACTCCTCCGGCGTGCTCTCTCGCCGCTGCCGGCGCATCTAGCAACGACGCCACCGACGGCAGCCACAGCCCTGCAGCGAGGGGAGTCAGGGCAAGGATCGCCGGCATCGCGATGGCGCCCCAGTAGTTGTTCCAGAGGCCGCCGCTGAAGACCGTCAGCACGACCACAGGCACCGTCACGGCGGCACAGAGCACCGCCTTCGTCCACGTCGCGCGTGTGAGCAACGCCCCGGCAAAGGCCAGCGCCGGCGCTGCCAGGTAGGTCCAGCGGCTCTGGGGCGCCAGGTCGCCGGAGAAGCGCATGGCCTCGACAAGCCGCGAGAACCCACCCTGCAGCCAGTGCGCTGCGCCGCTCGCGCTCTGACCGGCGACAGGCGCCCAGGCGGCATGCAACGTCATGAGCACGAGCGGGCCGGCGATCACGAACACAAGCCCGACGATCCCCTCGCGACGCCGCCGTGAGAAGACCCACCAGATGACGTACACGGGCACGAGGATCAGCATGAGCTCGCGGAAGGAGAACGCCACCACGGCCAGCACGGCACCGGCCGTCCACCTCTCGGTCACCATGGCATACAGGAACCACACTGCGAGGCAGCCCACCCAGAACTCCGAGAGCGGAAACCACGGCGTCAGCGCCGGCATCAGGAAGTAGCCGCCCAGCGCCACCGGCGCGACAAGTGCCGCGGCAGGCTCAACGAACCGCCGCGCCAGCCCATACGCCGCAAGCATAGTGCCAACGACCAGGGCAATGAACCAATACTAGACTTTCGCTCCTGGCGGGCCGGGCAGCAGCTTCCACAGTTCGAAGAGCCACGGCTGCCGGATGTTGAAGAGCTGGGTCGGTGCCCCAGTCAGTCGCGCGTCCTCGTCGAACGCCTGCACAAAGGCATCGTAGTACGGCGTGCCCGCCTGCATCAGGTGATTGATGCGCAGGTAGATGTAGCCGTCGAATGAGTACTGCTCGGGAGGCGGCTCGACGGCGAGCGAAGCGCGGAAGTCCGCGGTCGTGCTGCGCGGTTCGCCGGGCAGCACGCCGGCCTGGTGCAAGAAGAGCGCCGCCACGAAGACGACGGCGACGATCGCGGCGGCGGCGCGCCGGCCGCGCGCGCGCGCCCACCCGGTCGCGGCCGCCACGCCGGCGGCCATCGCGGCGATCAAGGCGCACTCCGCCGGTGCGGGCGCCACCAGCACGGGCCCGCCGATGTGGACAAACGCCACCACCACGCCGAGGAGCGCGGCGGCAACGGCGAGCGCGGCGGCCGGGGCGATCTCGCGGGCGCCGCGCACGACGAGCCCGACGATGAGTCCGCAGACGACTGCGCGCAGCTCCCAGGCGCCCGCCAGCGGCAACACGCCTGCCCACAGAGAACCGAGCAGGCCGGCAGCCGTGGCGACGCCGAGTCGAACCAAAGAGATCGCCGGCGCCGGGGTGGGAGCGCCTCGGGCAGCGGGCTTCGCCGCACGTGCCGGGGCCGACGCAACGGTGCGACGGCGGCGTTTACTCATTGCCGGCCGCCCCGCCGCCGCATGCCGTGCACGCGCCGGTCACACCGCCTCAGTACACCGTGAGCGTGCCGGACTTTGTGCCGGACTGCGCGTTGCCCGCCAGGTCGTGAGCCAGCACGCGCATGCGGTACGTGCCCTTGGGGAGCGTCACCCGGCAGGCGCCGCCCGTGCGCCACATGCGCGTGGCCGGCTGCCCGAGGTCGCAGCGCCACACCACCTTGCCGGCTGCGTTGCTGACCGCCAGCCGGGCGTCAAGCGCCCGCGAACTCGTGGCGTCGTCGATGCGGTACTTGGGCCGCAGCGTGCCGCCGCGCGCCACTTTGGCGCCGGCGACGGCCGTCAGCGGCGGCCGCGTGTCGATGCCTACCCGAACGCTCTTGCGCGTCTCCACGTTCCCCACCTTGTCCACGGAGTAGTACTCCACCGTGTGCATGCCGTCGTTCGAGTGGTCCTTTGGTGCGGGGACGGTGACCGCGGGGCCGTCCTCGAGGTCGCCGCTCTGTCCGCAGCGGTAGTAGGTCCACTCGACGCCGAGCCCCACGTCTGTCGCCACCAAGGTGAACGTCGTGGTGTTTCGATGCCAGGTGCCCTTGAGCCCGCTCACCACGGTGACGGGGGGCACGTCGTCGTCGCGCACGTCGGCGAACAGGGGCGCGCTCAGCCCGCCCCCGGGGCCCGGCGTAAAGACGCGCACGCTGGGAGCGCCCGCGCGCGCGATCTCGGTAGCGGGGATCTGCGCCTCCAGACGCTCGGGTGAGACGTAGACCGTCGGCCGGTCGACGCCCGCCCACTGCACCACAGAGACGTGCGTAAAGCGGCTGCCCGCGACCGTGAGCGTGAAGGCGGGGCCACCCGCCCACACGGAGACCGGCTCGAGCAGCTCCAGGGTCGGCGCCGGATAGACGATCGTGAACACGCGCGCCGAGGCCGACTGGCCGCCTCCGGGCGCCGGGTTCAGCACGCTCACGAACGCGGTGCCGACCGCGGCCACGTCACTGGCGCGGATCGTAGCCGCGAGCATGAACTCGTTGAGGTAGCCGGTGGTGCGGTCCTCACCGTTCCACAGCACTGTGGAGCCCGGCACGAAGCCACTGCCGATGACGGTGATGCCGAAGGCGCCGTCGCCCACCATGGCCTGCGCCGGGCTGAGGCCGGTGACGTCCGGCAGCGGATTGGGCGCCTGGACCACGAACAGGACCGGCGGGGACACGCCGCCGCCGGGGAGCGGGTTGAACACGGTCACGGAGGCCGTCTGCGCCGCCGCGATGTCGGCGGCGTCTATCTGGGCGGTGAGCTGCCCCGCCGACAGATAGGTCGTCGGCCGCGACTCGCCGTTCCAGTGCACCTGGGAAACGGGCACGAAGCCGACGCCGTCGACCGTCAGAGTGAAGACCGGGCCACCGATGGCGGCCGCGCTGGGCGAGAGGGTGTTGATGAACGGGGCCGGGTTATCGCCCTCGGCCTTCGCGGCCTGTGCCGGCGTGGCGGCGCCCGAGTAGCCCCACGTCAGGACGACCACCAGCAGGGCGGTGACGACTCCGACTCGGGCGACGGTGCGCATTGCTTGAGGCCCCCTCAGCGACTGTGCAACGCCCCTGATTGTACTACGACGGCTGGGTCCCCGCAGGGGCCGGCGGCAAAGCTCGCGGCGGAACGCGCGAGAGGCGGGGAGCCCCTTCGGGCGCCCCGCCCCTCGCCGCACGCACTTCATCGCTCTCGTCTACTTCACAGTGATCTTGGCCCACCCAGCTTTGTTCTGCGAGTTGCCGGCCAGGTCCTTGGCGTAGACGTAGTACTTGTACGTCCCCTTCTTCGTGGGCGTCCAACTGAAGGAATACCACGTCTTCACGTTCTTCTCGGCGCTGAAGCTCACGTTCTTCACGACCTGGCCTTTGGAGTTCTTGATCTTGACAGCGACCGATTTGGCCTTCGGGCTCATGTTGTCGGTGATCTTGTACTTGAGCGTGATGGACTTGCCCACCTTGCCGCTCGCGTTCTGGCCGTACGTCTGGGGCTTGATCGAGTCCATCTTGAGCTTGAGGCTGGCCGGAGCACTGGAGTTGCCGGCATTGTCCACGGCCTGGTAGTCATACGTCAGCTCGGCGCTCGGGCTGACCGGCACCGTGAACTGGTTGCCGACTGCATCCGTCCAGGCAGTCGTGCCCTGCACGCGGTACTGCGTCTTTGCGACGTCCGACAGCGTATCGACGCCCGTGAGCGTGACGACGACGTCCTTGTTGTACCAGCCCGAGGAGCCCTTCGGCGCCGTCGCGGCGCTCACCGTCGGGGAGGTCTCGTCGATGTTGACGTACGCCGTTTGGGTGGCCTCTACGTTCAGAGCCCGGTCGACCGAATGATAGGCGACCTTCGTCGAGCCCTCCGTGCTCACCGGGAACGGATTGACATAGACCGTCGGGTTACCATCGTTCAGACGATAGCTCGTGCCCCCGATCGGCACGCCCGACGATGCATCGGCCCAGCTGAACGTGACGGTCGCCGACGTGTTGCGCCAGCCGGTCGTCGCACTTGGAGCCAGCGCGGGAGTCGCCGTAGTGGTCGGGGCGAGCGTGTCGATGTTGACGTACATGGTGTGGGTGGTCTCGACGTTGCCGGCCCAGTCTACCGCGGAGAAGTTCACCGCATTGGCGCCCTCTACCACGCCGCTGCTGCCCTTGACCAGGGTGAAGGTGACGGAGGCCGTGTCGCTCGCGACCAGAGAGCCGCCGTTGATCCTCCGCAGGTTCCACCGGACGCCCGACGTGGCGACGCCCGCAGCCGGCGGGGTGTCTGTTGCCACAAGGGTCACCGTCCGCGTGATCTCCTTGGACCACTGGGCGTCACTAGTCTGCGTCGACACGGGCGCGAGGCCCGTGGAAGTGGTGACCGGATCCGTCTTGTCGATGTTGACATAGCCGGGCGACTGCACCGTCTGCGTGGCCACACCGTCGGCCGCGTAGTACTTGATGGCATTCGACCCCTCGGCGCTGACGACGAAGTCGAAGGCGGCGGTCCCGGTGGCGTTGTGAGTCTTCGAGTCGTAGTGCGCGCCGTTGTTGGAGCTGAAGTACACCGTCGCCGTCGTGTCGACCGTCGGAAGCGCTATGATCGTAACCGTCTGAGGCGAGTTCTTCCAGAGTCCTGAAGCGCCCTGCGCGCCTGTTGGCGCGAAGACGTAGGTCGTGCCGCTCGTTGCCGCCAGCACAGGTACTACCACAAGCAGCGCCAGCAACATGGCCAGGCCTCCAACCCGTAGGCCGCGCGCGATGCCGCGTCGGCGCGCCTTGTCTGAACCTTGTGTCCTTCTGCCCATGCGGTACCTCCAGTCCCGGTAGTCTGGCGCGCGAAGCGCCAGCGGTCGCTTGTCGTAGTTCTATCGGCCTGAGCGTGCAAACACAAGACACGCCCCTGTAACCGGCCCTGGCGAGCGCCGTGCCCGACCCCCACCCAGCCTACCCCACTCGACCTATCCGAACCCGTTGTCGGGCAAAGAAACGGGCGGGGCGCCTTGCGGCGCCCCGCCCGTGTTCCTCGTGGGCCGCGCCTGCGGCGCGGCCGTCTTCAGCCGGTCGATCACTTCACCGTGATCTTCGCCGGGCTCGTCGTCGACGTATTCCCGGCGAGATCCTCGCCATGCACGTAGTAGTTGTAGGTCCCCTTCGACCCAGCCTTCCACGTGAAGGAGTACCACTTGTCGGGGGTCTTCTGGCCG
>Ga0315288_10010016_pt1 | contig 11941 bp, 16 predicted proteins | sample YL17G11_20_MG_FD_203454 | JGI IMG/M metagenome (GOLD analysis project Ga0315288, IMG submission 203454) | Sediment microbial communities from Yellowstone Lake, YNP, Wyoming, USA - YL17G11_20 | ecosystem: Environmental > Aquatic > Freshwater > Lake > Sediment | place: USA: Wyoming | collected...
TGGATAAGCATCTAGTATTGCAATTATTTGATCGCCGGCTTTAAACATTTAAATTATTCCAAATTTTATTATAATTAATGGGAATTAATTCAAAAAACCTAACGCTATCCATTATAGTAATAGTAACATGTTTGTCAATTATGTAAAAACGATAATGCCGCTCATTCTTACCAATCTTCATTATATCAATTAATTTACAAATATCAGTTGTTAGAACGGGCAATCCTTCCCTTGGATAAATTATAGCAGTAAAGGGAATTTCGCCGCCCTGCCAATAGAGAAACTCACAATCCCGCGTAACTCTATATAAATTGTTTTTTTTCATTAAAATCTTAATCTTTAATATGAAGAAGGGATAGTAATATGCTATTAGGCGCAATTATATTGAAAAATGTTCAAAATGTCAATTCATTTCAAAGAACAACTCAAACTACGATCAGACAAGGTTCACCTACAGTTATTTATTTTCAATTAGTAGATTTGGACCAATTAGATGCATCAAGCCAGCCTCTTCGTTACGTTCCGTCTTCAGGATCTACCATGACTGCAACTATTAACTCAATTAATACGGCCAACGTTGTTAGCCGATTAAGCACTAACCCATACGGTTCAGACGACAGATCCATCTGGTCCATGTCTATTTTGTCTACCGATAAGCCAGCTAGCGGAAATTTAGATATTAAATTAACCGAAGGTTCTGTTGTTCGTACTACCACCATAGCAAATGGCGTAATCATATGGTCTTCTGCTACAAGTCAGTGCTAATATTTTTCACATATTTAGCTTGTCCAGCATCATAGATCTTGAACCATTTTCTTTTTAAAGCATTTTCTTTTTCGGTTTTACCCAAAGATGCTCTGCACATCAATCTATTAAATCTTTCGCATTTAGAATTCCCCCAACACCAGCCGAGAGTTATTTTCTCTCTTGTGAATCCATTCAGATCATAGCTTTTGCCAGTCGCATAACGCAAGTCACAAAAAGATATGATTTTTTTTAAACTATTCTCTTTAGTTATCTTTTCTAATTCTTTTAATAATTTAGAAAAACCACCAATTACACTAGTATCAATAAGGCTTCCGAAACGAGCTATTTCAGCGAAACCTTTCTTCTTATTTATCCTATAAGATAAGCAGCAAACCAGTTGATCATTATGATAAAGACCAATGCATTTAGAGCTTTTATGATGACCCATCAAATGATTAGTATTGAAAAATAAAGCGGCGTCTTTGTTCAAAATTTGTTTCAATTCGGTTTTTCTAGCGAAAATTCTATTTGAAGTTTTATTCTCAGCATTTTTAATAATAGATTCTACTATAGGCCATTTATTATAGATTTCATCTTCATAGAATTGCATTATTCGTTTATTTTCTGATTCAAATGCCACTCTTAATTTCAAATGATAATTTTTATCTTTATATTCTTCAGAATGCCAGTATATCCCGTCTGCATTCAGATACAGATCTTTATTTAATTGAAAATCCGGCCTATAAACATGATTATTCAATATCTTTTTATCAAATTTGATAAGATTTAATTTATTTTGAAAAATCATCTCTATATTGGTTATATTCGATTCAAAGCTTTCTATATAATTAGAAAAATCGGCCTCAGAACTTTTTTTAAAAATTCTTAGAGAATTAGCATAAGGAATATTTTTCTCTTTCAACACATCAATTAAACTTTTGTCTTTAATAAAATGAATAGTTTTACTTTTGCCCTTTAACGAAACAAGACAGCCGCACGATCTTGTTCCGTTTTTCTTTATTAAAGAATTAGCTCTTACGGAAGTTAATTTGCCACAAAAACATTGACATAGCCATTTTTTTTGTCCCTCTTTAGACACGCCGTCCTGTCGAATTACTACTAAATTACCAAAAATTTTATTTGACAGGTCTGGAGATTTGATACAACCACAAGATTCCGTATATCCATTAATTACACTGCTAATATTAATTATTTTAGAATTTCCGCAATCACATAAAAAATTCCAATAACCATATCCATCTTTGTTTCCAGAAGGATCTACAGCTGTTAATTTGCCAAATCTTTGATTAATTTCTATTTTTAATTTATTTAAGCATCCACAGGATTTTGTGAAGCCTGCCTTGAGGCTATAAGAATTCACTAATTTAAAATTTCCGCAATCACAGAGGCATTTCCATAATATTTCTCCTTTGTTAGATCTTTGATTGGTTTTTTCAATAACTGATAATTTCCCGAACTTTTGATTTAAAAAAATATTACTCTTCATAATGTTAATCTTATTGATATGAGTGTAACTATTGACAACACGAGCAAAACTGGCGGAAATTCAGTTTATCCAATCAATTGCGCCGATGGTGGCAACGGTTTTAATCGCGTTGAGCCATTAATAACTCCGCAAATTTTAAAATCAGATTGGCTATTTGCCGTTCCTTTGTTTGACAAAATAAACAATACCAGGATCACAGATGAAGATTTGAAAAGAACCATAATCAGAGCCATAAACCAATTAGAACTCGATCTCAATATTAATATAATTCCAATCAGACGCCAAGTCAAGTTGCCGTTCGATTATAACTTGTTTAAATATTTTGGACACCTAGAGATACCCCACAAACCAATCAATACATTATTAAGTTTATTCATAGAGGATTCAAATTTCAATAATGTCTACACATTTCCACCTTCTATTATAGAAACTAGAAATATGTATCAAGGTCAAATCAATTTTGGTCCAGTTTCGGTACAAACCGCAACAGGTACGATATTCAGAGAGTCTGCTGGCGGAAGTGGTGGCGTTTTATTATTGGTTCAAACCGTTATGACCTCTAGTTTGCCTGCATTTTGGGTAGCAGATGTCATAACCGGCTTTCCGGAAAATCAAATACCAACTCCAATAAATGAATTAATAGGTATTACTGCGGCTATCGAATTACTTTCTAAGGTTTCACCATTATTCAAAGTAAATTCACAATCTATTTCGCATGACGGACTCTCCCAAAGCGTGTCTGGGCCAGGATCACAGATTTTTGCAGGCAGAATTGCTGAATTGAAAGAAAAAAAGAATAGATTAGTGCGACAAGTCAAGCATATCTACTACGCCTCGGTGTTTGTGAGTAACATTTAAATTATTATGAAATATTTTGGTATGGAACATCATTTTATATATGGATAATTTTCAAGAAAAATTAGAGGAAATACAATGCGTTTATTCGATAAACCGAATGATCCTCAATATTGCGTCCAATTATGACCTATTTAAATTTTTAATAGGCGAAAAATCAGCTTTTTGCGATTTTAAGAAATTTACTTATCTGTGGCACAAGAATGACGCCAATTTGGCCAAAGTAATGGGTGATTTTCTTCACAAAAGAGCCGACACTATCTATATTCAGGCGGTCGAAGGGGCTAAACAGCTTTACGCCTTACAAGAGACTATCGTTAAATACGACTATAGTCAATACAAAATCGAATATATTCACGGCGATAAGCAAATATTTAACAAATTCCAGAAAAACTTTCACTTTAGCAAAAAACAAACCCTAAGTAGACCAGGGCAGTACAGCGGCGATGCCGTACTTATCGCTTTTCCAAAAGACAAACTTTTCGTAAAACCTACTAAGAATCTAGAAAAAGCCCTAAATGAGACTAAGGCTTATGAATTGGCGGTTGAAATGGGGTTGCAAGATTACCTGCTGCCGAGCTGTGTAGTTAAAATTAGTAAAAATTCAACCGATGAGCCCACTTATTCCGTCATTACTGCTATTTTGCCTTATGATGCTGTTTCTTTGGATGAAATAGATAGAAGACCTGGCGTTGCTGACGGCATACTTACCGCATTAATTGAAAAAGGTGATAGCCACAAGCTCGCGTTATTTGATTATTTAATTGACAACAGCGATGTGCATAAGAACAATATTTACTTTTGTAATAATAAAGTTATATTGATAGACAGAACTGAAGCTTTCTTAAAGAAAGACGCTGGCTTTATTCCTGGCTATCTAAGAAAGTCTAGTTATAAAGTGAACAAACAGCTGCCGGTTCTGAAAAATGATAATATTTTGAGACAATGGCTAGGTCAATTGTCTTTAGGTTCTCATCAGCGAATCATAGATGATTTATTAAAATCTAAACAAAATATCGATATTCAAATAAATAAAATGTGGGAAACATATTATGTCAGTTAGCCTCGAAAATAAACACATAAAAAGCAAATCTGTCATTGGCAAGAGCGATGGAGCCGATATTCATCTCGTTACCACGTATGGCGGGCTTCAAATCATAATGAAAATGACAAATAATAAGCCGGAAATTCTTGGAGCTGGCGCGCACATCGGAATCGCCAAGCACGAGGCTGAGAAAAAACTTAAAACCAAAATAAATTGGATTGATGAATAATAATGGCAAATAATACAATGATCGAGCAATATATCGCCATGGACCCGATCAATGTGTCGTTTGACCCAACGGCATTTGACGATAGGATCCAAGCAAACGGAATAAAATTAAAACACTTCAAAGCTGTTCCTTGCGCAGGTTCAGATACAGAATCAGGATCTATTCGTTCGACTCATGATGAGCACGGATGTCTCAATGGATTTCATTATAAATTAGCCGGATGTTTCACTAGTGTGATTCAGAATAATCCTGTCAGTAAAGTTGTTAGACCCGAAGGGCTAATTGATAGCTCTACTGCGTATTTTCTTTTGCCACGATTTTATGATGATGGTAACGAGACTATGCATTTTGCCACATGGGACAGAATTGAAATCGCCAATTGCTCTGAACCAAGCATGTGGGTGCCCGCATGGGAAAAGAAAGTGGCCAGTCAAACAGGTATAGATCGGGCAAGATTCTTAATAGAAAAAATTGAATATGTGATTGATACTTTTGGCGTCGAGTACACCGAGAATATTGATTTCAAAATAATAAATGGAAATATACATTGGATTGGGCAAAATCGTCCAGGATTTAATCTTATGACCGAATCCGGCGTTCCTTATTCAATAAGATATCTTTATAAACCAGCATTTTTTGTAAATCGCTGCATTCACCAGATTAGACTTTTGAATACTCTAGATCCGTCTACTGGCGAAAAAACAGAAGTCCGCCTACCGCAACTTTTAGAAACAATAAGAGAAACAGAATTCCTATCACAAAATGTCTCTGACGAAACTGATGCCGCCAATGAGAATTATTCTCCCGGCTCTGGCGCCAATTTTACTACCCCTAAATAATTTAATATAAATCTTAATCTTTAAGGCACTTTAGGAAAAAAATAATGAATGAATTAGAAAAAAAAGTTCAAGACTTTATTGGTCCGCAAGGGCTGATGATTTTAAAGAAAGCGCTAAAACAAACAGAAAGTGACCTGGACGTACTGAATTCTTTACAATTATTGCCCAGAGCGGTCCTTTCGTGGGCTTTCAATATCACCAAGAACCTATCTGGCAACGTGCAGAATTTCAACATTCCTACCACTGAATATGTGCTTTCGATAAGTAAAAATGAAGATAAATTTGATTTTGAATTAACCAAGAAGACCGAAAGTATCGTTATTCAAAAATCAGTAGAATTACCATCTCTTGTATTAAAATTATTTGAAGTTACTAATCTTTTGGATGTTATAGAGAAAAATTTTAATACTGAAGCCAATGATCTTCAAAAAGCAATTAATTTCTTAGTTGAAAAATTTCATTTTAATAATACTAAAGTAACGATCAATAAGCACGAAACTGTGGCGCAATGCCCGGATTGTGGAGAAAACATTGTTTTAAATGAAGAAAAGCAAAAACTTTGCGTATGTTTTTCTTTTTTAAAAAAGAATTTACATGTTAAACGAAATATAAGCGGAAGCCTTACAATAAATTTTACCGATAAGTGGTCCAAAGAGAATATTTATTTATTAATGAAAACTTTAAAATGCAAATATGACAACTATAATAACTAAATTTTGCAAAAAATGCAATTGCTCTCACGATGCGACTGAAAAATTTTGGTATTTTCAGAAGTATAAAGGGGTTGGTGGTCCTGCGAGTTGCAAAATTCAAACATCAATCACTCATAAAAAAAAATATAGTGAAAATCTAGATTTTTTTAAAGCCAAAAGTGCAAAACAGCGATCAAAGCGCTCAAAGCAAGATAAAGACGATATTGCTAAAAAAGATGCGGAATATTATTTGATTAATAAAGAAAAAATAAAAATAAAATATAGCACTGATGAATATAAATCAAATAGAAATAAAAGATTAAAAGATAGACGCAAAGAAGATTTGAATTTTAAAATAATTACTAATCTAAAGAATCATTTTAAAAGAGCTTTAAAAAAACAAAAGTCATTTTATAATAAAAAATATGATATAATCTTGGGATGCTCCTTGGAAGAATTACGAGCGCACATACAAAGCAAATTCCAAAGCGGAATGTACTGGGAAAATTATGGAGACTGGCACTTGGATCATATTTATCCAATCTCCAAATTTGATCTGTCCAAAATGGAAAATATACAAAAATGTTTTCATTATACCAATTTACAACCGCTATGGGCTAAAGATAATCTTTTGAAATCAAACAAGGTTCCGCAATGCTAGAGAATGGCAAATTCTACGTGGTTTTCCGAAAGCCTGACTTTTTCTCAGAGCTTGCCCTATCACATTCAGATATGAATGCCTTAGTGGAGGCTCAAATGCTCCAAAAGAAGTTTAATGATGGTTTAAGTGCTAACATCGTGAATTTGGGTGGCACTTCTATAGATGCTGGGCATTTCACAGTTTTGGATATGCCTATCGGTTCTTTGCAAAATATTTTGAATATTCAGAATGCTATGGAAGCACACATTCCATTTGGTTTGGGCTCGACAATTGATGGAGCTTACAAAGCTTTAATGGTCGCGCATAAATACCAAAAACGTCTAGAACTGTACGTTCCTGACAGAACAGAAGCATTGCTCAATAAATCAGAAGACAGAGCTATTCAGGATGCCGTCTTGCCGATGGCCACTGAGGAAGAGATAAATGATAGCCTATTGGCGGAAATACAAGCTAAGGCGCATGAAGTTGATCCGCAACAATTCTTTGGTTTGATTAGCGAATTTCAACAAATTCTCCAAAATTTTAAAATTAATCTTCCTACTTTCGAAACCATGCAATTAACTAATCCTGCAGCCTATGGCTCTATTTTAGACGTTGTTAACGCAGCGAGTCAATTTGCTCAAATTTTGATGCAGAGTGGCGTGTTGAATACAGATTTAGGCATACTGATGGAACAACAGGCTCAGCAACAAGAGCAAGAAGCGGCTGGTCAAGAAGAAGGTGGCGATAGTGAAACTCCATCTGATTCTGGTGGTAGCGATGAAGCGCCTACCCAAAAAACCGAAGAACCTACAAAAAAAAAAGCAACAACTGAAAATCCGGTAGGTACTGTGAAAATCAGCGGTACGACTTTTCGCGTGAAGACCAAAAATGGCTGGAAGTACGCATCCCGAGGATTGGGCTCAGGCGAAGGCGGGGAGGCTATTCCTGGTACTGGCGCAGGAACTGACACAGAAGGAGTTCAAGAGCCTGTTGGTCCTAGCGTAGTTGAGCCGGAAGCAGAAGATTAATTTATGGCAGATTTTGGCATACAATTTGATTTAAGTGAATTAGAAAAAGAATTCAACTTTTTCAAAGATATCAATAAGCATTTAAATAAAGCAATTGAAAAACTCGCGGGCGAAGCCTACGAAAAAGCAATTCAATTCGTACAACAAGGTCCAAGCAAACTTACATCCAGACAAGCCGAATATTTGAAAAATTTAGAATTTAAGAAAGAGGGTTCTGGCAAAGATGCCATGTATATAATAATATTACATGAGCCAGCCATGTGGATAGAAGAGGGTGTCAAAGCTCATAATATGAAAGACACGCATTTGAAGGGCAAAGACAAGGTTATCATTCCTTTTAATCATAATAAGCGCAATGCCAAGGGCGAAGTTCAATCTAGCATGATGGCACCAAAACAGCAAGATTTATATAAAGAAGTTAAATCATTTCTTAAAAAGAATAAAGTGAGTCTAAATAAACCTATCAATGATAATTCGGGCAAGCCTATTATTAGTTCGCCTGGTAATATTAAGCCTGCCGCATCTTTTGGCAAAGTTCCTTCTAAAACAGTTGGTAAGAATTCTGGAGAAAGCGTATTAAATCGATTAAATGTTTATCAGCATGCAACAAAAGATAAATCTGGCAAATCACAAATTACTAGTACTGCCATGACATTTCGTACCGTTTCGAAGAATTCTGAGGGATGGGATGTGCCAGATCTAAAAGCGGCGCTCATTCTTGATAAAGTGTACTCCTGGATATTGGAAAATTATGAAAAAATCTTGATGGAACAATTACCAGATCTTATACTTCAGGGAGTTTAAATTGTCGTTCACCCCATCAGATTTAGTACTTCTAAAATTATTCAAACAAGGTATGGCGGAATTACGCGCTAATCCATTTTATCTTGATTTTATATTCGAGCGATTAATTGAAGAGGACATGGATCTCCAAAAGACGTATGGACAGAAAGAGATTGATCGAGCTAAAAAATGGTTCCTTTCTAATCAAATAGACGTGCGCATGGCTTACAACCTTGATGGCGTACAATTTCCTTGTGTCGCAATCGAACTTACAAGCCAACATGAATCAAAGCAACACGCCATTCTAGGCGATGTTGGTCCGCCATCTTGGAATGAAGACGTTGATCAGAACGATTACGTTATTAAGCCAAGAGCATTGGCTGGACCGTTCCCGTCAGTTAATTACAGCTTAACGACTGGCGAAGTCACTTTGCCTGACGGTTATGATACTGAATTAATATTCAAAAATCAAGCTCTTTATTCTGTCAAAAGTCAAACGGAATATATAATTACATCAATAAATTCGAATACGACTAATTCTTTTTATATTGCTACAAATGTCCGAGATGATTTTGCTAACAGTTTTATTTCTCCAGCATATAAAACTTTAAAGGTGCGTCGTGAAATAGCTCAATTTCAAGAAACTTATGAATTTAAATTATTAGTTCAGGGTGAGCCTGGATTAATAATTTGGCTGCATACCATTGTTTCTTATTTATTGCTGAAATTTAGAAAAAATCTTTTAGAAAAGAAAAATATATATCTGACCACTATTTCGGCTGGCCCTATTGTCCAGGAACGTCCGGATGATTTTGGCGGTGAGATTATATATTCTCGTACAATTTCTATGGAAGGAATGACGGAAGTGACGTGGGTATCGGATGTATTAGAAAAATTTGAAGGTGTTATCTTCACTGTGAAAATAAATGGAAATGAATTATGAAAGAAAAATATAATTTAACAGAATCTTTAGCGATTATTGCCAAACATATGAAAGATTTAATAAACAAATCTTTTAGCGAAGAATATGGAGCCACACCTTATACTTCGGCTCATGCGCATGATTTAATTGGACACACCCAATCTAATAAAGAGATTTATAACCACCCAGATCATCCTGCACACGCTGATTTTACCCCACAAGATCATGCTGATGCTGCCAAATCACACAGATCTTTTAATAGGTCTGGCACCGCGCCCCACCGTGAAGATGCCGCTAAATTCTACGAGAGTAAAATAAAAATTCCAGCAACAAGTCAAAATGATAAAAAGGCAAATTAAAATCTTAATCTATCTGGACACTTATGGAAAATAAAGAAAAATATAGCCTTAAGGAAGCTTTAGCGATTATTGCCAAACATATGAAAGATTTGACCAACACCAACAAGTCTAAATCTGTTGACGTTCGCAAGACTAGTGAATCTGGCATATCAGAAGCTAGAGAAAGTCAAGGTAACGCCGCTTCCGAACGCGCACAATCAGAAAGCGCTAAGCATATTAATACAAAAGGCACTTCTAAAAATCCCACCGATCATGAATATGCTGCAAAACTTCATACAAGCGCAGCAAAGACTTGGCGATCAATCAAATCACCTAAAAGTAATGACATGGCCAATTTTCATGATGATCAGGCCAAAATGCATTCGGAACAAGCTAAGAAATAATTTACGCCAGAGAAGAAGAAGAAGAAGAAGAAGAAGAAGAAGAAGAAGAAGAAGAAGAAGAAGAAGAATATGTCAGTTTTAGAAGAAAATATTGAGAATAAAGCCCCCGATAAAGTGTACGCATCTTTCGAGTCATTTTTTCATCAATATGCAATTGCCAATAATATCAACTTAAAATGGAAAAATTCCATCATCACACATCTAAAATCTATTGATTGTTTTAAAGATTCATCGAAGTGGATTGATGGCATAAGGCATTTCGGCCTATAAGTAATGAAAACCTGCCACAGTTGCAATCAATGCAAGTCTTTTGATTTGCTTGGTAAAAATAAATCTGCGCGAGACGGTCATCAGACCTATTGCAAAGATTGTCGTTCGATTTATGAGAAAGAACGAAAAGATATCAAAACGGAATATGATAAAGAATATTATTTAGATAATAAAACGAAAAAGATTAACTATGCCAAAGAATATTATTTTAATTTAGAAAATTCTGAAGAACAGGAATTATGTTTTAATTTTGGCAATTTGCAGCCGCTTTGGGCTTTTGATAATTTATCAAAAAATAACAAGATATTGTTTTAAAACTTAATCTAATGATTAATTTAGTGGAGATTTAAAAATGGCTATTACGGTATCAGAAGTTGGTTTTGGAACTCTCGTAATTCCAAGTTCAGCGGTAAAGACGAATGTGCGTTCTCCTGCTAGTGGCATTGGTGCGTTTGGAATTGTGGCTATTATCGGTGAAGCCGAGCAAGGTCCAGGCACTGGCGACACCAGCGCTGCAGAAAATATTGAAGATAATTTCTATGGTCCGGGTCAAATTGGTAATGTTATTGCAAAATATGGAAGTGGTAATATTATAGAAGCTTTTAAAGCTTTAGCGGCTCCTTCTAACGATCCTTTGATTACTGGCGCCGTAACTAGAATTTTTATTTATAAAACAAATAATTCTACATCAGGCACTTCCAGCATTTCTACCATTAGCGGAACATATGCTACCTTAGAATCACAATCAGAAGGCATTCTAGGTAATCAATTAAAATGGTCCGCCTCTGCGGCTACTTCTGCTGTTGCTCCTACGACTGGTGCGTTTTCGTATGCTCCAGTGCCTACTGCTGGCACATCTGCTTTAGTTAAATATCGTCTGCAAGGCGGAACTGAAGTAACTGGCACCGTAAGCGCAAATCAAACGCCTACGACTGTTGCGACGAATCTTTCGGCCGCGGATTTCCTAGTCACTGGCGGTGTTGATCGAAGCGCTGTTACCGGCTTAGCTAGCGTTACCGCTGTTTTAACTGCAAGCGGTGCTGGCATTACTTTTGCCCTTGCTGGCGCAAGCGTATTCCCAGTAACTCCTGTTGCCGGTGATTTAATGATTATACCAAGTGGCGTATTATACGGTACTTCTGCAACTTCATCTTTTGCCGCAGCAACCACAAGCTATACATTTAATGCCGGTGCATATGTCTTAACGGCAGTTAGTAACAGCACTAACTCTGCTATTTTAACCGCAACTAAATTAGCTAATAACGTAGGCGCTACGCTTGTTAACCCGGTTACGGTTTCTGCTTCTTTCTCTGCCACAGTAACAAATGACGTTCAAATCTATAGTCCATTGACATTTACTGATATGGCTGGCGTTACCCGCTCTGCTTTGACCAGTTTAACTAATGCTGGTGTCAGCGTTACCGTGACAGGATCAGCATTAAGACTTAATGTCGCAAGCGGAACAGCTATATTCGGTACGGGTTCCAATGCTCCTCTTGTTGGTGATAATCTTTTTATTCCTTCTGGAAGCGCGATTATTGGTGCGGGCAGTGCGAATGTAGGCTGGTATACCATTACTACAGTAAATAATGTTACCAGTTCTGCTTATTTGATTGCTTCGCGGCTTTCAAATGGTGCA
>Ga0315288_10010017_pt1 | contig 11938 bp, 10 predicted proteins | sample YL17G11_20_MG_FD_203454 | JGI IMG/M metagenome (GOLD analysis project Ga0315288, IMG submission 203454) | Sediment microbial communities from Yellowstone Lake, YNP, Wyoming, USA - YL17G11_20 | ecosystem: Environmental > Aquatic > Freshwater > Lake > Sediment | place: USA: Wyoming | collected...
GGGTCGAGGCGGGCGTCGACGAGATCGTCGCCGTCCTCCGCACGCCCTGGGACCGCGAGACGCTCGACCGCCTCCCCGAGGTGCGCGCGGCCCTCAGTACGGCTCGGGGATGAAGGTCTGATCCTCCATCGGCGGCCGCACGTAGCCGGTGTCCTTCTGGCGCGGCGGTAGCACGATCGGTTCCGGCGTGAGGTCCTCGTAGGGGATCATCGAGAGCAGGTGGTTGATGACGTTGAGGCGGGCCCGCTTCTTGTTGTCGGACCGGACCACCCACCAGGGCGCCTGCTTGATGTCCGTGTGGGCGAACATCTCGTCTTTTGCCTTGCTGTAGTCCATCCAGCGGGCGCGGCTCTCGACGTCCATCGGGGAGAGCTTCCAGCGCTTCGTCGGGTCGTTCAGGCGGTCCTGGAAGCGGCGCTCCTGCTCGGCGTCGGAGACGCTGAACCAGTACTTGATGAGGATGATCCCGCTCCGCACGAGCATCCGCTCGAACTCGGGGCACGACCGCAGGAATTCCTGGTACTCGTCCTCGGAGCAGAACCCCATCACCCGCTCCACGCCGGCCCGGTTGTACCAGCTGCGGTCGAAGAGGGCGACCTCGCCGGCCGCCGGGAGGTGGGCCACGTAGCGCTCGAAATACCACTGGGTCTTCTCGCGCTCCGTCGGAGCCGGGAGGGCCACCACGCGTGCATAGCGCGGGTTGAGCGGCTCCATGATCCGCTTGATCGCGCCGCCCTTCCCCGCAGCGTCGCGGCCCTCGAAGATCACCACGACCTCGAGGCCGCGGGCCTTGATCCACTCCTCCCACTTCACGAGCTCGACATCGAGTCGTTGCAGCTCGGCCTCGTAGGCCTTGGCCGACAGCCTCGAACCGTCCTGGTCGCCGATCGGCGCGCCGCGCCCGCCGTCGAGCGCGGTCGCCGGGATCGCAAGGGCATCCCGCTCCGGACGGCGGTTGCGCCCCTCGCGCACCCGCGGCTTCGCCCCACCGGCGCTCCCGGGGGCCGCGTCCGACCTCTGTTTCGGCATCGCTCTCTCCTTCGCCCGGGGGTCCGCCCGGCCATTTCGATTATGCTGCACAGCGGTGACGTTCGATTCTCTCGGCCTGTCGGCCGAACTCCTCCGCGCGGTGGCCGATGAGGGTTTCACCGTGCCCACGCCCATCCAGTCCCAGGCGATTCCTCTCATCCTCGAGGGTCGTGACCTCATGGGCGCAGCCCAGACCGGGACCGGCAAGACGGCCGCCTTCGTCCTCCCGATCTTCGAGCGCCTCAAGACCCACGCGAACACCTCGTTCTCGCCGGCCCGCCATCCGGTGCGGGCGCTCGTCCTCACGCCCACCCGAGAGCTCGCGATGCAGGTCGCCGAGATGGCCGCAGCCTACGGGCGCCACGTCGCCCTCCGCTCGGCGGTCGTCTTCGGCGGCGTCCCGCTCGACCCCCAGATCAAGGAGCTGCGGAGCGGCGTGGAGCTGCTCGTAGCGACGCCCGGGCGCCTGCTCGACCTCGTCGGCCAGCGCGCGGCGAACCTCGGCCAGGTCGAGATCCTCGTCCTCGACGAGGGGGACCGGATGCTCGACATGGGGTTCATCCCGGACATCCGGCGGATCCTCGCGCTCCTCCCGGCGCGGCGCCAGACGCTCCTCTTCTCGGCCACCTTCTCCGACGAGATCCGGCGCCTCTCGAAGGAGTTCCTCAACGACCCGGTCACCGTCGAGGTGGCGGCCCGCAACGCGACCGTCTCCACGGTGCGCGAGGTCCTCTACCCGGTGGACCGGGAGCGCAAGCTCGAGCTCCTCGAGCATCTCATCCGCACCCACGACCTCCGGCAGGTCCTCGTCTTCACGCGCACGAAGGTCGCCGCCCGGCGGATCGCCTCGGACCTGGACCGGCACGGCTTCGCCGCCACCGCGATCCATTCCGACCGGACCCAGGCCGAGCGGATCCGGGCCCTCGCCGACTTCAAGTCCGGCGAGGTCGAGATTCTCGTCGCAACGGACGTCGCCTCCCGCGGCCTCGACATCGAGGAGCTCCCGGTGGTCGTCAACTTCGAGCTCCCGACGAAAGCCGAGGACTACGTCCACCGGATCGGCCGCACCGCCCGCGCCGGCGCCAGCGGCATCGCGATCAGCCTCGCCTGCCCCGACGAGGTCGACTTCCTGCGGGCGATCCAGCGCCTCCTGCGGCGTGCCATCCCGGTCGAGGTGGTGGAGGAGTTCCTGCCCGACCCGGAGACGCCCGTGCACCCCCTCCACCCCCGCGGCGGGGACCGGATCCCGGCCCACCAGCACAAGGCCAGCCGGGTGCACCACCGCCGCTGACGGCGGCGCGGGCGGAACGGCCCCCGACCTCGCGCCGGACGGCCCACGGCCGCGGGGCCCTCGGCCCGGTACCATGGCGACATTCACCAGACCATTCCCGTCGTGCAGCAGGGACCCCCGAGGGAGCATCGCGAGCATGTCGCAACCGCGGCGAATCGGCATCCTCACCGGGGGCGGCGACGTTCCCGGCCTCAACTCCGTCATCAAAAGCGTCGTCTATCGCTCCACCGAGCTCGGCTTCGAGGTGATCGGGCTCCGCCGTGGCTGGGAGGCCCTGACGCACATGCGGCCGGGCCCCGACCCGGACCCCGACTACGTCCGCCCGCTCGACCGCGTGAACACCCGGACCATCGACCGGACCGGCGGCACGTTCCTCCACTCGAGCCGCACGAACCCCGCGAAGATGCGTGCCGGCAAGCTCCCGTCCGTCGTGCCGGGTGAGCGCCTCGCGTCGCTCGAGACGAGCGAGGGCGTCTACGACTTCACGCCCGTCGTGCTCGAGAACCTGGACCGGCTCGGGATCCACACCCTGATCGCGATCGGCGGCGACGACACCCTCTCGTACGCGAAGGTCCTCGCCGACGCGCGGGTCCAGATCATCGCCATCCCCAAGACGATGGACAACGACGTCCGCGGGACCGAGTACTGCATCGGCTTCTCAACCGCCATCACGCGGGCCAAGGACGCCATCAACCGGCAGCGGACGACGCTCGGGTCGCACGAGCGGATCGGCGTCTTCCGGATCTTCGGGCGCAATGCCGGGTTCACCGCGCTCTACACGGCCTACGTGACGTCTGCGCGGTGCGTCATCCCGGAGTACCGCTTCGACCTCCAGCACCTCGTCGACGTCCTGGTCGAGGATCGCCGCAACAACCCCAGCCGCTATTCATTCGTGATCGCCTCGGAGGGCGCGCTGCCGCAGGGGATGGAGCTCAAGGAGGTCGGCGACGCCGATGCCTACGGCCACCGCCACAAGGCGAGCATCGGCGAGTTCCTGGCCGACGAGATCAAGCGCCGGACCGGCATCGAGACCGTCAACTCGGAGCTGACCTACGACCTCCGCTCCGGCGAACCCGACGCGTTCGACCAGATGGTGGCGATCACCTTCGCGAACGTCGCGATGGAGCTCGTGGTCGATGGGAAGACCGGGCAGATGACGGCGATCCGCGACGGGCTGTACGGGTACTGCCCCATCCCCGAGCCCGGGGCCCGGACCGTGGACGTCGAGCATGCCTACAACGTCGAGCGTTACCGCCCCCACTACGAGAACAAGATCGGCCTGCCGGTCCTCCTGACGCCGTCCGTCGTCTGAGCGCGCGCTCGGAGAAGCCCGACGAGGGCGCCCGCGGGCCTGCGGGGCACTCGCTGCCCGGCAGGCGCCCCCGTCAGCGTGACGCGTCGGGGTCCGCCACCCCGGCAAGGGTGGTGCGGCGCCGCTCGGCGTACATCCGCTCCTCCGCCGTGCGGATGGCGGTGTCCAGCTCGCCGACGGCGCTCGGGCTCGCCCAGCCCACGGAGAGGCGGAGCGCCACCGCGCCGGCGTCGAGCCAGCGGTCGCACTCGCCGCGGATCCGCTCCACGTAGTTGATCGCCTGGATCTCGTCCGTCTCCGGCAGGAGGACGAGGAAGCGGCCGCCCCCGACGTGGGCCACGTGGTCGGTCCGGCGCGCGCTGCGCCGCATGGCCCCGCCCACCGCCGCGAGGATCCGGCGCGAGGCGTCGACGCCGAAGCCGCCCTCGAAGCGGGGGAAGCCGTCCAGCTCCGCCATGACGATGCCGACGGGACGCCGGTAGCGGACGTAGCGGGCGTTCTCCTCGGCCAGGGTCCGCTCCCAGGCGGCCCGCGAGTCGAGGCCCGTGGACTCGTCCACGTAGGGATCGGGCGGGATCGAGCCCGACGCGCCGGGAGCCGCCGCGAGGGTTGCCGTCGCCGTCGGGCCGGCCGGGGCCGCGTAGGCCGCCTCGCGCCGGCGCGGTGCGATCGAGAGGAAGCCCTCGATGACCTCCTGCTCGCGCGGATCGTCGACGCGGCGGGCGGCGGCCGCAAGGTCGGCCGAGGTGACCGCGGCCTCCTCGGGATGCTCCGCTTCGTGGTGCGCGGCGAGCGGCGCGGGGCCCGCTTCGGGTACCGCGGCGACCGGCGTCGGGGCGGTCGGTGCGGGGACGGGAACCGGGGCTGCGGCCGGTGCCGGAGCCGCCGCCCGGACCGGCTCGGCCGCGGGCGTGGCGGGCGCGGCCCGGCGCGCGCCGTTGCGGCCACGCCGGGCGATGAGGGCGCCGGCGAGGAGCAGGAGGATCGCGACCCCCGTCACGATGAGCGCGACGAGGACGTAGGTGATCTGGTCCGACGACACGTGGTTCCTTCGTTCTTCCCCGGTCGTGCGTTCTGCCCGGCGGTGCCCGCGCCGGCGGCTTCGCACGACCGCAACCGCACTCTACACGCGACCGGTGGCCGATTGGGACTGCCGGGAGGTCCGGGGTGACCATCTTCTGGTGCCCCGGGTCACCGAGCGGGCGGTCTGGGGTGGTCGGGGGTGGTCGCCCCGGCCGCGCGCCGACGGCGGGCCGCCGACGGCGGCCGCGGGCGTCGCCCGCTACTCTGTGGACGTAGACCGCCCGCAAGGATCCCCGATGACCGACCCGACCCCGCCCGGCCTCGAGCCTGGAACGCCGGACACCGCGCCGGCCCCGGACGCCGCGCCCGACGTGCCGGCCGCGCCCGAGTTGCCGGCCCCACCCGAGGCCGCACCGGGCGCGCCCCTCGCGACGGCGCGTCCGTGGCCTTCGGACGCGGCCGCGGTGCAGGCAAGCGGGAGCGGTCCCCGTCGCCTCGCCATTCTCGGCTACCTCGGCGCGGTGGTCCTCGGCGCCGCCATCGGGGCGGCGGGCCTCGCCCTCGCGACGGGCGCCGTCGGCGGCGCGGCGCCGTCACCCTCCCCGATCCCGACCGCGGCGCCCAGCGCCGGCCCGACGGAGCCGCCGGTCGGGAACGCGATCGGGCGGCCCGACGCCCCCGTCACGATCGAGGTCTGGGCCGACTACCAGTGCCCGTTCTGCCGGCTGGAGGACCAGCTCTTCGGCGGGGCGATCGACCGCGAGTACGTCACGCCGGGCATCGTCCGCATCGTCTACCGCGATTTCGCCTTCCTGGGCCAGGAATCAACCGACGCGGCGGTCGCGGCCCGCTGCGCCGGCGCCCAGGACCCCGCCGCCCAGCGCCGCTTCCACGATGCCCTCTACACCTTCCAGCAGGGCGAGAACCAGGGCCGCTTTGCCCGGGCGAACCTGCTCCAGGTCGCGGAGATCGCCGGCGTCCTGTCCCAGGTCGCCTTCACGGCCTGCCTCGACGACCCCGTCGTGGCGAAGGCCGTCGCGGACGAGACGGCGGCGGGCCGGAACGTGGGCGTCACCTCCACGCCGACGCTCCGCCTGCGCGGGCCCGGCGGCGAGCGGGTCCTGACCGGCTTCAGCCAGACGTGGCCGCCGCTGCGCGAAGCCCTTGAGGCCGTCCGCGTGGCGGCCCCGGCATCGCCGGCGCCCGCGGGCTCGGCGGCACCGTCCGCCTCGCCGGCGCCCGCGGGCTCGGCCGCGACCTCGCCCAGCCCGAGCGCTTCTCCGGCGCCATAGCCGTCAGCTCGGCGCCGCGAGGTCCCGGCGGGGGAAGATCCAGAGCCCGAACGCCACGGCCGCGGCCGTGATCCCGGCCAGGACGACGGCGTCCCCCGGGCTCGCGTCGCCGGCCATGATCTCTGCCGGCTGGAAGTAGTGGAAGAAGGACCACGGCCGCCAGCCGGCGATGTCCGGCCAGAGCGCGCCCAGGAGCTCCACCGCGTACGACGCGATCGTGAACGCCAGGACGATCCCGAGGGCCGGGACCACCCGGTGGAACGAGGCGGACGCCGCGAGCGCGAGCGCGCCCAGCGTCGTGAACAGGAGGACCGCGTTCGCCCAGACCACGAGGAGCCGGTCCATCCGCAGCTCGTCCGCCACGTCGAAGAGAGTCGCCCCGGCCACCACCCCGCCGAGGTTCGCCGCCATCACGACGGCGACGAACAGGAAGGTCGCGGCCAGCGCCGTGACGTAGACGCGTCGCCGCGAGATGGGGCGGGCGAGGAGCACCTCCAGCGTCCCCCGCTGCCGCTCGCCCGCGAGCGCCGCGATCGGGTGGCCGATCGCGAACACGGCCACGAGGGCGATCGAGATGGGGTGGACGAAGCTCAGCGCGATCGAGCCATCGAGGGTGAAGACGCTCCCTCCGCCGATGGCCGTGAGCGCGTCGAGCAGGTCCGATAGGTAGCCCCCCTCGACGACCCGGCGGATCTCGGCGCCGAACGTCGCGTAGACGACGGGCAGCAGGAACCCCCACGTCGCGATGCCGACGGCCACGGCCAGGAGGCGCCAGCGCCCGGCGGTGAGGGTGTGCCGCAGGAGGACCGCGCTCACGGCTCGGTCCGGTCCGCGTCGTGCCCGCCGGCCGCCGCGTCGGCATCGTTCGCGGCACCGTTCGCGGCCGCCCTGTCCGCGCCGTTCGCGTAGAACTCCAGGAAGGCATCCTCGAGGCGGGCCGGCTCGATCGTCAAGTCGGTGACCGACGACCCCGCGATCGCGGCCAGGAACGGTCGGATGTCGCCCTCGAGCTGGCATCGGACGTGCCCGTCGACCACCACGACGTCGGTGACACCCGGGACGCCCGCCAGGGAAGGCGGTGGACCGTCCACGCGCATCTCCACCGTCCGGCGCCGCCGGGCGAGGAGCGCCCCGATCTCCTCGAGGGCGACCAGGCGCCCGCGACGGACGATCGCGACCCGGTCGCAGACCCGTTCGACCTCGGACAGGATGTGCGAGGAGAGGAAGACGGTCCGGCCTGCCGCCCGCAGCTCGTCGAGGATCTCGTAGAAGGCGCGCTGCATGAGCGGGTCCAGGCCCTCCGACGGCTCGTCGAGGATCGCGAGCTCCGGGTCGTGCTGGAGCGCCTGCACGATCCCCAGCTTCTGGCGCATCCCGCGGCTGTACTCGCGGACCGGGCGGGCGAGGTCGGCGGCGGCCAGCTCCAGGCCGTCGGTGAGCCGCGCCCGCAGGACCGGCGCGCGGCGATAGAACGCCCCGAGGTAGTCGAGGAGGGCGGCGCCCGTCATGGCGTCGTAGAGCGCGATCCCGCCCGGCAGGTAGCCGACCCGGCCCCGGATCGCCACCCCGTCGGTCTCCGTGTCGAGGCCCAGCACGCGGGCGGCGCCGGCCGACGGGTGGAGGAACCCCAGGAGCAGCCGGATGCAGGTGCTCTTGCCGGCGCCATTCGGGCCCAGGAAGCCGAAGATCTCTCCCGGCCGGACCTCCAGCGTCACCTCCGCGAGGGCCCGGATCGGATCGCGCCATCCCGGGCCGAATCGCCCGAGGGCGGCGCCCCGCGGGTAGTCCTTCGACAGCCCGATCGTCTCGATGGCGTTCACCTGCGGGGGCTCGGCAGGATCAGCCCGACCCTCATGGACTCTCCTCCGCGAGGAGCGCCCCGAGCGCCTCCGCCAGGTGCGCGTACTCGCCGGAGTCATTGTGGAGGTGCGCGGAGACGCGGAGGAGCCGGCGGCGGCGCTCCCCGGGAACCGGATCGCGGGGCCACGGATGGAGCGGGACCTCGACGGCGGCTGTCTCCAGCAGGCGCGCCTGCAGCGGATCGGCGTCGGACGGGTCGCGGGCGGCGAAGCCGCGGTCGGGCGGCAGCTCGATCGCGGCCATGGAGCCGAGCATCGTCTCCGGCGCGAGGACGGGACGTCCCGCGGCGGACGCCAGGACCCGGCGCCCGACGGCGGCGAGCCCGGCATTCCGCGCCATCACGGCCGGCCAGCCCCCGGCCACCATGCCGCCCACGGCGTCGAGGGCCGCCGGCAGCGCGAGGAAGGGCGTCGGGTCGGCCGTCCCCGTCCAGTCGAACTCCTTGCGGAAGGTGGAGCGCCCGGCCCGCGGGTCGTTCGCCCCGTGGCTGATCGCCAGCGGGCGGATCGCGTTCTGCCGGTCGCGCCGGACGTGGAGGAAGGCGGCGCCCTTCGGGGCGCAGACCCACTTGTGGAGGTTGCCGGCGTAGAAGCTCGCCCCGAGGCCGGCGAGATCGAGCGGCAGCATCCCGGGCCCGTGGGCGCCGTCCACCAGGACGGGGATCCCGCGCCCCTCCAGGGTCGCCACGAGGCGCTCCACGGGCAGGACGAGCGCCGTGGGGCTCGTGACGTGGCTGACGAGCACGAGCCGCGTCCGCGGCCCGACCGCCGCGAGGACGCGCTCCACGACCTCGTCCGGGCCGGTCGTCGGGAGGGGGATCCGGGCGACCACGACGCGGGCTCCGTTGCGCGCGGCGGCGAAGCGGGCCATGTTGAGGGCCGCGTTGTACTCGTGGTCCGTCGTCACGATCTCGTCGCCGGGGGCGAAGCGGAGGCTGCGCAGGACCGTGGCGACGCCCGCCGTGGCGTTCGGCACGAAGGCGAGCTCCTCCGGGTCCGCCCCCACGAAAGCGGCCAGTCGGGCCCGCGCGGCATCGAGGCGGCCTTCGAGCGCCCGGTCGAGGAACGCGACCGGGTTCGCCTCCAGCTCAGCGCGGAGGTCCGCCTGCACGACCAGCACGGCGCGCGGGCAGGCGCCGAACGAGCCGTGGTTCAGGAAGACGACGGCCGGATCGAGCGCCCACGCCTCGGCGTAGGGCCCGCGCGGGGGACGTGCCGGGGGCCGCGTGCCCTCGTCGGCCGTCACGAGGTCGTGGCCGGTCACGACGTCGCGCCCCGACGTGGCACGCGGGCATGCCGGACGTTGGGCAGGAGGGCGAAGCCCAGCCCGGCGGCGATGGAGGCCCCGCCCATGAGCGCCAGCGTCGCCGTGCCCCCGATCGCGTCGAGGAGAGCACCGGCCACGAGGGCCCCGATCGGCATCAGACCGACCGACAGCGTCCGGGCCGTCGCTCCGACCCGCCCCAGGAGCGCGTCGGGCGAGAGCTGGGTACGCAGGGTCAGGTACGAGACCAGGACGTTCGCGTCCAGGATCCCCGCCACGAGCGACGCCCCGACGAGGACCGGGATCGGCGCGTCGAGGGCGACGATGACGAGCGTCAGCCCCATCACCACGCTGCCGACGAGCATGACCGGCCCCACGGCCCGGAACGCCATCCGGGCGGCCACGAGCGAGCCGCCGAGGGCGCCCACGGCGAACGCGGAGAGGACGAGGCCGACGACGTCGGGGCCGAGGCCCCGGTCGATCGTGACGTAGAAGATGAGGCCGCTCGTCAGGCCGGCGTAGATGACCGAGGTCGTCGTCCACAGGGCGATCACGGCGCGGAGCGTCGGCTGGCGAACGACGAACGAGATGCCCTGCCGGATGTCGGCCAGGAGGTGGGTCGGCTCGCTGCGCGCCGCCGGCCGGAGCGGGCGGCGGACGAGCAGGAGGGCGCTGGCCGAGACGGCGAAGGTGACCGCGTCGATGGCAATCGTGGGACCCGGTCCGATCGCGTTGGCGAGGAAGCCCGCGAGCGCCGGGCCCACGATCCAGCCCACGTTGAAGAATGCCTCGAAGACGGCGTTGGCCCGCGCGATCTGGCCGCGGCCCACCAGGCCGGGCACCGCCGCCGTGAACGCCGCGAGCCACAGGACGCGCAGGACGTTGAGGGGGAAGGTGACGAGGAAGACCAGGGCGAGGGTGGGGCCGCCGAGCCACACGGAGATGGGGATGACCGCGGTGAGGAACGCCCGCCCGAGATCGGCGACGAACATCATCTTCCGGCGGTCCCAGCGGTCGGCGTAGGCGCCGGCCGGCAGGCCGACCACGAGGTCCGGGAGCGTCGAGAGAACCCCGACGACCCCCATGGCCAGCCCCGACCCGGTGACGGCCAGGACGAGGATCGGCAGGGCCGTGTTGGTGATCGCGTCGCCGAACGAGCTGATCCCCTGCCCCAGGAGGACGACCCAGAAGTCGCGATTGCCCCGCAGCGGCGCGTCGGCGATCGCCGGCATCGCGACCGCGGGGGCCAGGTGGAGCGGCTCCTCCTCGGCGCCGCCGGGGCCGGGCGACACGGCGGAGGCGGGTGCGGTCGCGCGTGCAGGTGCGGGGCCGGCCGGGTCCGCGGCGCCGGCCGCCGCGCGCGGCGGCTCGGTCCCCGCGGGCGTGGTCGTCGTCACCGGCGAAGAGTACGCTCTCCTCTCGATGCAGTTCGCGATCGACATCCCGAACTTCGGGTCCGGCGGCGACCCCCGCGTCCTCGTCGACCTCGCCCGCCGTGCCGAAGACGCGGGCTGGGACGGCTTCTTCGTGTGGGACCACCTCCTGGTCGACCCGGCGTGGACGCTGGAGATCGCCGACCCGTGGATCGCCCTCGCAGCGATCGCCCAGGCGACCACCCGGATCCGCCTGGGGCCCATGGTGGCGGCGCTCCCCCGGCGGCGCCCGGCGAAGCTTGCCCGGGAGACGGCCTCCCTGGACCGGCTGAGCAACGGGCGGCTGATCCTCGGCGTTGGCCTGGGCTGGCCCTCGGAGGCGGACTTCGGCTGGTTCGGCGACGAGGTGGACCTGCGGCGGCGCGGCGTCATGGTCGACGAGAGCCTGGCGATCCTCGAGGGGCTCTGGCGCGGCGAGCCGTTCACCTTCGCCGGCGAGCACTACCGCGTCGGCCCGGCCACCTTCCTGCCGCGACCCGTCCAGGAGCCGCGGATCCCGGTCTGGGTGGCGGCGCTCCGCCCGGGGCCCGACGCGCCGCTGCGGCGCGCCGCCCGCTGGGACGGCTTCGTGCCCGCCGTGGAGGACGGGTTCCTCTCCGTCGAGACGTTCGCCCGCGATGTTGCCCGCGTCCGTGAGCTTCGCGCCGCGGCCGGGGCGCCCGCCGACGCGCCGTACGAGATGGTCGCCTGCGGGTCGACGCCAGGCGACGACCGGGCGGCCGCCATCGAGACCGTCGCCCGGTTCGAGGCGGCCGGCGCCACGTGGTGGCAGGAGATCGTCTCGGACTGGCTCGGCGGCATCGACGAGATCCGGGCCCGGATTGCCGCGGGCCCGCCGCGGGCGTGAGTCTGCCCGGGCCGGGCGCGCCCCGATCCGAAGACCGGGGCGCTCGACGCCCTGCGGACGCCCCGTCTCGCCCTACTCCACGATTGGCGCGCAGGGGTCCTCGTCGCCGGGGAGGAGCGGTCGGACCGTCAGGCCGTGGGTCGCGCTGGCCGAGGCGGTGGCGACGAAGGGCGTCAGCTGGGTCGCCCCTGCGAAGAGCGGGCGGAGCGCGGCGGCGAGGTCCCCGGCGGCGATCCCGCAGCGAGTGCCCGGCTCGCCGCGCACCGCCGCCCCGAACGCGTCGAGCGCCGGATCCGTGACGGGCCAGACCATGGGCGCCGCGCCCGGCCACGGCTCCGGCGGCGGGCCGACGATCACCGCGTACGACGCCGGCACGTGCGCCTGCTCGGCGTCCACCTCCGCCTCGAGCCAGCCGGCCAGGTCGAGGAGCCGGTACCAGAACCGCGCGAACGCGGCGGGCGTGCCGGGGACGGCGTCGGGGCAGCCCCCGGTCGGCGGGCACGGAACGGCGGCGTTCGCGTCCCCGACGAGGTCGTACGTCACGCCGTCGACCACGATCTGCAGCCGCGCCGCGGCGGCGCCCAGCGG
>Ga0315288_10010018_pt1 | contig 11938 bp, 10 predicted proteins | sample YL17G11_20_MG_FD_203454 | JGI IMG/M metagenome (GOLD analysis project Ga0315288, IMG submission 203454) | Sediment microbial communities from Yellowstone Lake, YNP, Wyoming, USA - YL17G11_20 | ecosystem: Environmental > Aquatic > Freshwater > Lake > Sediment | place: USA: Wyoming | collected...
CCACGTGTTGTTGACCAGACGACCTGACACCGCATCGAGCAGCAACTCCGTACCCCGCTCAGTGAACACCGGATCAGAGCCGGCCGCGGTTGCAACATTGACGAGCGCGTTCTGCACCGTCGTCTCGAAGTCCCGCGCGGGGGCCGAGAAGTCGAACACGGGGCCGGTAGCAGCAAAGTTGATGCGTATGCCTCTCATGATGCGTAGGTGCTCTGCAGCGTCTTCAGGTCCATCGGGGCCAACGTGTCCGGGGGTTGCTTGACGATCTCCTCCAACTGTAGGCTCTCGTTCTGCACCGCGAACTCCATCACACCATTCAGCCCGGCGCGTAGCCGCTCCTGGTAGGCTCGCGCGTAGATGTAGCGCCGTGTCCGTCGTGTGTTCCGGTAGTCCCTAGCCAGACAGAACTGGGCAACCAGCTCGAACCTGCCAGACGATGTATTCGAACTTCCGTCGGCGGCGGCCATGTCGTACGCGGTGTACTGTGTCTGTAGCTCCTTGCCCTTGCCGTCGGTGGTCTGCTCAGATACCTGTGGCTTGGCGATCTTCGAAGAAAGATACGTCTGCAGATTCAACAGAACCTTCAGCGCCCGAGCGATTGTTGTCTTTGCGATTGACACAGGATACGTTAGAGCTTTTTGAGGCTTTGCTCAAGCTCGTTAATCTGCAGCGACAGTCTGGCTGAGCGGCGGCTCAGCTGACTGGGCGTAAGCCCAAGCTTCTGTGCTACCACGTGGGGTGCCAACAGCTCTGCACCGCCGTAACCTGTCTTGTGCTCCAGGATGCGTCGATCCACGTGGTCCGAGTCGTGGTAGACATAGTCGACGGCCTCAGGGGAAAAATCGGTCGCGTCCTTTTCGTGATCAGTCTCGAACGCAGCCTCGCCGGGCGTCGGCCGGGTCTGCCTCATGACCTTCTCGATTCGCTTGACCGAGAAGCCGCTGTGGTCAGCCAGCTCGCCGGCATCGGGTTCACGGCCGTGTTGATCTTCGAATGTCCGTCGGGACTTGGCCAGTGCGAAGGCGTCCAGCTGGGTTCGCTCCGGCACCTGCAGGACCGATCGGCTCCGGCGGGCCACGCGGGTCAACTGTTGAAGCTCGGACTTAACGAAGGTGGGCAGGCCAGAAGCTCCCGGCAAGTAGGGGTTGTACTTCTTAACCGCTTGAGCGGCAATCACATTGGCCATCGTCTTGACGTACGGATCACCGTGGGCGCCGATGGACTGCACCGAGTATGAGATGTGTGGCTGCAGGGCCTTGATGACATGCGACATGCTGGCCGGGTTTGGCTTCACCTTCCACTGCTCGTACCGGGTCTGGATTTCATCATGCTGCACAGGAGCATGATGGACTATTTTGGGTCAATCGTCAACCAGGCTCGCATGGCCGGATCGTGGCCGGGTATGGCCGGGTTAAGGGCCGGCGTCGGGAAGTCGCTTGGCCGATGGGGTGGATGGGAAGGTATCGACCGGCGTGATGCCTGGCACCTGGGCGACGAATTGAGACTCCGCGATCGACGCGAACCTGACCCCGGTCGCCTTGATGTGGCTGAACTGCAACGAGGTCTTGGACGACCCGCTCGTCTGCTCTAGTGCGATCGAATGGGTCACGGACGTCAGATACCCAGTGAAGAGCAACGTACCGTCGGGAGATTTGACCTGGTAGGTTTTGCCGACTTCGACCAGTAGGTTCAGCGGCGTCGTCACGCTGGCGGTCGTGTAGCGGAGGAAGTGCTCCTTGAAGGTGAACTCGGCCAGCCACTTCAGGATGTCCTGACGGGCCAGCACTTGTTGGGAAAACGAACTTGCCTGGGTGCGAAACTTGGAAAACGAAAGCTCCAGCGTCATATCGTCTTCGGTGGGTGCAAGGACGTCAACCGTCGTGACATTGTCCTGAATCCATGATGGCGCATCGACAACATAGGCCACGCCCGGTGAAAGCTTCGGATCGCCGCCCTTCTTCTCCTCCTCGGTGACGGGCGGAAACGCAACCAGCTGTTTCAGGTTGCTGTTGTCGGCTGTCAGGTCGATGGTGGCCCAGGAGTCCAGTCGGCCGATGCGGACATAGACCCTAGACAACGGGGCCTCGATGGCGGCCGATACGTTGAAACGAATGTTTTCGATAGGGGCAGTGATGAACCTGGTGCCGGGGTCTTCGTGTGTCCTGATGACCTCCAGCCACGCCTTGCCGTTCCAGTCGGCGTTCATCTGGAACTTGAACTCAGGGATCAGACCATCCAGGACGGCGGCCAGGAAGTTCTGTGACCCTAAGAGCATGCGCTCTATCTCACCATCCGCACGGGCCTGCACGGACCCCTTCAGGCCCTCTGGGAGATCGCTGTTGACCAGCGGGATGAGGGTTCTGCCCTTGCTGATTTCCAAGAAGGTCTTCAGAAACTTGTCGTACACCTGGCGGTTGATGGCGTGTGTGCCCTTGAGCGAGGTGTAGTTGAGAGACGTGGAATCGAGCCTGGTCTCGAACTGGTTGAAGATTTCCTGGATGATGGTGTCGACGTGAGTACCGATACTGTTGAACGACTCGTTGGACCCGGTCAGCAACGTCAGATTCCTGATTGCAAAATTCGGAGTCAGTGAGTAGATCTGGAAGCTCAGATTTTGCAGAGCCGCCATGCTCTGCACGCCGTTGAACGTGAAGTCCACCTCGCCCTGCTGAACCTTGAACTCAGGCTGTGACAAGAAGCCGGAGAAGTTCAGCACGTTACCGTCGCCATCGGTGGCCTTGATGGTCAGGTCCGCTCGCAGCGCCTTGGTGGTCGCCTGCTCGCTGGTCAGGCCGGTTCCGAAAGTGCTGAACCGATTCACCAGATAGTTCTGCTGGTCGGCGCAGAACTTCATGAAGACCGGCAAGTTGATCTCGGTCGAACCCCCGTTTTGGTTGTTGAGCTGCAGGTCGAACTGCACCTGCGGAAGGGCGTTGATCGTGTGGGAAAAAACAATCTGCGACACTGGTACCGACAGTGAGTTAATCAAGACCTCAACGTCTACTGTTTTGGTGTCGGTTGACATTAGACCTGGTCCCAGTAATAGAGGTCGCTGTCCAGCGTGAACTCGGTGGAGTCACAGCGGAACAGGCCAGGTGCCCCGTCGGGAACGGTAACGCACGACACATGATCGCACGTAGCCAGCACGTTGTCACACCGTACCTGCGTGGTGTCACACAAGAAGCCGCATGGATAAACGTCACGCGGGGCGAGCTTGAACTGCTCGTCTGGCAGCTCGACAGGCACCGGCTCCACATCGTCGGTGACGATCGCGAGGGCCAGCATGGCCGCGCGCTCAACCGGGTCTTCGGCGGCGAAGTACTCCTCCTGGAGTAGCAGGCGGTGAAGGCGCTCGTTCACGTACGGGTTGCCCACCACACGGGCCACCCAGGTCGCGTATGGAAAGTTGTGCGGCTGCACCCGGATGGTGATGCGTGATCCGCCGGCCCATACCTGTGACAGCTTGAGCGGGCCAGAGAACGGAAACGACTCAGGCCATGCGATGTGGATAATCTTCTCAGGATTTTCTCCGGCCGTCGTGTACTTGGTAGTCGCAACTTTCGCACGCTCCTCTGCCCGTAACGTCACCAACGTGGCGCTGACGTAGTCGATCGTGTATGTGAAGTTGAGCGGCAACACGACATCGTTGTCGAGCCACTTGCCGCGTATGTTCTTGTCAACCAGGAAGCTCGCGCCCTCGATATGCACCGGCGACGGATGGGCACGAGATGGGTCGAACGATTGAACGTTGTCCGTCAAGAAGGCCGCGATGTCGGGGTATGCCTGCAGGGCCGACAACATGGCATTTACGTAGACGTCGTCGCGGTCAAGATACAGCAGCTCGCGAATGATGCGCTGGGCCTGGGTCAGCCGGCGAGGCTCAAAGTACGGGTTGCGCGGGAGGTTGAACAGGTCAAACGGTCCCGCGCGATTCGACAATGTGTGGATGACGCGGTTGATCATAAGCGTGTGTTCAGGAGCGGCTCAAACTGCGGCTTCGGGTTTATTCCCAGCAGGCTGCGAGCCCTTTCGGACGCGGCGGCCGGACTACGGTCCCGGGCGTCCTGCTGGACGGCTGCCCCCATTACGTCGACAAATGCTGGGGAAGACACGGCAGCTGGACGACTCGCGACAGCCTGGTTCACGCTGGCCCCGGCTTCCGTCTTCTGCCCAACTGGAGATTTCGTGAGCACAGATTCGATGGTAGTATTGCGTGCCTGTACGGCGTCTGCGATGAAGTCTGCATCGCCAGTCAGCTCTGCCTCAACGACGCGCTGATTGGCCTCGTCGATCTTCTCTATGTCGGCTGGCGACATGCTGTGCAGCTGTGCCTGGCTGATCGTCGGTGCTGGAGAGAATGGAGCCGCCTGGAATGCCAGGAAGTCACCGCCGGTCTGAGTGGTCTGAGTGGTCTGTGCGGCCAGTGCGGCACCGCTGCTGACGGTCGCGAGCGTGAGCTCTTCGTCCTTGGCATTTACCTGATTGGCCGGGTTGAGCTTGCTGGTGTTCTGATTGGACGGATCAATCAGCGTACCGGTCAGCATGAACGGCAGGACATGAAACTGGACGTCGATGTCACCAATCGTCAGGCCCGTCAGGTACATCTGGTACGCCGTCTTCGCGATCGAGAACGTGGTGGCACGCTTGAGATTGGATACGCGCTGCTGGTCAAAGTAGTCGGACAGAAGCCGAACCCCATCAGACTGGATGTTACCCAGCGGGCCGAGCAACATCTCGCCCCGGATGTGAACGTTGCCGAATGCCTGACCGAACGTATAGAAGACCTTGATGTTTCCCAAACACGACACCGCACTGACGATATCAGCTTGATCAAGCGAGATCCCCATGATGAGTATCGGCGTAGATGCCAGGTTACTCTTTTCCTGGGCCGTCACACGGTCCTCATTGGTGCGTCGTGCATTCTCAGAATCGATCTTTTGGTTGAAATCGATGCTGGCGAGGCGCCTCTCCCACAGCGTGTTGGAGTCCGGCGTCAGTTCTGGGTTCTCGAAGTCTATGACCCGCTCTGGCAGCTGTGGGTTCGGCAGGTCTGGGTTACTCGGCTCCGGGATTACTTCCACGTGAGATTCGTGACGCGAGTCGAACTTGAGCCTACGTTGTGCCTCTGCGCGCTCCTTCTTGGCACTTGCGACGAACCTGCTCAGGCTCTCTACCGCGTATAGACCCGAACCAGATCCGGTGCGAAGCGGAACACGGTAGAACGTGCCTCTGGCACCCAGGAAGGACTCAGACATGTCGGTCTTGATAGCCTCGGTGTCAGCCTCCAGTTGCGCAGCTCGCTCTTCCGAACCAACACCGACGTCGACATACTGTTCCGCTGGTGCCACTGGCTCCAACGGCTCGCTGAGCGGTCGCGGGGTGTTGGCAATTTTAATCTGATCTACCCAATCTTGCGAGAGTGGCGTCTCTCCCCTCAGAGAGCGTTGATCGGCAGATGTGTATGTCTCGCTATTATCGGGCAATGGCAACCTGGTACTTCCCTCGGGCAGCGGTCTTGTGTTATCTAAGTAGTCTATTTGATTTGCCATATCACTTTGATTCCGAGACCTTGATCGACACCCCGTTGCCGTCTACCAGCTGCAGGACACCCACAAACTTGCTGACGTTGGTAGCTGTTGTGATTCCCGCCCGCTCCAGCATCTTGATCTTTTCTTGTGTCTCTCTGCCCTTCTTGGACACCTTGCCCTCGGCGTCCGTCTCCTTTGCGAGCTGCTCCGCAAGCCCTGTGGCGAGCGCCTGGCCCACACCGCTGTCCATCTTTGCAGTCGCGACCAAGTCTTTGCGGGGGACTATGTCGGCAATCGCCGATACCCTCTGGAGCAGGAGATCGCGCGCCTGTGCTGGATCACTACCCTGGAGTTGTTTCTGAACACGCTCAAAGAATCGATAATTAGGATCATAAGTCGGATCACGCTCAGAGTCCAAGGTTGTGGGAGTTTTCTTTACGAACTCGCTAAACTTGGCGGCTGCGGCGATCGCACCACCAGTTTCCATGTCGACCATCTCCTTCGTCTTGCCCCATATCAGTCGCCCCTCGCCACCCTGCCCGGCCGTTCGGCCCTGAAAGATTCGAGACCTGTCCAGCGTGTCCGTCAGCATGTTATTGATGCGCCCAAAGTTTGACTTGGCATAGGCAGCGGAAGATTCATCGTCGCGAAGATCCTTCATGCTGAATCCCATCCGCTGAGCCATCTCAGGATCTTGGACGGCCAAATTCTGTAGCGTCTTGGCAAACGAAGCAGCTCCCTTGCTGGTGAGTTTTCCTCCGGCCTGCTCGTGGGCCTTCGCGTCCAGGAAAACCTCGTCGCCAAGCTTCATGCCTTTCACAGCCCTTGGATTTATGGCTGCTGTGAGGCCAAGTTGCTGCAGCGGACCCTCGCCGCCAGCCATCTCCAGAAAACCCTGTATGCCTCGATTGAACGCCCCGGAGAGCTGCCGCTCGTCGCTGGAGGCAAGCATCTGCACCTGGTCCTGCATGCGCAGCGCCCGCATATTCTCAGTCTTGGAAGTGAAGGTGGCGTCGAGGGGATTCGAGCGTAGCCGGGTATCCAGTAACCGAAGCTTGGCGCCCGCGTTCCCGCCCATAGCGCCCAACTGCCCAACCAGCCCAGCGGCCTGACTTCTGTCCTTGACCACCGATGATTCCTTCATGGCGATCTTAATCGCCCCCTCGGTGTCGCCCGACTCGTATGCCGAAGCCATCTTCTGCAGCTCGCCAGCACTGAAGGTATCCATCAGGATCGTGGCCGCCTTGCTCACACCGGTGTCACCAAACATCCGGGATGTAATGTCGCCGATCCTGGATACCCCGCGACGCCGCATGTTCTCACTGGTGATTCGGCTGGACTCGGCCTGCCCCTCGGGGCTCAACGGCATCTTGTCGGCGCCGCCAAACGCGCTGATCATCGAGCCGGCCGACATGCCGGTGGTTGCTCGAAACAGCTCGTCGAAGGCACCAACGTTCTCGCGCGACAGGCCGCCCGTTGCACTGCGTAACTTGTCGGCGCCTGCGCCCTTGGCCATACCGGTCTCCACCGCCATCGTGGCCGCGATGATGCGGGCTCCGATGGGGTCGTGCTGCATGGCGATCTGGTTTCGCATGAACTGGTTGCCGGCCTCTTGTGCGGTAGGAACGACACGGAAAAATCCTGGGTTGGTGGACAGCTGCGCGTTGGCCGCGAGGCCCTGCTGCACGGCCTGGTGGGCCATCGTGCCCGCGATGTGGCCCGACAGTCCTGCGCCGATACCCATCTGGGTGATGCCTGCCCCCATCTCCATCACGGACTGATTGTCGACGCCGTATGTCTGCGCCATGCCCTTCAGTTCCGCGATGCGCTTGGCCATCACGCCACCCTGCCCGGTCTTCAGGTTGAGGCCGGTGACCCGTTCCGCGATGGCGGCAAGCTGCCCCATCGATTGATTGCCGAACACGTCCGCCAAGGCGGCCATCGACTTGGCGGCCTCCTTGGTGAATGCTTCGATCTTGGCGATCGTGGCCGCGTTGGCCGAGAACTTCATCTTGTCGCCCGACCGTGAAATGGAACCCATGTCCATACCGGAGAAGGCGCCCTGTTGGGCACCCAGCATCATGATCCCGCCGATCTGGTCGCGATTAAGCCCGCTGGTGGCGGAAATGTTGGACGCGCCTGACGCCGACCAGAACCTCCGATTCACCGATTCAAAAATCTGTTGGGCAGCCGCGTTCTGCACCTGCCCCGAGCCGAACATCTGCGACTGGCCTGCGCCGGCCACGTTGACCATACCACCACCGCCCGCTATTGCGTTGGCGCCAAGCCGAATAGACTTAATGTCGCCACCCATGAACCCGGACGCACCTTGCTGGTTGATCAGTGCCGACACCCACTCGCGCATGTTACCCGCGCCGCCAACCGCATCGGCAGCGCGATCCATACGGCGCTGGTCGCCTCCGTAGAGTTGTTTGAGCACGAAGTCGGTCATGTTGCCGGCCCGTGCATCCTGCCGCAGGGCATCCGACATGCCTTCCTGCGTGAGCCTGTCCATGCCGCGGCGCAGCAAGTTCTCAGCCTGGGTGGGATTATTGCCACCACCCTGGCCCAACGCCCGCCCCATGTGCTCGTCAAAGCCCATCGGACCAGGCCGGGCACCGGGGATGTCCCCGAAGGCGAAGTAGCTTCCGTATGGGTTTGGGCTTTCGATTGGCATCAGATTGATCTGCAGATCTGCTCCATCTTATCAAACACATCCGTCTGGCGCAAGATTTCGAATGCCTTCATCAAGTCCTGGACATCCCGCTCGTTCTCCAACTTGGGACGCTTCGCCTCGATGGCATCATAATCCAACAACTTGGCCATCTGGCAGGAATCGTTGAGGAGCGACATAGCGTCCCGATGAAGCTTTACCCTGGAGGCTGGGTTTACGGCGCTCATGCAGGATGCCTCCATGACGGCTCGCCGGCCCAACGACTCGGCGTCTACCTCCCGCGCGAGGGCTATTAGGACAACGTTCTCCCGAATCCGGGATCGAAGGCCGTGTTGATAGTCAGGCTTGAGCAGGCCCCGAAGGTGCGCCAGCACCATCATCCTTAACCTTGGGGCTTCCAAAAATCCTCGTTGGCGCAGTTCTCGGATAACTGCCTGCACTTCTCCTCGAAGATTCTGAGACCGTTCAGGACAGCGGCCCATCGGATGTGGTGCATGCCTTCAAGCTTCTCGACAAACACCTTCTGGATCGCCTTCGCGTCCTCGTCGACCGTCTTGCCTGGTACAATGTTCAGGTCGGAAAACGTCTCATCGTTGATGCTTCGCAGCATCATGGCGGTGAAGTATTGCTGCAGACGGGTGAACAGCAGGGCAGGATCGTCACTGGCCAGCTCGCCCGACTTCTGCGCCAGACGAAGCGCATCCAGAACCCGGCGCTGTTCGTGCATCGTCCTGGACCTGAACACCATCGAGAACCTGCCGCCGAACAGCTGGATCTTGAGCGTGATGGGCTCGTCGCACAGCATGGCCTTCATGAAGAGTGCCTTGTCGTCTTCGGTGACCGTGACGGCACGGATGTCCACCAGTGCCGACTGCACCGCGGTCTCCTCGGGATTTGGTTCCGAGAACACAGGGTCGGCATCGACCTTCACACGCTCCACAGGCGGCGGCGTAGCAGTCTCATCGAGCTTTGCACCTTTGGACATGAGGAACTCGCGCACCTTATCCGCAACGCCAGGCAGCATGACGGCCGGGATGACGGGTTGTTCGACGGCGCCGTCTTGCTTGTCGGTGAATTCTTTCAGGGTTTGATGAGCGGCCGGTGGGGGTGTGTTGGGCATATTGGTAGGTCAGGATGGTACTATGGGGGCTGTGGCGATTGCCTGTTGGAGCGCGGGTGTAGCGATGGCGCCCAGGACGGCGGCCAGACAGGGGTCTTTGATGATGGAGTTGAGGAACGAGGAGATACCCCATGCGGCCAGATCTTCCAGGTATTGCTTCAGCCGGTTGACCTCGTCGTTCATGATCTGCCAGATGTTGTTCACGAAGTTGTCCAGCAGGGCGATCATGTTGGCTACCGTCATGGCAGCGTTGACGAAGGCGTTCAGAACGGCTAACAGGGGTCCAAGGATCTCGGCCATCTTGCCGAGCACAGAGCCGAGCAGATCATTGACGGTTTTGCACGGGTCGTCGGCCGGGGTTTCGCCAAGCTCTTTCGCGACGCTCTTCATCGCCGTGGCGGCACCCAGGACATTGATGAAGCTGACGCCTTCGGTCTCAAAGCCGTTCGGTGGTGTTGCATCCACCCCGCTGAAATAGTTGGTATGCTGCGTGATGGCCGCAAACGACAGCGCCGCGGTACCGATCGTGTATTGCGCCGGCAACCCCGGATTGGCAGGGCCGCCATTGAGGACGACAAAGCGATCTTGAAGTGTTACCAGTTCCGCACGCTGTGCGAGAAGCACCGGATCGCCGGGTGTGATGAGCAGCGCGGCATCGACGGCCGCAATGTCGGCGGTCACCTTGTTGGCCGCCGTCGTCGAGCCCGATGACGTGGTAGCGATGTCGCCGCTGACTGGATTCTGGAACGGCGTGCCGTTCTTGACGACGTCGTATGTTGCAGTTTTACTCATTTGATACTTAATGTGCGGTATAGGCGCACGATTGACAGCATCTCAGTTCTCGGCCGAGAGCGCCTTGGCAAAAGCGCGGATGGCTGACTTGATGCACACCGCCGAATCGTCGGTCATGAAGACCGTCGCGTGTTCACTGCTGATCTTCTTCTTGCCATGAAACAGGGCGGCTGTCAACCGCACCTTCACTCGCTGCGTCGGTTTGTTAGACATACTTGATCGTGATTGCGGCCCCATGCTCGATCGATTTGGGCAACTGAGATGGGACGGGTTTCGTTGACGGTTTCTGCAGTGACTCAACCTTGTCGGCCGGATAGGCCCGCTGGGTGATCCCTTCGCCCGGCCAGGGGGCGCCGTGCCCCGCAACCAGATTGTCGCTGAAGTTCCAAGTGCCCGTCGGGGTCTGCTCGGCGGTCTTGAGCGCCTGCTGGCTCAAGGTCTCGTAGAGTGGTTGGCCTTCGTACGACGAGGGATACGCAAACTGATCGGTAACAGTCTCGACCGCCGGGGCTCCCTGGAAGATGTGGAACATGTGTGGGTGCTTGCCGAATGGACCGTTGGTGCTGGCGGCCGACAGCTGATTGCCCACCACGTCGCCAAGGGCATTCAGGGTGCCGGCCTTGTCGATGCTCGCCTTGTTGTTGACGTTGAGCCCGCCCATGATCTTGAGCCATCCGTTCTGCAGGGTGTCGAGCACGATGTTGCCCTCTTGACACAGCTGTTGCAGCTTGGTCTTCGCGCGTAACCACAGGCCGCCCGTGGTGGCCGATATGCCGATGTCCTTGCGGGCCAATAGATTGATCGACTGCCCGGCCACGATGTTGACCGAGCCGGCGGCCTGGAGCAGGATGTCACTCGTGCTGGAGATCAAGATGCCCGTCTTCGTACTGGTGAAGCTGTTCCCGTAGGCATCGAGAGTTTGTACGGAGCCGTCGCGGAAGATGCGGATCGTCGCGTAGGCGATCTTCCAGTTCAACGCGGCACCACGGTTGGCCGACTCACGATCCACCTCGGCGGAGTGCGGCTTGGGTTCCGGGGTCTCAGCTTCCGACGGTACCTTGAACTCCTTGTCTTCCATGCGGAAGCGGGAGAATGCCGCGTGGTTGTTGAGCCAGCGCGCATACTCGCGCAGCTGGAACACCATCTCGAAAATGTTCTGCTTGTCCGACGGCGCCCAGGTCTTGAGCGGATCTGTGGAGTGCAACGTGTCGTCGGTGCGGTTACCCACCGGGTCTCCCTCGGGGCGAAGTCGAACCGGTACCGGAATGCGGACCACCTTCTCCAAGACGATGTCGGCCACGGACTGCACCAGGACGGTTCCGTCGTTCCCGATGTGTACCCGGGCCTTGCCGGATCGAAGCTGGTCAGCCGCCAGACGGCCCAGCTGCTCGACCGGGTCCGTGACGAACATGTGGACGAAGTTGCCCAGCCATCCGATGTACTGACTGAAGCGCCAGCGGCCGTCGTCGATGAAGCCATCCACCGATGCCATGTCGACCCGGTTGCCGGCAACCGTCACCTTGGGTTCATCGGCCTTCCGATTCCCCCAGGCTTCGTGGTCGTGCGCGGTGCCGTGCCATTGCACGTTCAACTTTCCACCGTCGTTGACGATCGAGTAGTCCCCGAAGGCCGTGTAGTGCCGGAATGTGTCGCTGACGATCCTCACCATGTCGTTCAGGATGTGACACTCGACGGTAACCAGGTCGCCACCCGCGAGCTTGGACATGTTGCGCAGCAGCGTGAGACCGACGCCCAGCATGTTGTCGATCTGGATCTCACCCTCGGTCAGATCGATCGGGGGCTTGTGGTGCGCGTAGGCCAGCG
>Ga0315288_10010020_pt1 | contig 11936 bp, 10 predicted proteins | sample YL17G11_20_MG_FD_203454 | JGI IMG/M metagenome (GOLD analysis project Ga0315288, IMG submission 203454) | Sediment microbial communities from Yellowstone Lake, YNP, Wyoming, USA - YL17G11_20 | ecosystem: Environmental > Aquatic > Freshwater > Lake > Sediment | place: USA: Wyoming | collected...
GGCATGTCCGAAGACAATGAGATGAACGTGGGATCTCCCCAACGTCCTGCCAGGAGGGCAGTATGGGCAAAGCGAGTGTAACAGCGAGAATGCTCAGACGGCGTTAGGGAAGTCAGAGGGCCATAGTGTGCGCCGGGCAGCGCATTGTTCAGGTGGGTTAAAGTCCCACACAGCGCGTGACCACGCGCTGGTATCTAAAGGCGGGGGTAATTCCTCGCCGGACGGCGAAGGGAAGAGCCGACCCATGGGTTACGATCTCCGAAAGGAAAAAGATGGTTCAGCCCAGGGGCAGCTCCAGCGTAGCCGGTTGACAGGGTGTCCACCGCGAGGTGGAATCCGAAGGGTTTGCGGAGAATCACCGGGTCGTAGTCGAGGGGGCTACCCCAAGGACGAATCGGTCGGCCAAAGGTAGGGAATGGTCGAGCCCGCACTATGGGGGCGAAGGCGTTTGGTTCCTCCCTATCGTACCAAGGTGTTTGCGAACGACACGGTGAAGAAGAACAATGCGTGACCCCGGGAGGACTCGCAGCGTCTCCGGCAGGCAACGGAGTAAATGACCCTATAAGCGTATAGCGAAATGGGAAGTGAAGCGCGGCGAGTAGTCGGATGGCCTGAGTAGTACCTTAAGCCTGGCGAAAGTCAGGTGACCGAGCGATCGGCGGCCGAGTGGGTCGGGAAAGGCAGGTCGGCAAGGGTGGCCGGAAGAATCAGGAGGCGAGATGAGTAAGGTACATGGCGCGGAAAGTTCCTTTAGCGAAAAACCCATAAGCCCTGCACCGAGGAGACTCACCGATTGGCTCAATCCGGCCGGGGAAAGGAAGGTCCATTCATTAGTGGACAAGGTTTATAAGGAGGCAAATCTGGAGATGGCCTGGCAAAGGGTCAGAGCTAACAAGGGTGCCGGTGGTGTAGACGGACAGACGATTGAAGATTTTGAAGCTGATCTAGCCGCGAATCTGAAGCGTCTGCACGAAGAGCTGAAGAGCGATAGATACAGACCGCAACCTGTTAGGCAACAAATGATTCCCAAACCAGGACAGCCGGGACAATTTCGCCCGCTAGGCATTCCTTCAATTTATGATCGAGTATGCCAGCAGGCGATTCTGAACCGGATAGAGCCGATCTTTGAGCGAGTATTTGATGATGCCAGCTTCGGATACCGCAAAGGACGATCGGCTAAGGACGCGCTGCGTAAGGTCTGGAAGGAAATTCACGAAGGCAATGAATGGATCGTCGATGCTGATCTTCGAGATTTTTTCGGTTCAGTGTCCCACGAAAAGCTTATGGCCCTAGTGAACCAACGCATCTCAGACGGTCGGGTATTGCGACTCATTGAGTCTATCCTCCGGGCCGGTTGTATTGCCAAGGGAAAACGAATTCCAACCGAGCAAGGCACGCCACAGGGTGGGGTGGTTTCCCCTTGCCTGAGCAACGTACTTTTAACTCCATTTGATCGGGAAATGCGGCATCGTGGCTACAACGTGACAAGATACGCCGACGATTGGGTCGCCACGTGTCGAAGTCATGCAGAAGCTAAAGAAATTCTGGCAACCGCAAGTCGTATTTTAAACAAACTTGGGGTGACGCTGCATCCGTCGAAAACCCGCATCGTAAATGTTCACCATGGATTTGAGTTCTTGGGGTACAAGATAAAGCGTGGAAATAGACCGATGAAGCTCAGTCCTAGCCGAATACGTAGCGGCGCAAAGGAAGGAGGTGTTTATGCCGTCCCTCGGAAGAAGTCCCTGGATAAATTCAAGGACGAGATCCGACTCAGGACGCGTAGGCGAAGGTCTCTTTCAACGCCAGAGTTGATTGCCGACATTAACCCAGTCATTCGCGGATGGGGGAACTACTTTTGTAAGGCCCATGTCCGCAAGTGTTTTCATCGCCTAGATGCCTGGATTGTCAGGCGCCTTTGGTCTCATCGGTATAAGAGGTGGCGATGCTGCGGCTGGAAAACGCTGCCATCAGCAAGGCTCTATAGCGAGATGGGGCTAGTAAACCTGGTCGAACTAATTCCTTCTATTAGCCCCAGCAAGAAACGTGCCCTTGGAAAAGCCGGATGCGGGAAAACTGCACGTCCGGTTTGAGCGGCGGACGGAGGCAAGCCTCTTTCAGGGGCGCCTCCTCCGACCCTACACTCCGAATGCGGGAAAGCCGTGTACATGGGGAAGGGCCCGCGGCCAATCGACCTCAAAGGGGAAACGTCAGTGGGACAAACAAAGCCCAACGAACCGACGGCTACGAAACTAATGAGGATAGCGCAACTGTCTCGTGAGAATGTCGACGCCGAGCTACGGTGGCTGATGCCACATTACAATCTTGGGTCGCTCACGGGCTGCTTCCGGGAGCTAGATGGAAATAAGGCTGTCGGAGCAGATGGAGTCAACAAAGCGACTTATGGAGCAAACCTTAACGACAATCTCGCCGGTTTGATTGACCAGATGAAGACAATGTCCTACCGGCCACAACCGGTTCGTGAGGTGCTAATTCCTAAAGAAGGGAAGCCAGGTGCGACTCGTCCGTTAGGGATCAGCAATTTTGAGGATAAGATCGTCCAGTTAATGACGAGCAAAATCCTCGGGGCCATCTATGAACCGGTGTTTCGTAGCTGCTCTTACGGCTTTCGGCCGGAACGCAGCTGTCACACGGCAATAAAGGCATTGAGTACTTATCTGTTTAAGCACCCCTGTGAAGTTGTCATCGACGTGGATCTAAAGAACTTTTTCGGGACAATTGATCACCAAAAGCTTGTAGAAATCCTCCAGCTACGAATCAAGGACCAGGTATTCATCAGATACATCGTGCGGATGCTAAAGGCAGGACTCCTCAGCGATGGGGAGTTTAAAATGACCGATGAGGGTAGTCCCCAAGGTAACGTCGCCAGTCCCATCCTCTCAAATATCTATGCTCACTATGTCATTGACTGTTGGTTCGAGGAAGTCGTCAAGAAGCACACGGTAAAACCTGTGGCTCTATTCCGTTACGCCGATGATATCATCATCTGCTGTGATGATGCATCAGACGCGGAGCGGATCAAGGCTGCTCTAAACGGGCGGTTGAGCAAATATTCTCTCGAGCTTAACTTGGAAAAGACTAAAATGGTCGCCTTTGATAAGCGAGCTTTCCAGAGCGGCATTCGCCAAGGAACCTTCGACTTTCTCGGATTCTCATTTTTCCTAGCGCGCTCGCGCAAAGGAAACGTTACCGTCAAGCTGAAGACTAGCCAAAAGCGCATGCGGTCGAAAATCGCTAAGGTAAAAGTGTGGATGAAGGAAAACAGACACAGCCTTAGGCTGAAGTCTTTATGGCTTTTGTTCACGGCCAAGCTAGCAGGACATGCTAGATATTTCGGAGTTTCATTCAACTCTGCGAATGTCTCTAAGTTCCTGTGTGAGGCAAGGAGAATATTCTTTAAATGGATCAACCGACGAAGCCAAAAGAAGTCCATATCCTGGGAGAATTTTGGCTTGTTTACCAAGCTCTATCCTCTCCCAGCAGTGAAGGTTTACCATCCGCTTTTCTGATCCCTGATGCGTGAAGGGTACGTCGTCAGCCCATTGCCTTAATTGGGCACGATGGGTTGGAACTGGGGGGAGGTCGGAGCGATCCGATCTCTCTACCACCTACGCACTTTTCCCTTTAGGTTCGACTAGGTATGGGTCCGGATCTAGCCTTCAAAATACCAGTGATTATTGAACGCGGGGCCCTACCCCGCGGCCATGCCTAGGTCGCAACCTAGAGGAAGCGTCTAATATCCCATCTCCTTAGGCGTTTCTTAGCACGAGCACGGGAGATCCCATGACACACCGGAGTCCCCAAGAGATCCAAATCAAAAGTGACGGTCTAGAACTTCACGGCGCGCTCTTGCTAGCGGAGCCCATCGCGTCTTCGCTGGTGATATTCGCACATGGCAGCGGCAGTAGCCGTCATAGCCAACGAAATCAATTTGTCGCAAAAAAATTAGCCGACGCTGGTTTGAGCTCCCTGCTTTTTGATCTGCTAACAGACGCGGAGGAGGAGATTGATACGCGAACGCGACACTTACGCTTCGATATAGCGCTGCTTGCAAAACGGCTGATGTTAGCTACGCTCTGGGCACAATCACAGCCATCACTGAGCCAGGCTAAAATTGGTTATTTTGGTGCTAGCACTGGTGCAGCTGCAGCTTTGGTCGCCGCAGCAAACCTAGGTGACACTATCAATGCCGTTGTATCTCGAGGCGGTCGCCCAGACTTGGCCGCTGGCGACCTCCCTCTGGTGGTTGCCCCAACGCTGCTAATAGTGGGTGGCGATGACGAACAGGTCATCAGCTTGAATCGCATCGCCTTAGCTCAACTAATGGCAGATCCTGCGCGATTGGTGATTGTATCCGGTGCAACTCACTTGTTTGAAGAGCCTGGCACGCTCGAGCGAGTCGCCGACCTCGCAGTATCCTGGTTCTGCCGTTATCTACGCCCAGCGCAAGAAGCTCTTGGCTGGTCTAAAACGCCAAAGGCTAGTAAAGTCGGAACTATAAATTCGACCTCTACATAAAATTTGAGAGCCTGGCGGAGCAAATATGCGCGTGGCAGTGGTGGGTGCCTCAGGATTTGTCGGCAAATCCTTGATTAACTATTTGCTTGATCACACGCGCCATGAAGTCGTGGCGTTAAGTCGAACGCCTTTAGTCGTGAATCACCCCGAGGCTCCGTCGCGCTACCGTGCAATTAGCTGCGATCTGCATAATCTGCTGCAGCTAGAGCAAGCTCTTGAAGGGATTGACGCGGCATTTTATCTGGTGCATTCGATGCTCCCAGGAGCCAGGTTAAATCAGGGAAGCTTCTCTGATTTTGATCTTAGTTTAGCCGACAATTTTGCTCGCACCGCACGCCTACGCGGCGTCAAACATGTCATTTATTTAAGCGGTCTAGTCCCAGCAGGAAAGACTATTTCGCAGCACTTAAAGAGTCGCCTCGAAGTAGAAACGACCTTGAGGTCCTACCTACCCAATGTGACATGCTTACGCACAGGAATGATTATTGGACCAAAGGGGTCGTCATTTACCATCTTGATACGGCTGGCACAGCGACTCCCGTTCATGGTGTGTCCAGGTTGGACGGCGAACCGCTGCCAAATCATAGTACTCGATGACGTCGTTCGCTGCCTAAGCGCTTGCCTGGATCGCCCCGAACTCCAGGGCAAGACCTTCGACTTAGGCGCTAATCCGCCCGTCAGTTACCGCGGGATGATCGCGGACACGGCCAAACTTCTCGGCAAAAAACCGATCATGCTGAACTTCCCTTATTTCACAATCGGCTTAAGTAAACTCTGGGTACGCCTTGTGACCGGAGCACCCAAAGACCTGGTTTACCCGCTCATTAACAGCCTGAGTGAGTCGATGTTAGTGCGGCCAGACCACCAATGGCCTGACCGCGATCCACCATTTAAGGATTTTCTTACCGCTGCCCGCGAGACATTGCCGGACGTGATCTCTTCTGGAGAAAAACCACACGCTTTTCGCGGCTTCAAGCCGGGAAAGGACGGTACCGTGCGTTCGATCCAGCGCTTACCACTGCCACAGGGAAGGCGGGCTGCATGGGTAGCACAGCAGTATTTGGCACGTCTGCCAAAAGTATTTCCACTATTGGTAAAAGTCCGAAATCAAGACGACCGAGTTTTGCTCCAACTAACTTTTTTACCCATTACCCTACTTGTACTGAAATATAGCCCCGAACGCAGCGCGCCCGATCGCCAACTATTTTATGTCCAGGGCGGATTACTATGTAGCAAAAAGAACCGACGTGGGCGACTAGAGCTGAGGGAAACATTAGGCGGTACGGCCTGCCTAGCAGCTGTCCATGACTTTCGTCCTGCATTACCTTGGATCATCTATAGATGGACACAGGCAGAAGTACATCGCTGGTTTATGTACCGACTAGCCCGCGCGATCCAAAAAGATGCCAATAAAAAAACGCTAGCTGAGCCAGCTAGCGCTTTTTAGAGTTCTCGAAGCCAGACTCAAACAGAAAGAGTATTAGGTCTTCGCATCGGCTAGTGCCGTCTCAATAGCTTTGTTCAACTCAGCATCACCAGGAGCGACACCTGAGGAAAAGCGACCCACCACTTCGCCGCGGCGGTTCACGAGAAACTTCTCGAAATTCCACTTCACGTCGCCAGATTTCGCAGAGTTGGTGGTCAAGTATTTGTAGACTGGATGACGCTCGGGACCGTTAACGTGCGCCTTCTTGAACATAGGAAATTTGACGCCGTAATTCTTCTCACAGAACTTGGCAATCGATTCTCCCTCAAGATCTTCCTGATGAAAATCATCGCTCGGGAATCCCAGAACGACAAGGCCGCGATCTTTGTAACTATCGTAAAGTTTTTGTAGGCCAGCGTACTGCGGTGTGTACCCGCAGCGTGAAGCTGTATTCACAACCAGCACAACTTTACCGCTGTAAGTTTTGAAAGGAACATTTTCGCCGCGAAGATTTTTAGCCTCTAATTCAGAAAATCCCTGCTTATCAGCTTTGGCCATAGCCAATGCACCGCCCAAGGAAAAAGATAGGAGGAAAGCCAGAAACCGCATAAATTCTCCTTCAGAATCAAATCGCTATAATATCATACCATGCAATCTTATGTCGGAATCTTTAGTCGCGCCAGTCGCAAGCAACAGCTATGGTGCTCTTAAATAATTGACGGAAGCCTTTGGAGCCATCTCTCATGAGTCAATCTCAACCACGCGCAGCCATCATCGGAGCCGGGGTCTGCGGTTTGAATTGCGCACGGCATTTAAACCAGCACGGGTGGGACGTTGACGTCTATGACAAAGGTCGAGGCATCGGCGGCAGATTAGCTGTCAAACGCATTGATGGCTTAGGTAGCGTTGATTTAGGCGCTCAGTTCATGACCGCATTGACGCCTGAATTTATCTCACTTGTGAAAGATGAGGAAAAGCTCGGCCGCGTTAGGCCCTGGGATGCCCGCATCGCATACATTCATTCAAAAGCGCAGGAGCACGCTAGCTCGCAAATCCGTTGGATCGGGACTCCCGGAATGAATGCCTGGTTGGAGTCGGTGTGGCCTCGCACGCAAATTAAATTCAATCAGCAAATTGATAAGATCACCCGGGGCTCAGATGGTCGCTGGATCTTAGATGGGACTAATACTGCATCTTATGACTGCATCTTACTGGCTATGCCACCTAAGCAAGCGGCCGACCTCGCTCGAGACACAGCTCTTGAGGAAGCGTTACGCGCGGTGCCGATGACCCCTTGCTGGGCTGCCTTGGCCCTATTTGATGAACCACTGCCTGTAGACTTTGATGCCGCGTTCATCCGAGTAGGCGGCCTCGATTGGATCGCAGCCAATCACACCAAACCTGGCCGCACCCTTCACCCTGCTGCCTGGACTCTCCATGCTGGAGCAGATCTTTCTAACGAACTACTCGAGAAGACTACTGAGCAGGTCGCTCCCCGACTGCTCAGCGCCCTAGCCGAAGCACTGGGGACTAAGTTACCCAACGGCCACATCGCTCTAACGCATCGCTGGCGCTATGCGGCACCTACTACCGCCCAGCCTACCGGAGTCTTGTGGAACCCAGAATTGGGCCTTGGGGCCGGTGGCGACTGGGCTGTCGGAGGCCGAGTGGAGGGTGCATTCACGGCAGGCCGATTACTCGCAGAGGCCGTGGTGGCTACGCGCTGACCTTGCACATCTGATAAATATTAATTATTTCATTTGGTTATAAAAAACCTGCAGGGGCTAGCGAAGAGTCTTAGATATTTCGATAAATTTGCGGTGAAAACTCCGTCACTTCCGGCTATAACCTGAGGCCCGTGGAGAGGTGACAGAGTGGCCGAATGTGCTAGACTCGAAATCTAGTGTCTGGGTAACTGGACCGTGGGTTCGAATCCCACCCTCTCCGCCACCCCAAGTTTCCGAATTAATTCCAGAAATCCCCCTACAAACACTGCTGATGATGATGCTACGGCTGCAGAAAATCTGCTGTCCCATAAGCTACTTAAGTTCAGCTGGCGTAAACTCCACTAAATTGGTAGACATTTCCGCCAACGGAATTAATGTCTGAGAGTGGGTCTCTCTGAGAGTGAGCCTAGTGAGCCTATCGACTTGGAGGTCAACATGACTTCGGACGCTGCGACGCAATCGTTCTCAAACCGCGAATATAAGTACGGCTTTGTCACCGATGTGGAAGCGGACGCTTTCCCTAAGGGACTGGATGAAGATGTCATCCGCCGACTGTCGCAAATTAAGAACGAGCCCGATTTTGTCCTCGAGTTCCGACTCAAGGCCTTTCGTTACTGGCAAAAGATGGAGGTACCGCAGTGGGCGCACGTCAACTACCCACCGATCGACTTCCAAGATATTCGCTATTATTCGGCGCCTAAAAAGAAAGCTCCTGGCCCCACGAGCCTCGACGAGGTCGACGCTGAAATTATCGACACCTTTAATCGCTTGGGCATCCCGCTCGCCGAGCAAAAACGCCTTACCGGCGTTGCTGTAGATGCTGTCTTTGATTCTGTCTCCGTAGCAACGACCCACAAAGAAGAACTATCCAAGCATGGGGTCATCTTCTGCTCTTTTTCCGAGGCCCTGCGCGAACACACTGAGCTAGTGAAGCGCTGGCTCGGCAGTGTGGTCCCCTATAAAGATAACTACTACGCTGCACTTAACTCGGCAGTGTTCAGTGACGGTTCTTTTGTGTACATCCCGAAAGGCGTTAGGTGTCCGCTCGAATTATCGACGTATTTCCGTATCAACGCGGCAGAAACAGGTCAGTTTGAGCGCACCCTGATCATCGCGGAAGAAGGCAGCCACGTTAGCTACCTCGAAGGCTGCACAGCGCCGATGCGGGACGAAAATCAGTTACACGCAGCTGTCGTGGAACTGGTAGCTCTGGCCAATGCCGAGATCAAATATTCGACCGTCCAAAACTGGTACGCGGGCGACAAAGAGGGCAGAGGCGGCATCTATAATTTCGTCACCAAACGCGGCATCTGCTTAGGCGAAAGGTCGAAAATTTCCTGGACTCAAGTTGAGACAGGCTCGGCCATCACCTGGAAATATCCCAGCGTGATCCTGCAAGGTGATTACTCAACTGGCGAATTTTATTCCGTCGCCTTAACCAACAACAAGATGCAAGCCGACACCGGCACCAAGATGGTGCATATCGGTAAGAATACGACCAGTAAGATCATATCCAAGGGAATTTCGGCCGACGAATCGGTCAACAGCTACCGCGGCCAGGTAAAAATCCTGCCGTCAGCAACAAATGCGCGCAACTTCTCACAGTGTGATTCCATGTTGGTTGGCAATAAATGCAGTGCCAACACTTTTCCATATATAGAAGTGAAGAACCCCACCGCACGCGTCGAGCATGAGGCTAGCACCTCCAAGATCAGTGCTGAGCAGGTCTTCTACTTAAAGTCCCGTGGTCTTGATGATGAAGCAGCGATTAGCTTGCTGCTGAATGGTTTCTGCAAAGAGGTATTCAAAGAATTGCCTCTGGAGTTTTCTGTTGAGGCAGTGCGCCTGCTCGAAATGAAGCTCGAAGGGAGCGTTGGTTAATATGTTAGAGATTCGTGATTTAAAAGTCGAAGTAGACGAGAAGAGCATTCTAAAGGGACTCAACCTAACGGTTAAAGAGGGCGAAGTACATGCCATCATGGGTCCTAATGGATCTGGCAAAAGCACCTTGTCGAAAGTCATCGCTGGCCATCCAGACTATAAAGTCAGCGGTGGTGAGCTAGCTTACGAGGTCAACTTCAAAAAGAAGAATCTTCTCGATCTAAGTCCAGACGAACGGGCTCGCGAAGGCATCTTCCTCGCATATCAATATCCAGTGGAAGTGCCTGGCGTTAACAATGCCGAATTCCTGCGCGCCACCTTCAATGCTGCCGTCCGCCACCAAGGCGGCGAAGAGATGGATCCACTCGATTTTGATACATATTTACGAGAAAAAGTCCGCTATCTCGGCATGAATGAGAAGTTCATCGAGAGGCAACTCAACGTCGATTTCTCCGGTGGAGAAAAGAAACGCAACGAGATCCTCCAGATGGCGATCCTCTCCCCGCGCCTATCGATCCTCGACGAGACCGATTCTGGCCTCGACGTTGACTCGCTGCGCTTGGTGTCCGAGGGCGTCAACAAGCTACGGACTGAGAACAACGCACTCATACTCATCACTCACTATCAGCGTATCCTCAACTACATTGTGCCAGACTATGTGCACGTACTAGCCGGTGGCCGCATTATCAAGAGCGGCGATAAAAACCTGGCACTGGAGATTGAGGAACGCGGTTACGACTGGCTGCTGCAATAAGAAGGTGATGTCATCGATGCAAAAGCAATCTGATCCACGCAATCCATTTGCCAATGCCTTCGCTGCCTGGCAAGCGCAGCGTCAGGATCCAACCTGGGTTTCTGAACTGCGTCAGGACGCTTTCACAGCCTTTGACTCGTCGGGTCTACCGACTCGTCGGGATGAAGAGTGGAAATATACGAGCCTGCGCCCTGTCAGTGACATCAACTACAGTCTTGCAGCAGTGCTCGCTGATTCCGCCACAGTTCGTGAGGCTATCTCCGACTACATCGTTAGTGACGAAACGGTGCTGGTATTCGTCAACGGACAGCCATCTCTAAGCAACAGCAACATCGACCACAAGCAACCAGGTCTTACGTTGACGAGCTTAACCGACGCCCTTTCGAGCCATGGCGACTACTTGCGCCCTCGCTTGCAACAGAGCTTGATGGCAGCGCAGCCATTTACGCGACTTAACGCTGCTTTTCTCGGTAACGGCACCCTCCTTGAACTTGCGCCAAACACCGTTTGCGAACGTCCGCTCCACATCTTGCATGTGAGTACGTCTGAGGCGCATGATACGGCACAGGCTCCGCGACACTTTTTAGTCTTAGGCGAGGGCAGTGAGCTCAAACTCACCGAGACCTTTGTAAGCGCAGCCGGACAAACGCGCTCCTTCACAAATAGTCATACAGACATACAGATCGCTCCCGGAGCAAGACTTCAATACAGCCGTATAGACCTTCAGGGCGAATCGGCATTGCATGTAGGCAGAGGCCGAATTGAGCTCGGTCGAAATGCAAGTCTAGACTCATTCTGTTACAGCGCCGGCGGTCGTCTCAGTCGTTACGATCTCGATGTAGTGCTGGCAGGTGAAGGAGCCGATGCTGAACTAAACGGCCTTTATTTGACTAAGGCTGGTCAAGTGGTTGACCATCACACCACCGTCCACCACTTGGTGCCAAATGCCACGAGCCGCCAGCTGTACAAAGGAATCCTCGACGGTGATAGCAGAGCTGTGTTCAACGGCAAGGTGGTCGTAACTAGAGAGGCTCAAGGCACGAACGCACAACAGCTGAACAGGAATCTTTTACTCAGCGCTGACGCTGAGATCGACACCAAGCCCGAGCTGATGATCGACGCCGATGATGTGAAGTGCTCCCACGGTGCCAGTATCGGCCAGCTAGACGAAGATCAAATTTTTTATCTCCGCAGCAGGGGATTAACCACTCTTGAAGCTCGCAAACTGCTGACGACAGCTTTTGCTGATGATGTCTTGCTGAAAGCGCCTCACGTCAGAAAGCGACTACGCTCAAGAACGATGGGGTACTTTACATGACTGCAGCATCCACACAAAAACTAGCGGTTGAGGAAATCCGTAAGGATTTCCCCATTCTCTCAACCACTGCGCGTGGTCGTCCCCTGGTTTACCTAGATAACGCCGCGACCACTCTAAAGCCCAAATCTGTTGTGGAGGCGGTCCAACGCCACTTGCTACTCGGCGCATCTAATGTGCACCGCGGGGTACACTACCTAAGTGAAAAGGCTACCGCAGACTTTGAAGCATCGCGGGAAAAGGTGCGTAGCTTTATCAATGCCAGAGAAAAGGCAGAGATTATTTTCACAGCTG
>Ga0315288_10010021_pt1 | contig 11936 bp, 12 predicted proteins | sample YL17G11_20_MG_FD_203454 | JGI IMG/M metagenome (GOLD analysis project Ga0315288, IMG submission 203454) | Sediment microbial communities from Yellowstone Lake, YNP, Wyoming, USA - YL17G11_20 | ecosystem: Environmental > Aquatic > Freshwater > Lake > Sediment | place: USA: Wyoming | collected...
CGCTATGACCCAGAACTCCCTGGACTCGCTTAAAAGTTTTCGGACCGAGCTCGCGGAACTGCGTGCCGACATCCTGACCAAGCGCGCCTTCCTCCCGATGCCCGGCGACATGCCGCAGCAGATGCAACCTCAACCGCAGGATGCCGCGCAAGCGCCGCCTCAAGGTGCGCCGCCTCAAGGCGATCCCTCGGGTGGCCAAGTTCCGCCCGGTCCGCCCGCTGGCCCGCCTCCGGGCGATCCGTCGGCACAGGCGCCCGCACAGGACCCTGCCGCCGCCCAGGCCCCACCGCAAGATCCTTCACAGGTGCTCGATCAGCTGACCCAGGGGCTCCAGGAGCTTTTCCAGGTCGTCCAGCAACTTGGTCAGGCGTTGGAGCAGATGCAGGCCAAGCTCACCGAGCAGGATCAGAAGATCCAGATCATCGTTCAAGAACTCAACCAGCCGGCTCCCGCGCCGGCCGCCATGCAGGCGCCCGCGCCGGCTCCCGCCGCCCCGCAAGACCCGACGGTCGCGGCCCAGATGGCCGGGCAAGATCCGATGGCCCAGCAGGCGACGCCGGCACCGCAAGGTATGCCGATGCAGTAACAGTCATGAACGCAAATCAACTACTCAAAGTTTCCAGCTTCACGGCGTTCATCAAGGTCGCGGACGATCTTGGTAACACGGCGCTCGGTGCCGGCCTGGGGGCTGGTGCGGGTGCAGCGGGCGGGTATCTGCACAGCTCTCTGTACGGTATGCAGCCAGCCGCCGTGCAGAAATTCCAAGCCGACATGGCGCGGCGTGGAAAGCTGGGCGAGCTCGTCAAAGAGGTTGCCGAAGGCGGTGGCGGACTCAAAAGCTATCTGCGCAAGAACGTGCTGGCCGCCCCGTCCATCGCGAAGGCAGTGCCGGGGCGAATCGCGCTTCCGGCCTTGGCCCTCGGTGGTCTTGGCGCGCTCTTGGGCAGCCGTGTCAAACACCACGAACCCACTGCGGGCGAGCGCCTCAGCAAACTGTGGGCTCGTCGCCCTGATCTCTTGAAACGATAATGCTACGCATACGCAACATGGACGGTACCACGATGGACATCCCAGCCGGGGCGTTCGTCGAGCTCGTTGACGCACACAGCGGCGCGATCGGTACCGTGTGGTTTCAGCAGACCCCGGCCTGCATGCTGCGCATCATACCCGGCTCCGTGGACGCCGCGCGCTACAGTGCCATGTTCGGCGTGAAGTTCAACCCTATCGAAATCACCAGAAGTGACGCCAAATGAGTGCCGATCGACAGTACAGCAAGCTTAAAGGCATCGGGGGCCACGTGGTCTGGACCGACAAGGAAGTGGCGCAGTGCCCTTTCTACTACGAGGGCGTGGCGGTCGACCAGCGCGAATGGGCCATCATCAAGATCGTGGGCCGTGACGTACTGCTCCGCGGTATTCGGCTCGATACTCGGGTCCAGACGTCCCGTAACACCGTGGATCTGTCGGTCGACTTGGTGACCGGTGAGAACCTGATCGTGGCTGGTACAACCACCACGCTGATTGGAACCTCGCCATTTGCCGAACGAACCTTCAGCCCTGCCATCCAGATGCCCGCCGGGTCGTACTGGAAGACTCGTATCTCGTTCAACGACTCGATGATTGAGTTTGCCCCGGAAGGTTTGACGCTCACGTACATCATGAGCTACTCGAACGGGCCGGTTACCAACGCTCAGGCGGCATTCACGCTCGTCGAGAGCGGCATCGGATTCTGGACCATCGGCGACGACTTCGTCGTAACCTAATTATGTCACGAGGAATTGTACACAGACTTGGCGCCGACGATATCTTGACCGACGGGTTGATGGTCAAAGAAAACTCCAACGTGCTCGCGCGGGGGTTGACCGACAACGCCACCGACGCCCTTGGGGTCACGGCAGGCGGTACCGGTGCCACGACATTCACCGACGGCGAGTTCATCACGTTCTCCAGCAGTTCTGGCAAGTTCAAGTCGAGCGGTATCAGCTTGCCCGACACGTACAGCAAGGCCGCGATGGACAGCTTCTTCGAGAGCAAGCAGGGTGGCAAATATCAGGTTGCGTTTTCGAACGTTACCAACGCCTACTCGATGCAGACGTTCACGCAGGTGGCCCTGATACCGTCAACCACCAGTAATCTTTTGTTCAGTCCCATGCCGTGGACGTTTCCAGACTTTTGGACCGTACGATTCATCTGCATCGGAAACACGGTGGCGCACGGATATACGGTCGATGATCGTATCGAGCTGTACGCCATGACGTCAGCGGACGGTGCGAGCAATATCATTCGGCACACCGCTTACCTGCAAGCGGACGGTACCAGAGTCGGTATGGGGTGGACGCTGATGAACCACTACATCGTCAAAAAGGCGGGCGACTTGCTCAGTATGACGAACGCGACGCAGCGGGCCAACTTCAGTCTCGAACTCACCGCAAAGAAGTTCACAGCATGAGCATACGATCCCTCGCAGAACTCAAGTCTCTGTTTCAGACGGCCGACCAGCCGGACGGCGCGGACTTTGTCGACCTGATCGACACCCTGGCGTCCCGCAGCGGTGTAAGCGGTGCCACGCTGATCGACGGAACCGTAGCGGTCACCAAGCTCACCCCGGGCGCGCTTTTGCAGAAGATTCGTACCAACGGCTCGGCCACGACTGCCGAGTGGTACGACGATACGCAGACCAGTCTTGTGGTCAACCAGGTGTCCCACGGATTCTCCACCGCGGACGCTGTGTACGTGACGCCCTCTGGACTGTTTCTCAAAGCCAAGGCCAACCTGGCCTCCACCGGACAATGCGTCGGTGTGGTCGGTGCTGTGGTCAGCCCTGACGTGTTTGTCCTCGTGATCAACGGTAAGGTGTCGGCCTCAACGGGTGCCTGGGATGCTCTTACTGGCGATACCGGCGGTCTTGTTTCGGGCACCGTGTACTACCTCTCCTACACGGTTGCCGGCGGTTACTCAACCATCGCTCCGACCAACATCGGCAATACGGTTCAGGCCGTCCTGCTGGCTATCAGCAGCGCCTCCGCGTTGGTCATGCAGCAACCTTCAGTGACCGTCGGGGCCAACCAAATATCGCCCGAGTCGGTCTCCAAGGCGTGGGTCAATTTCGACGGGCGTGCTGACGGTAGTGGAGTCGGCACCTTCACAAGCGCCAACGTCATTACGGCAAATCCACCGACAGTCAACGCCAACTCGATCGACCCTACGGTGGATTCGTTCGGCATGATCAGTGCCGTCCGGTTTACCACGACGTTAACGTTGCCGGCCCCTCTCGCGGTCTTGACCACGTACTACATGCGTGGCATACCGGCATCCCTCGTTAGCCCCGTCCTCGATAAGTACACGCTACACCTCACCCGGGCCGATGCGGAGAACAACACGAACATCATCGATTTAACGACCGGTGGTACTGGGACCCACACGGTAACCCGCCTGGCGAAGTCGCACGTCACTGAATCCGCGTTGGCCGCAGCGGTCAGCACCGTCAACGACACCATCACGGTCGTGGCCCACCGGTTTGCTTCCGTACAGGCAGTCCTGCTGACAACCACCAGCACACTCCCGGCGCCTCTGACCACCGGCACGCTCTATTGGATCAAAAGCCTCGATGTCGACACGGTGGCGTTTTTCGCCAACGAGTCAGATGCCCTCATCGATAACAATCGGATAGACCTCACGACCATCGGTATCGGCACCCACACGCTCGACGCGGGTCAGCTGATCCGCAGCAGTCTCAACGTCGACTACGTGCAGCGACACCAGCAGGGCGTCTACACGCTGTGGTTCCGCATTCCATTCATCTCCGGCGACTACGCGGCGAACATCACCATATCGCCATCGTCGCTATCCGGGACCGATGCGCCCACCGACCAGGATGTGCAGGCCAGAATCAACATCATGACGGCACGTCAGCTACAGATTGCAGTTGGCTACACGTCAGGTGGCACCACCCTGACGGAATCAAGCGCAGAGATAGTTGCCGTCACCGCCTTCGGAAACCAATAATCATGCCAATCCGAACCATCGAAGAACTCAAGTCGCGTTTCCAGAACGCGGATCAACCAGACGGCGCGGACTTTGTCGACCTGATCGACACCCTGCTGGAGATCGGTGACAACTCCGTGACGGCCGCCAAGGTGCCCAACGGCGAGTTGCCGGTTACCAAGCTCGACCCCGCGGCGGCGTTCCAAATGATCCGCACTCGTTCAGACGCATCAGCCGTCGAATGGTTTAGCCCAACGTCCAATCAGATCTTGGTCACGCAGACCACGCACGGATTTGCGGCCGGCGATGTGTTGACCATCAACCCTTCGGGCCAGTACGTGTTGGCCAAGGCGGATACGTTCAACACCCGACAACCTGTCGGTATCGTGCTGTCGTCGGAGTCGGCCAACTTGTTCATCCTGGCCACCGGCGGACTGGTTACCAACCTGCCGTTCTCCGTGACGCCGGGCGTGTGGCACTATCTCTCTGCAGCCTCGGCGGGCGTGTTGACCACCACGGCGCCCAGCGGTGGCGGTGAATACGTGGCGGCCGTTCTGTACGGATACTCGGCCAACAGCGGACTGCTGTTTGTCCAGGAAGCCAAGTCGGTCGTGACCGGTACCGGCACGTACGACCCTGTCTACATTGTGCCGCGTGTGCTCCTCAACCATTCGGGCAATGGGACGATCTACACCTCGTTCCACACGTTCAACCTCGATACGACCCCGGACGCCGGCCTGGCTGGCACGCCGTTTCGGTTTGCCATCATCGAGGTCGTGGGCTATGCGACCAATGACAATGTGCCGACCATGCGGGTACGCAAGGACATCGCGTCGCCGGAGTATACGGTGATGCGCCTTCGTGCCAACAACGACACCGACGATGCTCCAGATTCCGGTGCCCACATTTTCTTCATGCCGGTCGTGACCAGTCCGAAGTCGTTCGACATGATCACGACCAGCGTGTTCAACACTCTGACTGTCAAGTTGATAGGCTACATACCATAACGATATGTCAAACAAATCTCGCGTCTCGTTGGACACCGACTTGGAATCAATCAATCGCCGCCTCGATGAGATCGAGGGGCCGATAAAAGAAACGCTCGATCGTGTACGCCAGGCCCTAGTGGGTACCGAGGACGGTACCCAGCAGGGATTGCTGGCGCGCGTTCTGATCGCCGAATCGTCCCTGGAGGCCACCCAGCAGGCCGTCAAAGAGATCCAGGATCAACTGAAGACCGGTGACGTAAGGATGGACAAGCTGGAACTCGAACAGGCGACGACCGGACAGGACGTCACCTCGTTGAAGGAGACCAGGACCGACGCCAAGAAAAGTCGCAAGCATTGGCGGTGGTTGATCATTGGTGCCCTCCTGACTGGCGCCATCGGACTCGGTTGGGCGTGGATCGAAAAGATCTGGATCGGAAAATGAAATCTACACTTGCAAGTAAGTCGTTGTTGGTGCAGCTTTGTGAGGCACTTCATCCCGAACTCGAAAGGGTCGAGAAGGTGCAGAGAAAACCTGTAGTGCAAAAGCAGCATGAACAATCCAAAGTCGAACCAGACCTCCGAGTCCTCAGTCGAGTCAGCCAGGAGTTTTGATCTCCTCGGCCGGCGTCTCGACAACGTCGTTCAACCCATCAGAAAAGACATCGATCGCGCAGAAAAACTGTTCTGTGATGGAGACACCGAGGCGGCCGTGGCAATGTTCCATCGATGCGAACGCAAGCTGAACCTCATCCAGAACGTTCTCGGTATGCGCCAATTCAAAACACTTCCCGACAAGCCCGCGGGCGCCGTCAGCATCCCCGCCAAGACACCCTGGTATCGACGCCTCTTTGGGACTTCGCTGTTGATCGTTGCCCTGATGGGTACCGGGTGCTCCACGGTGACCAAATACCGCACCGTCAAAGAACTTCAGCGCGTCGAGGAGGCCAAGCAAAAGCTGGCCGACAATGAGACGGCCAGGCTGGAGAAGGGACGCGACTTCGCGTACGGGACCGGCAAAGCCCTGGACAAGATCGTCACGCCATCCCCGGAAGTGAAGGTCGCCAAGGTGTTGAACGACCGGGCCATGCTGACCCTGGGTACGCCCGACAGCCAGACCGCCCTGCGGCTGCAGCAGATGGTCGACGACCTGTTGAGCCTCAACGAAGAGCTCCGTAAGCGCGGAGCTGCCGACCTGGCCGCGCGTGATGCCGCGATCGCCAAGCTGGAGCTGAAGTCCAAGAATCTGGAGCATAGCGTTGAGAACGCGGAGGATGCCCGAGACGACAAGTTCGTGACCAACGCCAACAAGGCGTCCCAGTGGGACGAGGAGAACTCGTTCATCAACTCCATCAACCCTTTCCACGACCTTTGGAAGTTCGTCAAGAAGATGTTCGTCCTGCTGTTGATCGTCGGCCTACTCGGCGTCTTGCTCAAGGTGCTGGCCATGTTCTTCCCAGCCCTCAAGCCCCTCAGCGCCTTGGTCGACGTTGTCCTCGGCGGATTCGGCAAAGCCATCTTCCGCCTGGCCCCTACCGCCAAGGCTGCCGCCGGTGTGGTGTCCGCTGAGGCCCACGAGGTGTCAGAGAAGACGCTGACCGCACTGGTGAAGACCGTGCAGGACATGCGCTACGACCACGGTGATGACGTGAAGCAAAAGGTGGAGGCATCGCTCTACGAACACCATTCTGACGACGGTACCACGGAAGCCAAGGTTCGGGCGATCAAGGATGAGCTTCGGGTCAAGGGTGCCGCTGTATGATCCTGGATGACGTCGCCATCGCGGCAGTCGTTCGCACCGCGGTGGATTGCATCAAAGTGGCCAAGATTCCCCGGTGGACGCTTCCCCTGCTGGCCATCGTACTGGGCGGCGGTTTTGTACCGCTGCTCTTGCAGGACTTGTCGTGGAGCGCGGTAGCCCACGGGTGCGTTGTCGGGTCTGGCGCGGTCGGCCTCAATGAGACGATCGACAAGCTGGGCAACAGGTTTTCTTCCTCAGTTGACAGCCCCCGCGTCTCGGTGTAGTTTGGGACGTGAGCGAAACTGTTAGTCATTCCAAACAACCTATGATCCGTATTGCCTTCAGTGGCCGGCTCCGCGCCGGCAAAGACTTCACCGCCATTCAGTCAGGCTTATCCGTTGTCGGATTCGCCGACCCCATCTACGTCATCTGCCGCCATTACCTTGGGACTGCTGACAAAGCAGTCCCCGGCGTGCGCACCGCCATGCAGGCCATTGGTCAGTGGGGCTGGGGCGCCGTCAACGAAAAGTATCCGCTCACGACTGAGCGCGCCGTTTGGGTCGACAAGATACGTCGCGAAGGCGCCGACGTCTTCCGCAACGAGAAACTCTTCCAGGGTATCAACTGGGATGCCTACGGCCGATCCCGCACGTTCTGGGTCGACATCATGTTGAACCGGCCAGACATGCGCGACGACACTTACGCGAAGACCGGGGTCGGAATCGTGAACGCCAGATTCGACCACGAATTTGCGCCCCTCATGGCCGCCGGCTTCCGCCACTTCCATGTCCAGTGCTCGCCAGAGACTCGGCGTGAGCGTATCGAGCACTACGATCATGCGGCTGACAATGACACCAGCGAACAGATGGCGATCCGTTTGGACCGTGAGGCCACGGACGACGTCGTGATCTGGAACGATCCCGCCCCGATGCCCGAAGGTCGTGACCTCTGGACCGTTGAAGGTTTCTGCGAGTGGCTCGCCATCCAGCGGGCTGAGCGTGCTGCCCACCGGGCCTCCGTGTAAGCGTTGACGCGGGGCCGACGGTCGCGTATCATGGGCACATGTCGGTTCAAAACGCGACGGTTCTAAAATCTTTCTTTGAGACTAACGATCAGCCGAGTCAGCAGCAGTTTGGCGATCTGATCGATACTCTCCAGGAGGCCAGGGACAATGCAACGGCGGCAGCCGCATTGGCCGGCAGTGCCCAAACCATTGCCGGTACGGCACTTTCGTCTGCTACCAGCCGGGTGCTTCGTGCAGGCGACACCATGACGGGAGCCTTGTCCATTAACGGCAGCGCCGACGTAACCCAACTTTTGGTAAAAGAGTCGGCGATCCAGTCGTTCGGGCTTCTCGCGGACTTTCAGAACTTCGCCGGCCAAACCATTTTTGGTATCGGACCAAACTCAGGGGTGTTCATCGAAGGTAAGACAGATACGATTCAGTTGTGGATACAAGAGGCGACTACACAAAGCATCTGGCCTGCGGCCTTCTGGGTGGACAAAAACAGTTTTCAGTTTTTTCAGTGTGGTTCCACGATAGGGACACAACTTGATGGGCTTGTGTCGGGTCAAACGGTCTTGAAAGTACGGGCCTTCGCGGCACAGGCGGCTGCTGTTTTCGAGGTCCACACAAGTCCCTCGGCATTTGTCTACAACACCGCCTTTGCGGTAAAGAACAACAACGAGGTCGCGCTGTCCGGTGCATTTGTCACCCACACGCAGGGGATCATTACGACAGACCTGCCAGGCGTTAACCATTCAGTCACGTGGAACCAAGGCGGTACCGCGTTCACCGCCTGGAAGTCCGACGTGACGGATGCGGCCAGCTCGGCAGCATCGCTCTTAATGGATCTGCAGGTGGGAACTGTAAGCAAATTCAATGTCTCAAAGGCGGGCCTGGTTACGACCGCCGGCCTGTACATCAGCCCGGCGCCCGACACGGTACCGTTTACCGTCAATGGCTACTCGGTCACCGCGGCAGGGTCCAGCGGAGTCCTGATGATGTCCGGGCAGTGGAACACGTCTGGCACCCCCACGGCGATCAAGCTCAACATCACCGATTCGGCGAGCAACGCCGCCTCGCTGCTGTTGGATCTCCAGATTGGTTCTGGGAGCCAGTTCAAGGTCACGAAGGCGGGTGTCGTTACGTCCACTGGTCGTCTCAATGCTGTCGGTGCCTCTTTGACGGACTCGTTACTCTTCACCGACAACTCGTACGACATTGGCGCCAGTGGCGCAACTCGACCACGAACCCTCTTCGCCGGCACTTCGGTTGTCTCCCCGGCATTCATGATCGGGGCGAGCGTCTTGAACGTCACCTACTCGGCATATTCAGCCGGTACGGTCTATACGGTGACCGCCACCAACGCACTCGCCGACTTCGGCACCACGGACCCAAGTATCACCATCGCGGCAGCCGGTACCTACATCCTCAGCGGATTCGTCAAGGTAGACCTGAACGCTGCCACGTTCGCCTCCAATCGACTCTTTACCGCACGGATTCGACGGACGAACAACACGGCGGCCAACATCGCCAATTCGGACAGCACGTTCTCGACCGGGACGCCAACGATTGTCACGCAGACGATGGCCATCATACCGATCAAGGACGTGATCTACACGACCGCAAACGCAAACGACGTGCTTGAGATCTGGGTGGACATCTCGGTCCTCCCGGACGCCGGCACTCTCACGATCGAGCAGGCGTCGATCGTGGCCACACGTATCTCGTAAGATCGCTAAAGACCAGTTTGACAGGTCTTTGGATTCGAAGTAATTTCCGGCATTGTGCAAAATGCCATTCATGTCGTCTTGTCGCCCGCCGAGCGGGACACCCTTATCCAGCTCCTCGATATTGCTACCAAGGCCGGCGGCCTCCGGGTCGCAGAGGCCACTTTGAAGTTCTGCCAGATGTTGCAGGATAAACCGCCAGCCCAGCCGGACCCTGCAAGTCCACTTGCAACCTGCAAGTAGACTCGCGATCTGCATCTGCGGGCTTGAATTGCCGCATGGGGTCGTGTAACGTTGAGGCGCATGTCTCAACAACTGATCAACGTCGGAAGCGCACCGGATGACGGTACGGGAGAGCCGCTGCGCAACGGGCTACAAAAGGCCAACGCAAACTTCACGGAACTCTACGCGGCCATCGCTCCGCTGGGCTACACGCCCGAGGATGTGGCCAATAAAGATACGGACGTCACGCTGGCCGCTGACTCCAACACCAGGTACCCAAGTCAGCAGGCCGTCAAGACCTACGTGGACAAGCACCCCGGAGGGTTCGCTTTCCGCTACACCTTTCTGACCACCACGACGCCGCCCCCGGCGAGTGGTCAACTGTTGGCCACCGTCGTCCTGGCGTCCGGCAACATAGGCGTGTTGCACATCAACGCGATCACGAAAGATGGGATCAACATGTTCAACACCTACAGCGGTCCCTTGGTGCAAATACGCGCCGGGGACATGTTGTGGATTGTCAGCAAGAACAACCCCGGCCGATTTGCGCTGTTGCGGCTGATTCTTGATCCCGACTTTGGTTCCGACCCTCTGCTCACCATCAGCGTAGAGGTCCTGTCGGCCAGTGATCCGACGTACATCACGAACCTGGACGAGGTGTCGGTGACGCTGCTTCCCAATCAGACCAGCACGTTTCAGACCTATGCTGGCGTAGAGCCCGCGGTGACCGGGGCCTATGTGCTCGATCTTTACCGCGGTCCCATCCGCTGGCTGAACATCGTCGGTGCCACCACCTTCACCACGACCAACGGGGTGACCGGCATGGGGACCTGGAAGGTAACGAACATCAGCGGCGTCTCACAAAACCTAACCTTCCCGGCCGGCTGGGAGTTTGTCGGCGACGTCAGGCCCACCTCGATAGCCAACAACAAGACCGCGCTGCTGCGTCTCCTGTGGATCGATCCATCTGTGGATTCTGTCATCGCCGAGTGGTTGTTGCTGGACACCAATGCGGCGGCGGCCAAGCTCCCGCTCGCGGGCGGCACCCTGACCGGCAACCTCATCTTCTCGACCGATAACACACTGGACATTGGCGCCACCGGCGCCACTCGGCCCCGTACCCTCTTCGCTGGTACATCGGTCGTTTCTCCACTGTTCACCGGTGCCCTGACGGGCGCCGCATCGTCCAACGTCCTCAAGGCTGGAGATACGATGACGGGAAATCTGATCTTCACCGACAACTCGTACGACATTGGGGCCAGCGGGGCCACTCGGCCCCGTACCCTCTTCGCCGGCACATCGGTTGTCGCCCCGGCCTTCGTGGTCACCAGCACCAACGTCAACGCACAGACCATCAGCTATCAGGTACAGGCGAGCGACAACGGCAAAGTGGTAACGATGGACAGTGGATCGGCGATGAACCTCACGGTGCCGGCAGGTCTGGGGGCCGGGTTCTCCTGTACGGTCATCCAGCTCGGCGCCGGACAGGTGACCTTTGTGGCCAGCGGTGTCACGATCAACAGCGTGGGTGCGCTGCTGAAGCTCTCGGCCCAGCATGCAGCCGGCGTCCTCTACGCCTACGCGGCCAACACGTACAACCTGGCCGGATCACTGGCATGATTCTTCCAAACGCTTTCGGGCACTATGCGGCGCGTGGCTCCTTCACGCCCCCACAGCTGGCCAACATGGTGTTCTGGGGCGATGCCAACACGCTGGCCGGCGGGGACGGTGCGCTCATCAGCAGTTTCACGGATCTGAGCGGCAATGCCAACCATGCCACAGCGTCAGGCTCGTTACGCCCCACGCTCAAGACCAACATCGTGAACGGTAAGCAGGTCTTGCGATTCGACGGTACCGACGATGTCATGGCGTGGCCGAACCTTTTCGGGGCTGCGACTACTGGCACCTTGGTTGTCATGATCAAGGCCAACGCCGATCCCGCGGCCTCGGCGATTACCAGCAAACCCTGGGATCTTGCCAAGACCGGAGCAGTAGGAAGCTCTGCCCACTCCTATACCGACGGCTTCATCTACGAACATTTCGGATCGGACACCTCGGTCCAAGCGATGCCCAAGCCCTCCTCGGCTGCATCCTTCCACGCCTACTCGGTTACCATCCAGGCCAACAAGATGGTGATCCACTGGAACGGAGTCATCATCGGCGGACAAGACTTCAGCTCTCCCGGGTTCCTAGCGGCCCCGACGTTGAGCGACGGTACATCGAAATACGCTGGCGACATCGCCGAGATCATGCTGTATAATGTGGTCTTGA
>Ga0315288_10010022_pt1 | contig 11935 bp, 9 predicted proteins | sample YL17G11_20_MG_FD_203454 | JGI IMG/M metagenome (GOLD analysis project Ga0315288, IMG submission 203454) | Sediment microbial communities from Yellowstone Lake, YNP, Wyoming, USA - YL17G11_20 | ecosystem: Environmental > Aquatic > Freshwater > Lake > Sediment | place: USA: Wyoming | collected...
GCCCCTGGCGGGGAGGCGTGGCCGCGCAAGAGCGCGTGGCCATGCCACCCGTCATCAGGACTTACGCCGGCGTGAGGACGATGTTGTCGGCGTGGACCACTTCGTCGTACGTCCGGTCGCCCAGGATAGCGGCGAACTGGCTGGTGCGGCGGCCCTTGATCTTATCTATGTCCTCGGATGAGTAGTTAGTGAGGCCCTGGGCGATGACGCGGTCCGCCGGGTCAACGACGGCCACCACGTCGCCGGCGGCAAACGCGCCCTCGACGGCCGCGATGCCGGATGCGAGGAGGCTCTTTCTGGCCCGCACGGCGCGCGCGGCGCCGGCGTCGATAAGGATTTTGCCGCGTGGCCGGCTCGTCAGGCCGATCCACCGCCGCCGCGCGGCCATCTTCTCAGTCTTTGGCAGGAAGAGCGTGCCGACTGGCTCGCCGGCCAGCAGGTCCACGAGGACGTTGGGCCGGCGTCCGTCGGCGATGGCGGCCATCTCGCCCGCTGCCACGACCTTGGCGGCGGCCTGAAGTTTCGTCGGCATGCCGCCCGAACCCAGGGCCGACCGCGTTTCATCGGCGGCGGCCATCACCTCTGCCATGTCGCGGACCACGTCGAAGCGGTCCTTTCGCGCCTTGTCGCGGAACACTCCGTCGACGGTCGTGAGGAGCACCAGGAGGTCCGCCCTCAGCAGGTTGGTGACCATGGCCGCCAGGATGTCGTTCTCGCCGAAGCGGATCTCATCGACGCTCACGGTGTCGTTCTCGTTGATGACCGGCACCGAGCCGTACGCCTGGAGGGCGGCGATGCAGTTGCGGATGTTCAGGTACCGCGCACGGTCCTCCATGTCGTCGCGGACGAGGAGGATCTGGGCGGCGTGGCGGCCGTGGGCCTTCAGCGCCAGGTCGAACATCATCATGAGTTTCGCCTGGCCGACCGAGGCGCACGCCTGGAGTTGCGGCAGCGCGTCGGGCCGCCTCTCGAGACCCAGATCGCCCATGCCGGCGGCGATGGCGCCGCTCGAAACGATCGCGGCCCGCACGCCCCGGCGCTCCAGGGTCACCACCTGGTCGGCGATGCGGCCGATCTGGGCCGGATCGAGCAGCCCCCGCTCGTCGGCCAGAACGTTCGTGCCCAGTTTGACGACGACGCTCCGGACGCGGCCCATCAGGGCATGTCGCTCGTGGCTGTGCATGGCGGCGATGTCTCTCCCTGGCTCGACGGGCGGCATGGCCGCGCGCTTCTGCGCGGCCATGCGGACCACACTTGAGCGCCGGCCTCATGGCCGCGCAAGCGCCGCGCGGCCATGCCACCCGTCATACCTTATCGGCGAGCGCTTGCCTGACAAGTTGGATGTTCCGCGCGGTGGCGCCCTGCATGCGGCGGATGGTGGCCCGCGCGGCCTCGCCCATTTGACGCCGCTTCTCGGGGTGCGCCAAGAGGTCGAGGATGGCGGCGCGGAGGCCGGCGGCGCCGGTGACCTCGAGTGCGGCTCCGGCGGCGACCAGCGCGGGCGCCTCCATCGGAAAGTTGAACATGTGCGGGCCCCAGAGCAGGGGCCGGCCCAGCGCCCCCGGTTCCATCGGGTTCGAGCCGCCCAGCGGCACGAGGCTGCGGCCGATGAAGACGAGGTCCGCCCGGGCGTACCACTTCATGAGTTCGCCCATCGTGTCGCCGAGGAGGACCGGCGGCTCATCGCCAGGCGCCTGAAGTTCGCCTGGCCGCGAGCGGCGGCCCAGCGGACAGCCCGCCTTGCGGACAGCCTCGGCGGCGTCGTCGAAATGCTCAGGCCTGCGCGGCACCAGGACGAGGCGCAGGTGCGGGTGATTGCGGCGGAGTTCGCGGTACGCCGCCAGGAGCGGCCCTTCTTCGCCCGGCCCCGTGCTTCCGGCGACCAGGACCACTTCGTCAGGATCGAGGCCCATCTCACGCGCCAGGTCGCCCGCGCCCTCGACCGAATCGGAAAACGCGACGCCGTCATGTTTCATCTGGCCGGTCACGGTGATCCTGGCCGCGTCGGCGCCAAGGCCGAGGAACCGCTGGCGGTACACGTCGGCCTGGACGCCGATGGCGCGGGTGCTGTTGAACACGGCCCGCATGAGGCGGCGGATTCGCCCGTAGCCGCGCGTGCCCTTCTCGGTGATCCGCACGTTGACGCACACGACGGCGATGCCCCGCCGCGCGGCCATCAGAAAGAAGTTCGGCCACCATTCCGACTCGACCTGGATGACGGCCGTGGGCCGCACACGCCGCAGGGCCAGGGCGATGGCGGGCCAAAGATCCAGTGGGAAGTGGAAGACGGGCCTCGCGGGGAAGAGCCTCAGGGCCCGCTCGCGGCCGGTCATCGTGGTCGTCGAAATCACGATCTCGTGGTCGGGAAACGCCTCGGCCAGCGCCGGGACGAACGTCCGCGCGGCTTCGACCTCGCCGACGCTGATGGCGTGGACCCACAGGCGCTTGCGGCCGCGCTCGAATCGCGGCACAAAGCCCCACCGCTCCCACCAATGGCGCCGGTACTTCCTCCGCGTGGCCAGGAGGAAGAGGTACGCCGGCCACGCCACGACCCCCGCAAGCGCGTAGACGAGGTTCACCAGGAGCAGCCAGCCCAGGTTGTGGCAGAAACGTTTCATCGGCCGCGGATGCTATCAGGCGGAGCCGGCTTTTGCGAGAGTTCTTCAGGGACCTCAGAGACCCCTCGGCAACGCATGGCCATGCCGCCCGGCCGGAACGGAAGGGTTATGGACCGGAACACGCGGGCCAACAATAGGGTTTATTGTGGTATGGACTCCGGTCGGGGGAATCGGGACAATACCGGACGGACATTTCCGCGTACGTCTATGGAGGTCCAAATCATGCGTCACGGGCACGGGTTGTGGCATCTCCTTCTGGTCGCAGGTTGCCTCGGTATGGGCGTTGTCGCTGCCGCGCAGGCTGCGGAGACGCCGGCCGCAACGGCCGTCGCGGCGCCCGCCCCCGCTGCTGCTGCGGCGTCCGCCACGGCGCCGGCAGCCGAGCAGGCGGTTCCCGAAGGCACCGCGGACGACGCCGTCAAACACTACGCCAAGGGCGAGGTCAAAAACGGCGACACGTGGATGCCCATTGCGGAAGTCTTCGCCGCGTACCAGAAGTTGCTGCATGAGGCGGAGGGCGCCATGGAGAAGGGGGCCGGCGGCAGGGATCGCCTTACGGAGATCAACAAGGCCCTGGCGCTGATCCTCGCCGACTGGCGCAAAGAGAAACAGCCCGTAGAGACCGAGAAAAGCGCCGCCGAGGCGAAGAAGGCGACGGCCGAGCGGGTGCTTAACTCCCGTCCGCCCCAGCCGCCGCAGTTGCTGCCGGTGCCCAGCGGTTCAGGCCATAGTTGGACCGGCGGCACGGACTCGTCCGATCACTGGCAGCGCGATGTCGCACGCGTCCAGGCCGAGAACCAGCGGCGCCAGGCACAGTACCAGCAAGACCTCGCCCGCTACAACGATTATCGCCGCCAGGCCACCAAGGCGCTCCAGGAGGCTAAGGCCGTCATCGAGACCTGCACGCAGAAACTGACGGACCTTCTGGCGGCACGCAAGACCAAGGAGTTGCCCCTCCTGGAAGAGCGGACCAAACTGAACGCCCAGATTCGCTCCGCGACGCCGGAGGCCGCAACCAACCGCAATCGCGCCGAGACCCTGGAGGAGGCCCTGCGGGCGGCCCCCGAGCACCTGCGGCTGGCCAGCGGCATACTCTTGTGGCATGACGAGTTCTACGGCCTCGCCGACCTGGAGGAGATGCACGCGAAGGCCAAAGCCGAAATCGACGAGGCCCGCAAGCAGGCCGAGGCCAGGGCCCGCCTCGATGGGAAAGCCGTCCCGAAGGACTGGCGGCATCCGAAGCAGGCCGACGCCGACAGCCTGGCGGGCCTGATCGCCAAGGCCAAGATGGCGGCGCCGGCGGCGAAGTAGCACTACAGCGCCACTTGACTTCGTGCGCGGTGGGTCAGGAGACCCACCGCGCACAGCCTTAGGTGCCGTTGTAGTACTACTTCTTTCCCGCGGCCCAGCGGGAAACCCAGGCGATGAAGTCCTCGGCCTCCTGGCGCGAGTAAGACCCGCCGGGGCAGAACCACACGCCTTCGGGCTTGAGGTGTCTGGCGGCCGCCTTCGCGTCGTTCAGGTCCTCGGCCAGCAACTGGATGCACTTGCCGGCGGCCTGGACCCTCTTATACACGTCAATCCATTTGGCCGACGGGGCGTTGCCGGCGCCGTAGACCCACTGGATGGCGTTGAGTTCCGGAATGGCGCACAGGGCGTCGAGGTGCCTGAGGGCCCCCGGACCGTCGAGGTGGTAGATGCTGCGCTCGAGGTACTTGCACTCCACGAGGAGCGACGGCAGGAGCGCCTCGCGGAACATCGACGGCGACACCATGATGATGAAGTCGGCCTGGACCGTGTTGGCCCGGCCGCGGTGGAGGAACGGCGTCCACGAGGTGCATGGATCGCCCGGGGCGGCGACACGGTTGTAGATGTCGTCGTACAGCATCGGGTAGAACCGGGCCACGTGGTCGCACGCCAGGCGCACCCCATCGAGGTCGGCGGCCATGTCGAGGGCCATGCTGGCGGGGTCGCGCAGGGCCGCCACCAGGTCGGCGTTCGTGTGCATGTCATTGAGTTGCGTCAGCCATTTGCCGCGACCGCGCGCCGCCGACATCGCCGTCTTGTCGCGGAGCCTCTGCCAGTAGAACGTGTCGAGGTTGGGCTTGAGGCCCAGGATCTCGCGCGAGGAGGAGACGACGGGCCTGGACCAACTGGAGTGCGGCGAGAACTCCAGGTCGCAGCCGAAGACGGTGGCGACGACTTCCGGCCCGAGGCCGGGCTCGAAGTGCGGGAACGTCTCGGCCAGGAAGGTGCCGACGCCGGTCCAGGCCTCGAACGCATCGAGGCCGCCCTCGACGTCGAGCCACCGATCGCGCTCGGAGGCGTACCTGCGCTCTCGGACCCTGGGCCGGCGCTCCGGGCGCACGTTGATGGTGACCGGCGGCCGGTCGATGATCTGGCCGTGCCACCAGGCCTCGAACCGCTTGCAGGCCTCCTCGAAGTCGGGTTTTCGCTCCAGTTCCATTGTTCCTCCCCGTTGTTGGCTCTTGCCGCAATCCGTTTCACCGCGGAGACCGCGGAGAACGCAGAGAGTCGACTATGATAAGACAGAAAGGAGGACGACGACAAAGAGAATTCACCAGAACTCGTTTTGCCTTGCATGGCCGCGAGGGGGGTGCTAGATTGGCCGTGTTCAGGATGTCGGCGACGGCGGATCGGCGGACGGCGAATGCTCGAGAATTTCCAGCAGGCGGTCTGTGCATGGCCTGTCGGCGTGTTTGTGTTCTTCGTGGGGCTGTGTGTCGGGAGTTTCCTGAACGTCTGCATCCACCGCTTTCCCGCCGGCAAGAGCATCGTCTGGCCGCCGTCGCACTGCACGTCGTGCCAGGCCCGCATCGCGTGGTACGACAACATTCCGGTGGCCAGTTACTTCATCCTCCGCGGGCATTGCCGCAAGTGCGGCGCGCCGTTCTCGGCCCGGTACATGGTGGTGGAGTTGGTGACCGGGCTTCTGCTTCTGGGCTACTGGCTGGCGTATTTTCGGCTGGGTCTGCGTCCGGGCGCCGACCACTTGGGCGTGTACGCGGTCCACATGGTCCTCATCGGGGCCCTCGTGGTGTCGGGGGTGATTGACCTTGAGAGCAAGGAGATCTTTCCGTCGGTGACGAACTTTGCGCTGGCGGTCGGCGTGGCCGGCTCGTTCATCTGGCCTCAGGTGCAGGCTGTGGGGGCTTACGATTACATGCTCCCCGACTGGACGGGGTGGGCCAGGGCCGACGCGGTCCTCGTGTCGTTGATAGGGGCGGCCGTCGGGGCGGGGCTCATTTTCGTGACGCGCGTTCTCGGGTCGCTCGCCTTCCGCCGCGAGGCCATGGGCACGGGCGATATATACCTCATGGCGGCGGTCGGCGCCGTCCTGGGCTGGGAGGCCGCGGTCCTGGTGTTCCTGATTGCGCCGTTCTTCGGACTCGGGTATGGCATCTGGCACCTGGTGCGGAAGGACGATCACGAGGTGCCCTATGGCCCGTTCCTGGGCATGGCGGCCGCGCTGGTCATGGTCATGCAGGATGACGTCGTGGCGTACTTCCAGCCGGGGCTGGCGGCGATGTGGCAGGCGTTCTTCGGAAGGGCGTGACCCGGTGGCTCAGCCGCCCACCCCGCCACGGCTGGTCGGCGGCTTGGCGCGCGCGTTTTGTTGTATCCTTGAGGTCTGTTGGGTACAATCTCGCAATGTGCTCTGTGCTCGGCAAGACAAACTGCCCGATGTCATGCTAGATGAAAGGAGTCGGCGATGCCACGGGGTCATGCGGTGACGGGATGGCCGGTTCGCCTGCTGGGGCGAGCCGCGCTGGTGCTGGCGCTTGCTGTGGTTGCGGCGGCAACCGTCGGCTGCCAGCAGACACAACTGGAGGAGCGCAACGCGGCGCTTCAGAAGCAACTGGAACAGGCGCTCTCGCAGAACGCCGACCTTCAGGCACAGAACGACGGGCTGAAGAACCAGAGCCAGGAACTCCAGGCCGAACTGGACAGGGCGCGGGCGACCGCCGGCGGTGCCGCAGCCGCGGCGGCACGGACCGGCAAGGCCAAGCCTGAGTTCGGCGAGGGTATCGAAACCACCGTGGGCGCGCGCGGCGAGTTGACCGTGATGCTGCCCGAAGCCGTCCTCTTCGCCTCCGGCAAGGCCGCCCTGAAGGGCGACGCCAAGCGCCATCTCGACAGGATCATCACCGTGCTGAACCGGGATTACGCCGGAGACAAGATCCGCGTCGAGGGCCACACCGACAGCCAGCCCATCTCCAAGAGCAAGAAGCAGTGGCAGGACAACTGGGACCTGTCGTGCAACCGGTCCATGGAGGTCGTGCGGTACCTCATCTCGAAGGGGATGGACCCGAGGCGGGTCTATGCCGCCGGCTACGGCCCCTATAAGCCGGTGGCCACGAACGATACGGCCGCCGGCCGCGCCAAGAACCGGCGCGTGGTCATCGTCGTTTATCCGCAGCACTCGGGCGCCTGAACCGCCGTGCTGTGCCTGCAATGAAGGGAGGCCGACCGCGGCCCAACCGGCCCGGTCGACGTCACCCCATGTCGGCAGGATAAGCGAAGCGCGAAAAGCCCAGGGCGGGGACTGTTGCTTTCCGCAGATGACTCAAGAGGTCGGTGGCCGGTGATTGTGATTGTCGATTACGGAATGGGGAACCTGCGCAGCGTCCAGAAGGCGTTCGAGCGGATCGGTCACCCCGCCGAGGTCTCGGACAAGCCCGAGGCGGTGGTGCGGGCGGAGCGCCTGGTGGTGCCGGGCGTCGGCGCGTTCGGCGACGCGATGGCGGCCCTGCGCCAGCGCCGCCTGGTGGAGCCCATCCGGGACTTCTGCGCCCGCGGCCGGCCGTTTCTCGGCATCTGCCTCGGCCTCCAGGTCCTCATGGAGGTCAGTGAAGAGGTGTCGGGAGTCACGGGCGTGTCTGCGCCATTGACAGGCGCCTTGGAGGAGGGCCTATGCCTGGTGCCGGGGCGGGTGGTCCGGTTCGGCCCGGAGGTGGTTCGCCGGGGCCTGAAGGTCCCGCACATGGGCTGGAACGTGGTGGAGCCGGTCGGCCCGTCGCCGCTCCTGGAGGGGATGGGGAAGGAAGGGGTTTACTTCTATTTCGCCCATTCCTATTATGCGGCCCCGCGGGACGAAGGCGTGGTCGCGGGCCGGACTGACTACGGCGGATGGTTCGCGAGCGTCATCCACGCCGGCAACATCCACGCTACGCAGTTCCATCCGGAAAAGAGCCAGGCGGCCGGGCTGACGATGCTTGAGAATTTCGTCAGGCTGGCGTGAGCGCGGGTGATTGGGCGGCATGCCCACGGGAGAAACGCCGTAGGCATGCCGCCCTCGAGGCTGAGGCGGCGGATGCTGATTCTCCCGGCGATTGACCTGCGGGGCGGGCGGTGCGTTCGCCTGCGCCAGGGCAGGTACGACGACGAGACGGTCTTCGATGAAGACCCGGTTGCCGTCGCCCGCCGCTTCGAGGCCGCGAGGGCCGAATGGCTTCACGTGGTTGACCTCGACGGCGCGCGGGCCGGCCGGTCGGAGAACCTCGACACGGTCCGCCGCATCGTCCGGGCCGTCGGCACGCCGGTGGAGGCGGGCGGCGGCATCCGCACGACCGGAGCGGCCGGCGACATCCTCGAGATGGGCGTCGCGAGGGTCATCGTCGGGACCCGTGCGATACGCGAGCCGGAGTGGCTGCGGGCGCTTGCCGCGAAGTTCCCCGCGAGGGTCGCCCTGGGCCTCGATGCCCGCGGCGGCCTCGTGGCCGTGGAAGGCTGGGAGAACCCGACGGTCCGGACGGCGGCGGACGTGCTGGCGGACATCGACGGCCTGGCGCTGGCAGCGATTATCTATACTGACATTGCCCGAGATGGTATGATGGCCGGTCCCAACGTCGAGGCCACCGCCGAGGTGGTGAAGGCGACGCGTTTGCCGGTCATCGCCTCGGGCGGCGTGACGACGGTCGAGGACGTGAAGCGCCTGAAGGCAGTAGGCGTGGCCGGGGCCATCATCGGGCGGGCGCTTTACGAAGGCAGGATTAGGCTCGAAGCGGCCCTCGCGGCCGCGGGCGAGTAGGGTACTTGGGCCGCCTCGCTCGCGAGGCGTCGGGCCCATGGCCACGTAACAGCGCGTGACCATGCCACCCGGCTTGGCGGGGCGCGTTTATCGAACATGAGCGTTTGGAGGTGCCGATGGCAGCCGTCACAACCGAAGCGATCCGGAACATCGTCCTTATTGGAAACAGCGGCGGGGGCAAGACCCAACTCGCCGAGGCCATTCTTCACAAGGCGGGCATGATCACGCGCTTGGGTACGCCTGAGGACGGCAGCACCACGAGCGATTTCGAGCCCGAGGAGAAGGAGCGGCAGTCGAGCGTCGCCACCTCGGTGCTTCATGCCGCGTGGAAGGGCCACCATATCAACCTGCTCGACACCCCAGGCTACGCCGACTTCATGGGATCGGCGCTGTGGGCGATGGCGGCCGCCGACACGGCCGTCCTCGTGCTGAGCGCAACCTCCGGCGTCGATATCCATTCGCGGCGTCTTTTCGAGGCCGCCGCCGATCAGAAGATGGCCCGGTGCGTTGTGATAAACCGGGCCGACGCCGAGAACGTCGACCTCGAGATCATCCTGGGCCAGGTTCGCGAGACCCTTGGCACGCATTGCCGGCCGGTCACGGTCCCCATGGGGCAGGGGCCCGGCTTCAAGGGCGTCGTCGACGCGTTCGCCAGGACCGATGGCGAGGCGCTGATGGACGTGGCGTCGGCCCACGGCGAACTGGTCGAGTCGATCGTCGAGGCCGATGAGGCGCTGATGGAGCGATACCTGGGCGACGAGCCCATCTCGCCTCAGGAACTTGCCGGGGCCTTCACCAAGGCCCTCGCGGCGGGCACGGTCATCCCGGTGTTCTTCGCGAGCGCGCGCAAGGAGATCGGCATCGAGGAACTCCTCGACAACCTCGTGCGTTTCGCGCCGAACCCGCGGCAATCGCGGCCCCGCTCGGCCCGCAAGGGCACCGAGGCCGACGCGCCGGAAGTGGTCCTCGACTCCAAGGCCGACGGCACGCTCTGCGGCCAGGTCTTCAAGGTCGTGAGCGACCCGTACGTGGGCAAGGTTTCGTACCTGCGGATTCTGAGCGGCCGGTTGCCGGCAGATTCCACGGCCCGCATCGGCGATGACCGCCGCGAGACCAAGATCAGCCAGTTGCTCCGCGTCCAGGGCAAGGATACCCAGCCGTTGGCCGAGGCGGTCGCGGGCGACATCATCGGCATTCCGAAGGTCGACGAACTCTCAATCGGCCGCACCATCTCCGCGGGCGGCGACCCCCTCATCGTGCCGCTCGTCAGGATGCCCGTGCCCATGTATTCCCTGGCTCTTCAGCCCAAGAGCCGCGGCGACGAGCAGAAGATCTCCGAGGTCCTGGCCAAGGCCATGGACGAAGACAGCACCCTCAAGACCACCCGCGACCGCCAGACCAACGAACTGGTCGTCAGCGGCATGGGCGACATCCACCTGATGGTGCTCCTGGCGCGCCTCAAGCGCCGGTACCAACTGGAGGTCGAGACCAAGCCCCCGAAGATCCCATACCGCGAGACGGTCACGAACAAGGGCGACGGCCACTATCGCCACAAGAAGCAGACGGGCGGGGCCGGCCAGTTCGGCGAGGTCTGGATGCGGGTCGAGCCGCTGGAACGCGGGGCCGGCATTGAGTTCGTCGACGACACGTTCGGTGGCTCGATTCCCAAGCAGTTCTTGCCGGCCATCGAGAAGGGCGTCCGCGAGGCCTGCGAGGAAGGCGTCATCGCCGGCTACCCATTCCAGGACGTCCGGGCCCTGCCGTACGACGGCAAGAGCCACCCGGTGGACTCGAAGGAAGTTGCGTTCAAGATCGCCGGCCGCAACGCCTTCAAGGACGCCGTTATGAAGGCCAAGCCCGTGATCCTCGAGCCGTACGTCAACCTGGCGATTACGGTGCCCGACTCGTATCTCGGGTCGATCACCGGCGACCTGAACAGCCGGCGCGGGCGCATCATGGGCATGGAGACGGGGGCCGGCGGCACGCAGACCATCAAGGTCCTGGTGCCCCTTGCCGAGGTCGCCCAGTACAACACGCAACTGAGGAGCATCACGGGCGGACAGGGCACCTACACCATGGAGTTGTCGCATTACGAGCCGGTGCCGTCGCACGTGCAGCAGCAGATTGTTGAGGCGGCCGCAAAGGCCAGGCAGGAAGAGCGCGAGGAGTAGTCGTTGGAGGGCCGCGGCATGCCGTGCCGCCGCGGCCGGCGTGCGACCGCGGCCGCTGCCTTGCGGCCCGGCGATTCGGCGGACCCGATTTGCCTGGGGCGCCGGGATGGGGTATAATCCCGGCGCATCTCAGGTTGCAGAAATGGCGGCATGCGATGTCTCTGGTGCCAGGCCGCGAAGACGAGATTCCGGCGATCATCGACGCGATCGTCGCCACGTACGACGACGTGTCGAAGATCAACCATCTGAGCGTCCGCTCGCTGCCGTCGCGCGACGCCGTCCGCGAGATTCTCGACGGCCTCAAGGAAATCCTGTACCCCGGCTACTTCGGGCGCCGCAACTTCACCCGGCAGAACATCCGCTACCACATCGGCGACCGCATCTACCAGGTCTATCGCGCGCTGGCCGAGCAGATCTACCTGAGCGTCCTGCACGAGTGCCGGCGCACGCAGGCGGAGTGCGGCTACTGCGAGGACCTGGCGGCCGGGATGGCGCTGGAGTTCCTACAGCGGGTGCCGGGCATCCGCGCCCTCCTGGCCGGCGACGTCCAGGCCGGCTACGATGGCGACCCGGCGGCCCGGAGCCTCGACGAGGTCATCTTCTCGTACCCGGGCCTCGATGCCATCACGGTTTACCGCATCGCCCACGAACTGTGGGACCTCAAGGTGCCCCTGCTGCCGCGCATCATGACCGAGATGGCCCACAGCGCGACCGGCATCGACATCCATCCCGGGGCGATCATCGGGCGCCACTTCTTCATCGACCACGGTACGGGCGTGGTCGTCGGCGAGACCACGGTCATCGGCGACAACGTGCGCATTTACCAGGGTGTGACGCTCGGCGCGCTGAGTTTCCCGAAGGAAGAGTCGGGCGAGGTGGTCCGCGGGCGGAAGCGCCATCCGACCATCGAGGACGACGTCATCATCTACTCCGGCGCGACGCTCCTGGGCGGAGAAACCGTCGTCGGCAAGGGCAGCACGATTGGCGGCAACGTCTGGCTGACGCACTCCGTTCTGCCGCATTCCATCGTCATGGTGAAGGAACCCGGCCTGGTGGTGGCCGACAAACGCCAGCGCAAGAGTGCCCGCGACAAG
>Ga0315288_10010023_pt1 | contig 11935 bp, 7 predicted proteins | sample YL17G11_20_MG_FD_203454 | JGI IMG/M metagenome (GOLD analysis project Ga0315288, IMG submission 203454) | Sediment microbial communities from Yellowstone Lake, YNP, Wyoming, USA - YL17G11_20 | ecosystem: Environmental > Aquatic > Freshwater > Lake > Sediment | place: USA: Wyoming | collected...
CCGCCATTTCCTGACAGCGCGGTTAGCGGCGCTCTGCCGGGACGCCGCTACAGGGGGACGGTTCGCGGAGAGCCTCCATTGGGTTGAGCGCATGCCTCGGGAGCCGAGACTGAAAGCCCACGTGAATTCAGGGCGGAACATGAATGGGATGACGGCCCTGGACTTCATGTTCCGCCCTGAATTCACGTGGGGGTTCATGGGAGGTTTCCCTGATCCCCGAACCGCGCGTTGCGATGCTGAGCCGGGCCGTGCAGTTGGGTGTCCGCGCTTTGGCGTCCTTGGGCATCCCGACACCCTAAAGGGTGGACACCGAACAGGATGGTTCATGGGGAATGGCCACGATGCTTTGTTCGCGGACGGGCTCCCTGAACTTGCCCGTCTCCTGACCCTGGCGAGCGCCGACGACAATGGCGGCGAACGCCAGTTCGCCGCTACGATCGGGACGAACATCGGGAAGGTCAGCACCGGCCATACCGCGATGGCGCCGGTGGTGAGCCCGGACGGCCGGACGCTGTATGTCTGCAACCGCTTCGACAACGCGGTCTCGTTCATCGACCTGGTCTCGCTCCGGGAAACGCACCGTGTGTCCGTGGTTCGGGAACCAGTGGCGGCGGCCGTTTCGCCTGACGGGGCGCGGCTCGTCGTCGTCAATCATCTGCAGGCGGGACGGGCAGACGTCGAGCGGGTGGCAGTTGCGCTCAGTGTCATCGACACCGTTGACGCCCGGCTCCTGACCAACGTCGTGTTGGCCAACGGCGCGAGCCTGGCGCGGGGCGTGGCGATCTCGCCGGACGGCCATTGGGCGTGTGTGACGCATATCCTGGCCCGCTTCCAGAGCCCGGCCCGGCAGGTTGAACGGGGCTGGATGAACGCCAACGCGCTGAGTTTCATTGACCTGGTCGAGCTGAGGTTGGTCGATACGGTGTTGCTCGACGACAAGGAGCGGGGCGCCGCGAATCCCTGGGCGGTCTTGTGGAGTTCTGATGGCCGACAGATCTTCGTGACGCACGCCGGCACGCACGAGGTCAGCGTGATCGATGCGCCCGGACTGCTGGCCCGGCTGGTCGGCAAAGGATCGACGGAACGCGAGGGCAAGGCCGATCCTCGACGCGATAGGCCGGCGTCCATCGAGTATTCGAGCCGCACACGACTGAGTGCGGCTGCGAGCGTCGATACGGACGCGGCTGGAGACTCCTCGGTTGCGGGCGGTCCGACGTACGATCATTCGTTTCTGGATGGTTTGCGGCGGCGGATCAAGCTTCCGGGTCGGGGTCCGCGGGCATTGGCGCTGGTCGGTCAGAAGCTCGTCACGGCCGATTACTCCTCCGACACGTTGAGTGTCATTGACCTGAGCGAACCCGAGCTGGCGGTCTCGGTCATCCGATTGTCACCTGCCGGAATCCCTGGCAAGCCGGGTAACGAGCTCCAGGTTGGTTCCGGCGCTCAGAAGTCGGGACCGACTCCTGGCAACGCTGCCAAATCCGCCGGGGAGGATGTTGGCCACCCGGGGCAATCATTGGCGCGCGAAGGTGAGGTGTGGTTCAACGACGCAACGTGGTGTTTTCAGGGGTGGCAGAGTTGTGCCAGTTGCCATTCCTCCGATGGGCGCGTGGACGGCTTGAACTGGGACCTGCTCAACGACGGCGTCGGCAATCCCAAGAACAGCAAGAGTCTGCTGTTGGCTTTTCAGACCCCGCCGGCGATGAACCAAGGCGTACGGGCACGACCCGAGCAGGCCGTGCGAGCCGGGTTCCGGCACGTCCTGTTCTCCCGGCCCCCCGAGGCAGTAAGCCTGGCGGTGGATGAGTTTCTGAAATCGCTCACGCCGGTTCCGAGTCCGTACGTGGTCGGCGGCCGGTTATCCGACACGGCGATTCGCGGCCAGAAGTTGTTCCTGGACGAGCGCGTGGGTTGTGCCCGGTGTCATCCGCCAGGGCTTTACACCGACCTGAAGCGGCATGAGGTGGGCACCCGCGCGCGGTTCGACACAGTGGGGGCATTCGACACGCCGACGCTGGTGGAATGCTGGCGCACGGCGCCGTATCTGCACGACGGTTCGGCCGCAACCATGAAGAACGTGCTGACCGAGCGCAGCCGGCACGATCGGCACGGTCACACCTCGCACTTGACGACCGGAGAGCTCGACGATTTGGCAGCATTCGTTCTTTCTCTGTAGCTGGAGGCGAGTTGAAGCTGGTAGCCAGCCGGATGCCGACGTGCCGATCGACGCGGAGGCGTTCGGGGCTGCCCCACGCCTCGAACCCCGTGAGTGTGCATCGCACGTGCAAAGAGGGGGATCCGCCTCGGTCAGCCCTCGGAACCCATCGGACTCTCCCGCCGTTCGTTGCGGGTGAATACACCCAGCGGCGAAGATCCCCTGGAGGTAAACCCCCAAGCCCACGCCGTCGAGCTTTTGGATCTGCTTCTGGTCACGCGATCTTTCTCGCGCCGCGCCAGGGCATAAAACCAGCGCGGGTCTTGGACATTAAGTCGGTGTTGGGGTATGAACCATCTGAGATCTGAGCCAAGTGGCCCGCCTGTTCCTATGAAGCGACATTCCTGCTTGCTCTGGGGCTGCCTCATCTGGGCAGCCGTATCGACCCTCCACCCCGCCTCCACGGCCCTCGCCCAGGGAGGGCTGTCGTCCGTCGTCAGCATCTGGGCCGACGATCCGGTGGCGACCGAGATGGACCTGACCCCCGCCATCAACCCGGCCCAGTTCAGGATCACCCGGACGGGCGACGTCTCACGCGACTTGCTGGTGTTCTACTCGGTGCACGGATCGGCCACGCCGGGGCTGGATTATCCGGCACTGCCGGGTTCGCTCAACATCCCCGCGGGTGAGTCCTCGGCCACGTTCGACATCGTGGCGAAGCCCGATGAACTCAACGAGGGCATGGAAACGATCTACCTGCGCCTCGAGCCCTCGCTGTTGATGAGTCCGCTCCCCACCTACGAGATCTCGGCCGCAGGTGACGCGGTGGCGATCATCCTCGATAACAACTTCGAACCCAAGCCGGCCGTCGAAATCGTGTGGCCCAAGGAAGGCGACCGCTTCACCCGGCCGGCGAACCTCGAGATCGTCGCCGCAGCGTTCCACCCGACCCTGGACATGTCCCGCGTGGACTTCTACGCCGGCGACACGAAGATCGGCGATTCCCGGATTGTGTTCGACCGCCTGTTTTCCGGCGGGTTGATCGTGCATCGGTTCAACTGGGCCAATCCGCCTGGCGGTGCCCACACGCTCACGGCGCGCGCGTTCGCCGAAGGCAGCGGCGCTGTGGTAACCGCAACTTCGCCCCCCGTCCACATCACGGTTGACGGCGGACCCGCGCTGCCGGTCGTCCGGATCGAGGCTACCCGGCGGATCGCAGAAGAGACCTCCGATCCGCTCGACCGCCTCAAGCTGGTAGGTGAGTTCATGCTCTCCCGCAGCGGGCCCACGGACCAACCGCTGTCGGTCTTCGTGCATTATACGGGCATGGCCACGCCAGGTGTGGACTACCCGGCTCTGCCCTGGTGGATCACGATTCCCGCAGGCGCGGCGTCCACGACGATCCGCGTCGAACCAATCCCGGACGGAGTGCCCGAGGGTATCGAGACGCTGGTGGCAACCCTTTCGCACTGTCCGCCCGAGACAGACCCGCCGCTGGGCATGCCGTGCGTCGGAGGCTTCGAGATCGATCCCGCCCACGGGCAGGCGACCGTTTTCATCCGCGATGACGGGATCACCCAGGCCAGTTTCACCATCCTCCGACCGCAGGAAGGCGCCGCCTTCAAGGTGGGGAACACCATCCCCGTGGAAGCCGTAGCCATTGCGCTCGACGGCTACCTGCCTCGCGTCGAGTTCTGGGACGGCGACCACCAGATCGGCGTGTCCGAGCTCGTTTTCATCCGGGCGCCTGACTCGGGCACGCCCATCTTCCACACCTTTGAGTGGCGCGGTGCGCCCGCCGGAGCGCATGTGTTGACGGCCCGAGTGCCCCTCGCCAACGGTACCATCCTCGAATCCGTCCCGGTGCACATCCGCGTCGAATCCGACCCGTTGCCGGCGGTGGTCCGGATCGAGGCGACCCAGCCAATCGCCGAGGAAACTTCGGAGCCTCTCCGCCGCATTCCCTTCGTCGGTGAGTTCACGATCTCCCGCACCGGGCCTCCGGACCAACCGCTGTCGGTCTTCGTGCACTACTCGGGGCTGGCGACGCCCGGCGTGGACTACCCGTTTCTTCCCTGGCTGGTGACGATTCCCGCCGGCGCCGCGTCCACCACGATCCGCGTCAAGCCGATCCCGGACGGCGTTTCCGAAGGGATCGAGACGTTGGTGACGGCCCTTTCTCACTGCCCGCCCGAGACCGACCCCCCACTCGGCATGCCGTGCGTCGGAGGCTTCGAGATCGATCCCGCCCACGGGCAGGCGACGGTTTTCATCCGCGATGACGGGATCACGCAGGCCAGCCTCGTGATCAGGCGGCCGGCCGATGGAGCCGCGTTCCGGGCGGGGGAGACCATCCCCATCGAGGCGATCGCCATCGACCTGGAGAGCTACATCGGCCGGGTCGAGTTCTGGGATGGTGACAAACTGATCGGCGTTTCCGCACTTGATTTTTTCAGGGCTCCCGACCCCGGCACGCCGATCCGACACTGGTTTGAGTGGCGTGACGCGACGCCCGGCGCGCATGCGCTGACGGCGCGCGCCCAGCGCGATGACGGCACGCCGGTTGTGTCCGTCCCGGTCCACATCACCGTCCGACCGGAGGTGAGTCAACCACCGCGAATTGCCATCACCCACCCGACGGCCGGCGCGCAATTCCCACTGGGCACACCGATCGAGATCATCGCCGAAACCGTCGATCCGGATGGTTACGTGCCCCTCGTCGAGTTCTTCGCCGACGGACGCAAGATCGGCGAGCGCCGCATCGTGTTCATCCGTCCGCCGGACCCGGGTCAACCGCAGACCTTTACCTTCGTCTGGCGTTGGCCGATGCCCGGCCCGCACGTCCTCACCGCTCGCGCGACCGATGACGACGGCGACACCGCCTGGTCCGCGCCCGTGGAAATCCGGGTCACACCCCCGGACCTCCTGCCGATCGTCCGCGTGATCGCACGTGACCCCTGGGCGGTCGAACCCCAGCCCGACATGGCCCTCAACACCGCCGCCTTCCGCATCCGACGGTTTGGGCCCACCAACGCACCGCTGGTAGTCGCCTATTCTCTCCACGGCACTGCCGTAAACGGCGTCGATTACGAGGCGTTGTCGGGATTGGCCACCATCCCCGCGGGCGAACGGTCGGTTGACGTGATCGTGAAACCTTTGGCCGACGACTTGGCCGAGGGGGTGGAGACCGTCGTCCTTCGTCTCGAGGACACCCTTGCGACAGACCCTCCCACCTACCGGGTCGGTTTCCCGCGCCGCGCCGTGGCGCTGATCAGCGGCCATCCCCAGCCCCATGCGGCGGCTCAGGCGGGCTGCCTTCGGCTGCCGGACGGCCTGCTCTCTGTGTGCTTCGGTGCGGGAACCGGAACCGCCTTCCGTATCGAGGGGAGCACTGACCTCCGTAATTGGGAGACCGTGTCGGAGGCCTTGGCGGTGGACGGGGCCGTGTATTTCGTGGACGACGAGGTCGGGAGTCTCGAGCGTCGTTTCTATCGCGTGGTGTCGGACCCGTTCCTCAAGGTGGACGAGTGAAGGGCTTGGCGTAGCGGGAAGTACCAGCCAGAGCTTCAGTCCGACGATTGAGGAATCCGACAGTTTTCCATCACGACCTCATCCCGGTCGGAGGCCGCGGGGGCAGGCACAACGAACTCTGCCCGCCCCCAGCATATCTCCTCCCAGCCCGGATCCCAGGACCGTTACTTCCCGTTCCGTGCCTGCACCGGCTTCCGATCGTCGGGTTTGGGCATCCCCATGTCTTTCCAGGTCAACCCACATTCCTTGACCATCGGGAGCGAATATTCCAGACGTCCCAGCTCGCGCTCGGTGTTGTTGGTACCCAGGGTGAGTCTGATGAACATGGACCGCAGTGTGTCTGGTTCCCGCGTGTTTGCCGCTCCCGAGTTCGGCCTGGCGGGAGCGCGCACCTGCGGGCCGGCTGCGCGAACGATCTTCTGCGGTGACACGAAAGACCCAGGAGGAACCGCGAACCACGCAAACAACGCGAAAGCTCTGAGGGCTGAGGGCCTAGCCATCGAGGGGGGGCTGGCGATGCATCTTGAATGCGTGTGTGCGCGCTGCCTCAAGTCGTTCGAGCTTCATCTGCCAACCAGCCGGGCGCCGCTTCTTCTCAGGGTGTCGAAAACACCCATTGCCCCGCCATCGGCGGCGCGGTAGGTTTTCTTCAATCGATGAACTGGCGAGACAAAACCCTTAGCGATCCACAAGTGCTGCGTGGCAAACCCTGCATCAAAGGCACACGCATCCCGGTCGCCCTCGTTCTGGGCTGTTTGGCGGCGGGACGTGAAACCGACGCCATCTTGAAGGAGTTTTCCGACCTCACGGCGGCGGATGTGGTGGCCCTGTCTGGACTATGCCCGCGAACTGGCAGACTTCGAAGCTGTGACGGCGTGAGCCTGGGCTTCTTGGGGTCTCGCATCGCGCACGAAGGCAAACCTGCCCAATACATGAGAAAACCACGAGTCAGCACCAGAAAGACCGAACCGATTCCCAAGGCGCTCCGCGTCTTCGCCTGGAATCTGGGCGGGCGTCTCACCGCGTTCCGGAAGAAGCAGATTGCCCTGAACGTCATCGAGCGCGGTCGGGCGTGGCACTGGACCAAGCTGCCCAAAGGATGGTTTGATTTGGACTTCTGCCTGGCCCACGGGCAGAAGAAAACCAAACAGGCGCTCCGCGAGCTCTTCCCGGAGCAGTCATGAAAGCACCGAAACCATTGGACTGGCCAACGGTGTTGCGGACGTTCGAGGCGATCCCTGAACTCGCCGGCGCGGGTGTTTTTGCCGGAGCCAACGCTCTTTACCTCGAACATATCGAAAACCCGCTTGGCCGTTTCAGCCTGGATATCGACCTCCAGAACCAGACCGAGGAAATCGAAGCCATCCACCGCCGTCTCTTGCCGCAGACGCAGAAGAAACTCAAACTCGTCAGCCGGCTCAGCGCGGAGATGTATGAGTATGAAGCTCGCGTGGGAGGGCGGGCCATCCGCATTGAAATCGCCCGGCCCTATCTCCGCCATCGCAAGAAACACCAGCCCAGCAAGCACGTTCCTGGCCTCGCGGTGGTCAGCCTGGCCGACCTGATGTTCGCCAAGATTTCGGCCTTCTCCACCCGCGGCTTTGCGCGCGACCTGGTTGATCTCTTTGCGATTGACCAACAACGGAGCATCGACTGGCAGGAGTTGCTCGCGCAGGCCGCACGCGCTTCCGACAATGACTACAACCCCGCGGAGTTCCTGCGAAAGCTTCAGTCGCACCACCGCGAGTGCGTGAAGCGGGCGTATGCGCAGGAACTGCCCGTCCGCCGTCCTCCCGCCCCGGCCACGCTCCGCGAGTTCATCGAACGCCTGATGGCGGCCAACCAGGCGGCCGCGCAAGCGACGCTCAAATCGAAGCCAACCCAACAATGAAAGAGCCGTTCCAATACGACGTTTTCCTGAGGCCGTGCGCCTTCCTCGAGTCACGGTCTCGGAGCGATGAGCAGCGTCTTCTCCCGTGCGGGCGCAGCCGGAGGCGGCTCCAGTCGAGCCCGATGAGTTTGCCACCAGCGTGTGGCATCCGCCGCCGTCCAGGTTTCTGCCACGCAGGCCGCCAACCGCTCCTCCACCACCCGCGCGCTGGCGGGACGGCGATCTCGTTCTTTGTCTAGGCACTGCAGGACGAGCCCCTCCAGGTCTGCGGAGATCGCCCGGCCGAGCCGTGCCGACGGTTTCATGGGGCGGGTGCGAACCTGACTCGCGAGCAGGTCCGTGAGCGAGTCGTTTTCAAAAAGCGGTTGGCCCGTGAGCAGGAGGTAGCCGACGGCTCCCAGCGAATACAGATCGCTGCGAGCATCCACGCTGTCTGGCTTCTTGATGGCTTCCGGCGACATGTAGCGTGGCGTCCCCACGGGGTGCTCGGTCACGGTCGCGTCAATCAGCCGTGACGGGCCCAGGGCTTTGACCAGGCCGAAGTCGAGGACCTTCGCCACGTCGCACAGGCCTCCGCGACGGGTCAGGATGATGTTGGCGGGTTTGATGTCGCGGTGGATGAGGCCGAGGGCGTGGGCCTCGTCCAACGAGCCACAGACCTGCCGCAGGATGTGGATGACGCGGCCTTCCGGTTGTGGGCCGAAGGTATCCACCAGACGTTCCAAACTGATCCCGCTGAGGTATTCCATTGCGTAGTAAAAGATGCCGTCCGGCGTGCGGCCGTAGTCGTAGATGGCGACGGTGTTGGGGTGGGTCAACTGGCTGGTGGCCTGCACTTCGTGCTCGAAGCGCGCCAGGTTGGCTTCGGTGGCTTTGTCCGGTTTCAGGAGTTTGATGGCGACAGGCCTTCGCAACAGGGCGTGGCGGCCGCGGTAAACGGTTCCGTTGGCTCCCACGCCGATTTCCTGCTCCAGGGTGTACTGCCCGAGACGGCGCGCCACCCGGGCACTCTTCTGCGCCGCCGCTTGCAGGCGTTCAACCACGACGCTAAAGACGAACAGCCCCGCACCGCTCAGCACGAGCAACCCGAAGAGCGTCAGAAAGGCCTGGCGCAGGATGTAAACCGGCCGGTACGCTTCATCGAAAGCGACCTCGATGACAACGCCCATCTCGTAATCCGGCAGCCAGGTCCAGGCTCCCACGACGACGACGCCCCGATAGTCACGGTAGCCGCGGACATCGGAGCCGCTCTGTCCCGCGGTCGCTTCGCTCGCCGCCCGGGTCAAGCGAAGCTCCTGGCGAGGTTGGCTCGAACGGGAACCGGTATGAAGATCCCGGCCCGGATCGCGCAAACGCAGGTTCAACACGGCCGTGGCATCGTCCCGGTCCGGTATCAACCCCAACGACCGGAGCTCGGCTTCGAAGCGACCGGGGGTGAGCATCAACCCGGAGCCGTTGAAGGCGTAGCCGTCGGCAGTCCGGCCGCCCTGCGCGACCGAGAAGATCTGGCTGAAATCCTTCCACGGGTCCATCCGGAGGGCCAGCACGGCAATGACCTCATGGCTGCTGTTCCAGACGGGAGCAGCCACGAACATGGTTGGCGTACCGGCAGGGAGATCTCCGCTGGCGCCGGGGAGTGGCACTTCGGCGGGGAAAGGCGGGCAGACCGTGAGTTCACCAGCCAGAGCCTTGCGCAGAAACGGCGTGTACACTCCCGGGGCGGTTTGCCCAACCAGGGTTTGCGAAAGCGAGGCAAGGATCCGCCCGTCCTTACCCACCACGACGAAGTCCGTGTAGCCTTGGGATTCCAGCAAAGGACGCAAGTACAACTGCAGCGTGCTCGCGGGCAAAGGATCCACCTGTACCGCAGCGCCAGCCGGCGGCTTCGCCGCCGAAACCAATTCCTGGATCGCACCCTGGATCCGAACGTCGGCCGCGAGCGCTTTGGCGTCGTACTGCTGCTCCTGAAACCAGAACTTGAGCGCAGCTACGTTTCCGTTCAGCACCATCCGCAGATGCGCGGCCAGTTCTGTCCGTATGGCTTCGTAAATGCGGTGACGCGCCCAGACGCCGACGGCACCGATCAACACCGCTGCCAGCAATGGCCAGAGCCACAGGCGGCGGGCGAAGAGCTGCCTCGTTCGCACCACGATTCCCGCGGCGCGATCCGGAGGGAACGTGGCTTCGGAGCGCACAACCAGACACTCCGGGCCCAACTGTAGGCTGTCAACGCAGGATCCGCAGAAGAGAATCCGCCTCCCTACGCCGCAGAACAGGCTTGAAATGCAATGCCGGAAGCGCTGACGCTTCCGCCATGACTAGCGCCGTTCCCGGTCCTGACTCCGTCACGAGCAGCCTCCGGAACCGAGCACCGTGGAATCAGGGCCAGAGCAGCTATTCTCTCAAGCTGAACAGAGCAGTGGAACCGCAGATCAACGCCGATGAACGCGGATAGGCAACCCGTCAGCAGGAGAAGACCGATCACCGACCCACTGACAGGTCCCTGCCCGCCCAAGGTCCCGCCTGGCTGGAGTGCATCTGCGTGCATCTGCGTGCATCTGCGGTTCCCAGGTTCAAGCACCCTTCTCTCAACCCCGGAGGCGATATGACGGCACCGACGAGCTATCACATGAGCCCGGAGGAGTTCCGGAAACACGGCCACGCCGTCGTGGACTGGATCGCCGACTACCAAACGCGTGTCCAATCGCTGCCCGTGCTCTCGCAGGTCCAACCGGGACAAATCCGCGTCGCGCTCCCGGCGGAACCGCCGCTTCATGGCGAGCCATTCGAGAAAATCCTCGCTGACGTTGACCGGATCATCCTGCCCGGCGTCACGCACTGGCAATCGCCGAACTTCTTCGCCTATTTCCCCGCGAACAACTCGGGCCCCTCGATCCTCGGCGAGTTGCTCGCCGCCGGGTTGGGCGTCCAAGGAATGCTCTGGGCCACCAGCCCCGCCTGCACCGAGCTGGAAACGCACGTGCTGGACTGGCTGGCCGATTTGCTGGCGCTCCCGCCCAAGTTCAAGTCCAGTGGGCCCGGCGGGGGTGTGATCCAGGACACGGCGTCGAGCGCGGCCCTGTGCGCCTTGCTCGCCGCCCGGGAGCGCGCCACGGGCTTGCAGTCGAACCTCCGCGGCGTGGACGGCCGGCTGGTCGCTTACGCTTCCACGCAGGCGCATTCGTCCATCGAGAAAGCCGTTGGCATCGCTGGCCTCGGACGGCACAACCTCCGGCTCATCGGTGTGGACGACCGGTTCGCGATGCGCCCTGACGCGCTCGCCCGGCAAATCCGCCAGGACCGCGCGGCGGGGCGGGTGCCTTGTTTCGTCTGCGCCATGATCGGCACGACCTCATCCAACGCCCTCGATCCCCTGCCCGAGATCGGCCGCGTCTGCCGCGACGAGAACGTGTGGCTGCACGTCGATGCCGCGATGTCCGGCTCGGCGGCTCTTTGTCCCGAATACCGGTTCCTGCTGGCCGGTCTGGAGCTGGCGGACAGCTTTGCCTTCAATCCGCACAAGTGGCTGTTCACCAACTTCGACTGCGACTGCTTCTACGTTGCGGACCGGACGATACTGATCCACACGCTCAGTGTGTTGCCGGAGTATCTCAAGAACCAGGCGACCCAGTCCGGCGCCGTCATCGACTACCGCGACTGGCACGTGCCGCTGGGACGCCGTTTCCGTGCGCTCAAGCTCTGGTTCGTGATCCGCCACTACGGCGTCGAGGGCTTGCGCCATCACCTCCGCCGCCACATCGAGCTGGCTCAGACCTTCGCGCAGTGGGTCCAGAAGGACGAGCGATTCGAGCTGGTCGTCCCACCGCCGCTGAACCTGGTGTGTTTCCGTCACCGGGCCGGCGACGAGTTCAACCAACGGCTCCTGGAATCACTCAACGGCAGCGGCAAGCTGTATCTGACCCACACCAAGCTGAACGATCGTTTCACACTCCGTCTGTGCGTGGGACAGACGCACACGGAGCTTCGCCACGTAGAGCAGGCCTGGGCCGCCATTCAAGGCGCGACCCACGAGATCGAGACGGACCACGCCACTCGCTTCATTACCAAACGAGGGAACGCAGCCGCGGACGCCAGTCCGCGCTGAGCGAACCTGAGACGCGCTCCGCCACCCAGCGGGTTTCTTCCAACGCTCGCTTCACACGGCAGCGGGCCGAACCAGCGCCCACGGCACGAGTGCCAACTCACCAGCTTTCAGGGTGCGGCTGGTGGTAAAGAATAACATGGGGTGGTCAGACTGGAAAAGATCCGGGAATCTGACCGCCTATGATTACAGCAACTGACAAGAGAAAGACTAAGGCGACCAAGACCGCGAAACAAGCATTCGGCAACGCCAAGCA
>Ga0315288_10010024_pt1 | contig 11934 bp, 13 predicted proteins | sample YL17G11_20_MG_FD_203454 | JGI IMG/M metagenome (GOLD analysis project Ga0315288, IMG submission 203454) | Sediment microbial communities from Yellowstone Lake, YNP, Wyoming, USA - YL17G11_20 | ecosystem: Environmental > Aquatic > Freshwater > Lake > Sediment | place: USA: Wyoming | collected...
TAAAGGATGACCTATGACCTCAACAGAGACAGCTCTTCGTTGTAAAAGGACCAACAATGTATACATTCACGGTTTTGTATCAAGGACCTAACTGATGCCTCATCAAACCACAATCATCCAATGAATAATGCAATTCAACTATGCCACTGCGGTCACCATAAGGATACTCACCATGATGGCCAGTTCAATTGCCTAGGGATTGGATGTAACCCTTGCAGGTGGTATTCCGATTCTCAGAAAAACGAGTCTCCATCAGACGCTAAAATGCGGACTACGTGGACTACATACTTAGGAGATACGTATACGTCTGACTCATAACTCGTGATTATTTCCCTGGCATATCTCCAGGAATTTCGGAGCCACCAATTCCCTTGCGTGGCTCTTTCTTTTTGCTCTTCGCCTTCTTCTTTGGAAGCTTACCCTCAGGAGTCTCTTTCTCCCACTCCTTGGCCATTTTTGGATGGGTTGAATACATCCACCCACGCTGTGCTTCTGATTTGAACGGCATTACATGCTCCTGTAAACTCTAGTATTCGTATCCAACCACATGTACGTCTATTGTTGCGCTCGTGGCAGAGAACAGCTGTGTTAGGCCAAACTGCATTGTGCCTGACAGCTCAAGACCATCTGGGAATGTAAGTTGTTCGCATTCTGCATTTCCAGATACAGCCGTGGCTAGGTTAGAAGCCTGTAGACCAATAGAGTTGTGAACTGGAGATGACACTAGAACTGTTCCGGCAAGAAATCTTAGCCTAACAACACCACCAACGTTTACAGTGCTGGTTGCCCTGCATGTAACTGTGATGCTTTGGATTCTAAGTCTCTTACCTGATGTTACAGCGAACGTTGTTGCACCAGCGCCAGCTGTAAGGTCGGCGTAAGGCGTTAGGCTAATGAGAGCTTCTGATGTTACACACGCAAGGGCAGAGACGTTGTACGTTTTTAGCACGCGTCCCGCGTCTTTGAGGTTTTGTACAGACCAACCGTTTGCACCCTGAGTGCCCTTTGTTAGCGTTGGTGCTGTTACAGCAATAGCTCCCTGGTCCGACGCAACCACAACAGGAATACAGCTAGCTGAAGCTTTTGAACCTACAGTTGGGACTGTTGAGCCAAGCCATGCTCCGATGTTTTCGTCCAGTCTTCCTCCAACCAGTGCCGCTGGTAACTGACCTGTTTTTGTGCCGTCATAGAAAGCGGTACCGTCAGAAAGCCTAACCGAGAAAGGAGCAGCTGCAGTTGTTCTGTCTGTACTTGCGTTTGTAGGAAGCGGTAGTGAAACAGCAGAAATTGGCTGAGTAGCTTGCCAGAATGTTCCAGATACAGGCTGTGTGGCTTGCCAGAATGTACCAGAAACTGGTTGTGTAGCCTGCCAGAAGGTTCCAGTCACACCAACAGAGTTGTTTACGTTTACATCAAGCGCCTGATGGTTTGCGTCAGTGGACGTACTTGTAACATCAGCAGCAGATGTAGCTCCCTTGGCCCCACCCCTTACAATTGCCTTTACTGTCCCTCCTGTTAGAACGGCGTCTGTAGACGCTCCAGTAGGTAGTGGCAGACTTGATGCGCTGACTGGTTGTGTGGCCTGCCAGAAGGTCCCACTAACCGGCTGGGTAGCCTGCCAAAACGTACCACTTACTGGTTGCGTCGCCTGCCAGAAAGTCCCAGAAACAGCAACTGGAGTTGCCCTTAGCTGAGCATCAGTTAGCCCTCCTCCTGACGGAGAAATGTAGTCTCCGTTTGTGTCTGTTAGTCTGACCGCAACGGGGTTTGAGTTGGCATAGTCAAGAACAGTGCCCCTGATTGACGAAGTTACGCCGTCAACGGTTGCTCCGTCAGCTCCGTTCAGGGTGATTGACCCAGCAACAAGATTTACTCTTAGAGCCCTGTTTGCCAGGTCTTCTACAGTGTTTCCGTCTGAGATAGAAATCTGATTTTTGGGCATTACCCAAGCTCCCATGGTGGAGAACTAACCCACCATTTCAATGCTCCAACCCCACCAGGAGACACTACGTCTACGTGAGTTGTTACGGTTGGCACCAACCAGAAACCACGACCTTCAATTCCGAATGGGATAACAGCTCCGGTAGCCTGTGTGACTACACTTGTAATGTTTGTGCGGAATTGTACGTATGCATCGTTCTGGTCTGCTTCAAAGACAACCCAACACCGTCCCAACGGAGCGTCTGCAGCTAGGTTTGTAAACAAAGGAACGCTTGCTCCGGCTACACCTGTGGATACAGCCTGGATTTTTTGTCTTCCAGACGGCCTTGGACCGTATTTTGTATACCAGCTCTTCTGTGCCGGAGTCATTCGCTATCCAAACTTGCGTTGTTCCTCAAGCTCGGCCGCAATATTTGCAGCCTTCACTACGGCGTCGTCCAAAAGCTCCTTGGCCTTCTCTGGCTCAACAAGCTTCAAAACCAATGCAATAAGCTCTTCTGCAAGAATAATCAGTGTCACTTTAGTTCCTTACTTCCTTCCACTCTTCCATTTCTACTCGCACGGGACGGAGCGCTTCTGGCCAGGCCCAAGCTCACCACATAGACCGTAGCGCCTGTTTACTTCAACCCTACACTTGTGTGAGTCCTCCTTGCTTTTGGCCTTCTCAACGCATCCTAGCGTCTCCGCTGTATAAGCAGCGTTGGCACCGGCAGTTGAAGATGCCCTTGGAGCACAACCGTGAGCGTTTGCAATAACCACTGCCACGATTGCGGCAAAAATCGGACCCAATACCCTACGCATGTTACACTTTTTCGCTTTTCTGAGCCGCTACGGCTCCACCAATGGCAAACAGAAGGTATTCAAGCGTTTCGGGCTTCACCTTCCCAAGTGCCACCAGCACACACACACCTGTGAACGCCACGCACCATAGCAGGGCGTCCTTCTCTTTCAATCTTGCTAGCATTTCCATTGGTTACACCTTTATGGACACGGGTTCAGAAGCTCTGCTTTACACCCACCTGCTTGGGCGCAAAATGCGTTCAGGTCCTCGGCCTTTAGACAGACAGATGAGCATGGGAATTTACCTTCCTGAACGCATGTGCCTGGGTCAGACGCAGAAGGGTACATAATTGCCCCAGGAGTGCTCAAATGGTCCATCCCAAGCGCGTGCCCAAACTCATGTACTGCAACTTTGCGCAAGTATGGTCCTGAAGTACGACCAGTTAGGATAAACACTCTAATAGGATACGTGCGGTGAATGTCTGACCTTGTCTGACCAAGAACCCTATACCCAGGAGCACACCGCTCAACACCTGACCGTTCTGCTGCAGAGCAGTCAATCTCGTGCTGAGTGTCTTCGTCTGCCACAGAGACAAGAAGATTTTCTGTCTGAAGCTCAACCAGTTTTGCGATATCGTCAAAGTTCAAATCCCAAACGATATCAATATGAACGAACCCAGAAGTCTGTGAGTCCCACACGTCTGCAGCCTTTTGCAGCTCCAGACGGTCTTCCTTGCTGAATTCAGTGTCTCCATGCAGCACGAAATGAGGAGACTGTGGCTCAATAATCCCAGGAGGTAGCTTTGGAGTGTTGTCGTATTTTGAAGCGCAGCCAATCATTAGCAGCGCAGAAAACATAAGTGAAAACAGGTACTTCAGGTACTTCGTGGGCTTCATTACGGGCTCTGTTCGCTTCGTCCAAGTGGAGAGCTAGAAACATGTAGTTGAAGCGTTCCAGCTCCAGTCTGTGCAATGTGGTCAATGAACCTGTGTTGAACAGGGTCTACCCAATATGCAACAGATGGTACTGGAGCATCTGCTCCTACGTGCATTCCATTTGTTAGTGTTGTACCAGCGGCTGCATTGGTTGGCTTGAACCTTACGTGACAGTGATTCGTTCCGGCCTGTAGGATTACCCACACAGGTCCAGGAAGAAGAGAAAGACCGCCGACTGCTGTTACCCAGTCCCAGTTGGCCGCGGCGGCGTTTGAAGTTGTAGTACTAACAACAGCATACACGCCAGAAACAACTGGTGGTTTACCGTCATAGTACAGTGTTTCTTTAGTGCTCATTTACGACATTACCTTTTGTAGTGGAGTTTTTAGCTCATTGTTTACTGATACTTGGTCCATTGTACTATTCTGTTGTGGCTGTGGTCTAGCCGAAGGTTGTGGCTGGTACGAAAGAGCGGACTGGATAGCCGCAACACGGTCAGGCTGAAGCATTGAATCAATTGGAGTATCCAACAAAACCCCAAGAGTTACAACCTTGTCCATTGGTAACGTTTCGCCGCTTTGCTTCTTTTCGTAAACGATTTGTGATGCCTGCTGGACAAGTTGGTTCTTTAGTTCTGGGTAAACGTACGCAAAAGCCCTTACCTGGTCCCTTGATAGGCTCCCATTATTGAAGTCATCCATTAGTGTTGATAGTGGAGACTTTCCTTTTGAACCCTGTATTCCCCTGATTTGTCTAATGAACTTGCTCTCTTGCATTGTTGGGACTTTACTAACGCTTGTTTTGCGCAGCGTCCCCATTGCCTTTGTAGCGGCTCTTGGTGGCTGGTTCCACGTCTGATACTGAACAGCTCTTTGGTTGACATCAATGATTGATTGCGCAAGTTCGGGATACCCCTCTGAGTTTAGTTCTTCGGCATACCTTTTTACCTTGTTCTGATGAGCGCTTGAAAGCAGCTGCTCTGCGTTGGTGGCTGCAGATTCATACCCTGCACGGTCAAGTCCTCTGGCTCTATCGCTTTTTTTCTCATATTTCTCAGCGTTACCCACTTGAAACGGTTTCGCGGCAGCGTTAGAAGTGCTCCGTAGGAAGTTACGCAAGCCACTGGATATTTGGCTGGCAGCGTTACTGGTAGCTCCAGACGCTTTGACACCAATCATGTTGTTGTAAGCAGTCTGAGCAAATGTAGGCTCAAGACGCTGATTTAGTTTCCTGCCGATACCCTTTGACAGTAGCCAAGCAAGACCAGATACGGGGTGGCTAATCGCTGACATACCAACGAATGTACCGAAATCACGAGGAGTGATTGCATGTTCTGACGACAACAGCTTAGCTGAATGTTTTTTACCGATGTTGTCCTCAAGTGTCTTAGCAAAGGTCTGTCCAGCGGTAGCTGCACCATATTTCTCAGCCACACCCTCAAGTCCTGCCATTTTTGAGGCCTCAACCATATGGACTCTGATTTCATCATCCATGATGTTCAGAATTTGCCTTCGTACTTCTGGTTGTGATGAAAGGGTCTTGGCGATTGAATCTCTTGACTGCACCCATTTATCCCATGTTGGAGTAATCCGAGGCTGCAGCTCTGTGATTTTCGTATAGGCCTTGTAGTCGTCCATATGCTTTGCAAGAGCATTGGAGTTTGACGTCTCAACCGTTTGCTTGTAGGCCTCATAACCCTGGCGCTCGTGAAGCGGACTTTGACTCTGCTGGTAGTCAAAAACATCCTTTGATACCGGCTTCTCTGGAATCGGTCTGGCCTGGTGATTCTCTTCCCAGGACTTGACGTCCATTGCCTTGACCCTTGGAGCCATATGGTCAATTTCTTTGTCAAACTTATCAAGAGCCTTCACAGCCTCATGTTCTGAAGCGGTACCAGCAGCTGGAGCAAGAATGTCTGACTTGGCCCTAGCAACAACCCTATCAACAGATGGGGCCATAGCTGGGGCTGTCTCATCTAGAGTTTTGACCACCGCTGCTCTGTCTGCGGCAAACACTGTTTTGGCATGAGTTACAGCCTCAAGCTTCTCGCCTGAAGTGCTTCCCATGGTAGCACCACCCTTTTCAAGGATAGCATTGGCTTCAACCATGGTCTTTTTCAGAGATTCTGCACCACCAGAACGAAGAGACTGAAGTTCTTCCGCAGAATACCCAAGCTCACGTCCTACCATTCCGGCAGCTCGTTCGCCGGTTCCTGCCATGTGTTTTACAAGCCCACCGGCTCGCTCAATTGCCATACCTCCAAGACTTCCAACCGCACCAACAGTGCCACCGAGAAGCCCACCAAACAGAGCTCCATCAATTCCGCTTGCTGCGATAGACTCAGCAGTAAGAGGATGGTTAGTGGTAAGGTCATGGCCAATTGTGTGGCCAATATTCATCAGGGCGCCTTCTGTAGCACCTCTTGCTGCCATCCTAAGCGGAGCACTTGCTGCTCTTCCAAGAAGGCCTGCAGACTCTCCTAGAGTCCCCATGGCGATGCGTTCTGATAGGTTGCCGGCTGAACCCATTAGACCAGCTGGAGTGAAGGAAAGTGCTCTTCCTACTGCTGACCTACCAGCTAGAGACTCTCCTCCTGACAGAAGTGCAGGCAGAACGGTTCCGGCTACGTCGCCAGCAGTATATAGACCAGATGTCTGAGCAGCCTGAAGGTGTCCAGGGTCAACAATGCCCATGGCAGCAAGAGCGCCCGGCCCAAGTCCAAGTGTCAGCCCAGAGGCAACACCCATTCCAGCGGTTCCAGCAGGTCCCCAGTTTCCAGCTACGTATGAAAGGTCTTGTTGTGCCTTGTTGGCTTCCTCAGCCTGAGCAAGGTCCATTGGCTTCCCACCCGCACGAACCATGCTGGCCGCCTGCTCCTGGTCAGGAGTGGCGTAAGGAAGGCCTCCTAGTTCAACAGCCTGGACCGCTCCGGCCATTTACTTTCCTCCTAGCATCCGTTGCTTTTGAGAAGCTCCAAATAAACTACTGGCAGCGGCGCGCTGAACTTCTGGGTCCTGGATTGTTCCCTTTAGGTTTTCGCCTGAAAGTGGAAGGTCGTTCCTTTGTAGGACCGTCGCTGGAGGTCCAGCAATACCCTCACTAACAAGACCCTGTGGGGCTCCGTATCCAAGTCTTGCATTCCAGATATTCTTTATAGACTTGTTTGACACTCCGGCAAGAATTGCATTGATTTCTGCCTGACGAGCAGCTTCTGACATTCTCTGAAAGTTTCTAACACTGTTCCAAGAATGGTCATGGCTGATAACCTGGTGAAGATTTTCCAGTTCTGTTTTTGATAGTGCAGTACCAGCCTTCTCGTGGATATAGCCTCCAATTTGGCTGCTAAGAAGCTGTTTGTAGCGATTCATCGCATCAGAAAGCCTCTTAGCCTGTTCTTCGTGTGGTCCTTCTGGTGTTCCAGCAGACAACCATTCAGCAAGTGCCTTTGTGTTCCCTGAACCGAAGTATTGAGAATACCTGGTATCAAGAAGCTCATCTGGACCGCCTTTGATTTTTCCTTGTGACCTAAGAATGCTTGTTGTCTTTTCAAGCACGTTCATGTCATTCCCAAGAAGTCTCCAGCCAGAGATTACATCTGCATGAGGAGTCATTGCCTTTGATACTTCTACAAGGTCTTTCTTGTCAGCCATCTTTAGCTCCTCAAACTTTTCGTTGAACCCACCCTTTACAGTTGGGTCCTTGCCCTGTGCTCTAATGTAGGCAGAGATGTAAGAGTCTGTTGCGTTGTCTGGAAGTCTTGTTGGGTCAATGTGAGACCTTGCCATAGCATCCCTGACATTGTTGATTCTAGCTGTCTTTGCTGCATCAACTAGACCTGGGTACCTTTTGTTTACTAGGTCTTCTTGGGCCGACGACATAATTGGCTTATCAATGACATTTTTTGACGTTGACACAAACCCAGTAGTTGAACCTGGCTTTGACGTAGCTGTTGAAGCCGGACCGTGTCCTGGAGGTACAACTCCTCCTGCCTGAATGTGGGACTGTAGAGCAGAAGAGTATGCCGACCACCCTTCTCCAGTTTGGTCTGCTTCTGCTGCCTTCTTGTACTCTGCAAGAATACCAGGAGTTGTTTTCTGAGGCTTGTTGTAGACACCAAGTGCCTGACGAAGCTGCATCATCTGAATGGTGTAGTTGCGCATAAACTCACCAGCAATAGCTGAAGCTTTTGCTTTAGCAATAGGGCCGGCGAATTGATTCCCGATTCGTTCAACCTCCATAGCTGCAACACGGTTGTTCTCTGCATATGCAAGCTTGTCCCCAAGCTCCCGGTCGCCTGCAATCTGCCTGTAAGACGCAAGATTGCTACGAAGCTCACCAAGGTGCATATCGGCGAGTTGCCTTCGTTGCTGGTAGTCAGCGTTTACTGCATTGCCAATAAGCTTCACTCCTAGCGACGGGTCTCCGGAACCAAGACCAACAATTGCTAGACCAATAGCAGAAACGATGTTTCCAGGGTTTCTCCACCATTGTCCACGGTCTGCTAGGTCGTTGGTATAATTCTTTGTTGCTTCCTGAAGGCGATTTTGTTGCTGCTCAATAAGCTGCTGATTTTCAATTCTTCGTTGCTGAAGAACTGCCGCCTCTTCCTGCTGACGCTGTTGCTCCTTGGCATAAAAGTCTGCCCTTGATGCTGACGCGTTTGCTTCAGCCTGGGCTCCTGACTCAATGTTCGCCTCAATCTTTTGTGGCTGTTGAGTAAACGCATAATCCCAAGGCTGCTTACCGCCGACTGGATGGTAATTTTGCCCTTCTGGCATAATCGTCTCTCCAGGACCGACCGGTCCTCCAGACGACGAATATGGGTACATTACCTTGTCAATGATTGACTCAGCAGTGTCTCCCTGGTTTGTGTCCCAAGCAGAGCCAGACTGGTCTGGTGTGCCGCCAAACTGCTGAAGCTCTGTGCTTGTAGGAGCTTCAATTGGAGCCTGTCCTGGAATAGTACCCTGTGAGAGGCCTGCCATCTCTGGTACTCCAGCAGACTTTGCGGCTTCGTTAGCCTTTAGTTTTTCTTCGTCAATCTGTTCTTGTGTTCTAGCAGGAGACGCGCTTCGGTTGCCAAACCCACCAAACAGGTCACCGTATAGTCTTGGTCCTGCCATGTGGTTACCTCGGGTAAGCTGCTAGAACTGCGTTCTTTGGGTCATTTGGGTTTCGTCCACCCATTCCTGGAGGAGGACCACCTTGTCCCTGTGCCCGTGCCTGCTGGACCGCGTTCATCGCTGGCTCACGACCTGGTGTAACTCCACCAGACATGTTTCTGTCCCACATATCTTGAGTCATTGAGTTTCCAGCCTTGTTCTGTCCGAACAGCCCGGTCATTGTCGGAGTGGTACCTCCGTTAGCATTCACAGTACTACGATGTACGGTGTTGTATGGGTCTGTCTGCTGACCAATAAGCTGAGCGTTTGCAAACAGCCTGCGTGTACGGTCTTGAGGCAGAGGAATCTGACTTCCTCCAACACCAAACCCCATGTAACCAGGAGTTTGCTGCCAGGAGATACGGTCCATCATGTCTTGGGTATTTTGAGCCGGGTCGTACGTCATTGTTCTACTGGTTCATTCTTAGGCTTCCGCCTAGTCCAATCAGGCTCTTTGCCTTCATTCTGTCCATGGCATTTAGTTGAGCATCACGCTGAGTTAGCTTCATTCCATTAGGAGAATATACACCACCCAACCTGGTCTTGTCTGCCTCAGCATTTGTTTGCAGATTGTCTAGTCCAGCCTTTGCAATGTAGTTCTTGTCTGCCTCAAATTGAGCGGCCTCATCAGCGGCTCTATTGAACTGACCCTGTGCCAACTGAGGCTGTTCTGCTCCAGAAACCCCGCTGTCCTTCTGGCGCATATCAATTCCATACTTGTTGTTCCCAGAAGCCCAGTCTTGGTGAAACCCATACTTGTCAGCTTGGATTGCGGCTTCCTTTTCCTTCTTCGCGAGCGCCAATTGTGCATCTCTGGCTCTGTTGGCGTCAATAACACCAGCGGCCATGCCTCCAATAGAATCAGCTGCTCCTTCTAGTGAAGACTTTCCGTGAGCAGCTCGGTGCCCAAGCATGTAAAGCTTCCCAACGGCGTTCTTCAGCGTTTTCTCGTGAAGATACTCAGGAGCGTAACCAGACATTACCCACCTCCGTAGCTCATTCCGCCAAAGCCGCGGAATCCGCTCATTAGGCCAGAATTACCACCGTAACCTCCTGGGAGCTGTACTCCAGTCTGTCCACCTGTAACTCCTCCACCTCCAACCATCCCGGAGATTCCTCCACCACCAGTTCCACGGCCAGTTAGAGAGCTTCTAATAGTGTCGGAAGACATTCCTTCCTGGCCACCAATTTGCATTCCACTACCAAACGTACTCCCGTATTCAGGAGCCATCGGTGTTCCAAGAAGTCCAGCTCTAAGATTGAACATCTTTATGCCTTTGGAGGAGGAACGCCCCTGCCTCCCGAAAACATTCCACCGGCAGTGGTAACGGCAGTTCCGCCAAGACCAACAAGAGCGTCCCTGTTACGTTGCCTGGCGTCCGTGTTTGACTGATTGATTCCAGCAGCAATTGACTGCGCTTCGTTTGCATTTCGCGAACCAATCTCATTTGCGGCAATTGTTCCCTGCATCTGAGAGTTGTAAGGGTTCTGAGCTGCACTGTAGTATCCAAGCCCTGTCTGGCGAGATTGGTTAGCTAGATTTCCCATCCCAAGTCTGTACTGTGTGGTGTTACCAGCATTGAACTGTGAGTTTGCGTTTGCAAGTCCAAGCCTTGACTGGTCTTGCTGACGCTGTGTATTGGCAAGATTACCGTACAGGTTGGTATAGTTGGCCATCTCGTTAGCCCTCAGTGCTCCAGCCTGAGTGTATGCTTGGTTCTGTAGGTTAGCCGCGCCAGCAGCAGCGTTACCGCTAGCATTAGAAATACCAGCATTTCCACGTGCACCTCCCATCATTGCCTGTTGGCCAGCAATTCCCTGGTCCAGTCCACTTTGCATGAGCCAAGCAGCTTGGCTTGGAGATTGTCCCATGGCTCCTTCACGAGCAAGTTGGATAGCTCCAGACTGGTCCCCACCACGTGCCTGAGCCTCGCGGTCTGCTAGAGTTTGATTTTCAAATGACTGTGGGCCGTTAGTGTAGGCCTGGTTCATAAATCCGTTGGCAGAAGTGTTTGCTGCGCCCATTCCCTGTAGCCCAGCATTTGCGAAGCTGTCAGCCCCGTATTCTCCACCCCACTGTACATCTGGTGTCCCGAAGTTTACTGGCTGATAGCGGTTGCGACCTCCGTTCATGTAGTCGCCAGGAAGCTCACCAATTGTATTTGCTGCGCCCTTGGTCCAATCCCAAGCAGCTCCTACTGCGTCACCGATAGGTCCAAGAAATGCCATAGTTTATCTATACCTCAGTTATCCCTTTTGGGCTACTGGGAGCTTTGGACCCCCACCCTTCAGGCCAAGTCTTACAGTCAATCCAAATAGGTCCAGCTGACCACCGGCAGAGGTTGGGAACCCACCGTTGTTTGTTACTACGCTCTCAATCTTGAACTGCATTGACTGGCATTCCTCAATTGGTGGCTGAGCATTTAGCTGCACAAGACCTGCAGATTCTGCACTTACAACCTCCACTGGCCACTGCTTCACTGTAGTGAACGTTGGGTTGTAGTTCCTTGCATAGGAGGCTTTGATTTGATGGTTACCCTTCCAGATTCCTGCGATATAAAGGTCCGTTACCTTTAGTCGGTCTTGTGTAGTAGGAGCCTTTACCCATCCGGTCTTCACTGTCCAGGTAATGAAGCTTGAGGATAGGTCAAACAGAGATGTTTCAGAGTTGTAGTATAGGCCTCCATAAGCACCCATGAACACGTTCTCAGAGTCTGAGGCAGTAGAAGCCTTTGCCTTTGCGTAAACAATGTCCTGGATTGGGCCGTTACTTCCTAGGGAAGAGTGAGTAAACGTTGTCCATGCTCCGACTACTACGTCGTAGCAGATGACAATACCGTTTGATGCCCCTAGGTCAAACGTGCCTTTTGACGCAGAAACTGTACTGAGGTTGTTCCCTAGAGCAAACAGGACAGTGCCGTTGTTTCTGTCAAAACAGCTGCCACCAGTGTTTGGGAAGGCGTTCACGGTCCTGTAAACTGGCATTCCAATAGGCTGTACTGTGAAATTCCTGTCAAGTAGCTCAATACCACGAGTTGAGCGGTACATGGTCCCAAGAGGGGTGGAGACAATGCTCCTACAGTCAATACATCCAAACTCTGTATTGATTCTGCGC
>Ga0315288_10010025_pt1 | contig 11933 bp, 6 predicted proteins | sample YL17G11_20_MG_FD_203454 | JGI IMG/M metagenome (GOLD analysis project Ga0315288, IMG submission 203454) | Sediment microbial communities from Yellowstone Lake, YNP, Wyoming, USA - YL17G11_20 | ecosystem: Environmental > Aquatic > Freshwater > Lake > Sediment | place: USA: Wyoming | collected...
CATACTCTTTGCACAAGCTGAGGAGCACGATCTGACTCTTCAATGGCTCGAAAAAGCCTACGAGGAGCGGGATCAGAGGGTCTACTCCATGGGAATAGACCCAGGTTGGGATAGAGTGCGTTCAAACCCGCGATTCATTGAGCTTTTGAAGAACATTGGATTGAAGACATGAAGAAGGAGAAGTCATCGAGCCATCAGCCCATTGTGTCATTTGGCGATCGAATCATCGGGCCATCGGATCATTGAAGCATTGATAGGGCCTCTGGGGATTAGCGGCACACGCAACATTTACTGTAACAGCGAAAGGAGAATGCCATGAAGAGATGCTGGATTCTTGGGACGGTATTGCTGGTGCTGAATGCTCCGCTGCAGGCACAATCGCTTCAACAGGCAGCCGGCGGGAAGCAGGCCCTGGAGGTGCTTCCCCGTGTAAGTGTCACAGTGCTGGTGGAAAACATGGCCGGTGGCGGACCGGTATTGGGCGAGTGGGGACTCTCATTCCTAATCGAGACGGACGGGCACCAGATCCTTCTCGATACCGGCGGAGGACGGACGCTCATGGGGAACGTCCGCGCCCTGAATGTGAACCTGCATAAGACCGAAGCGATCGCCATCAGCCATGGGCACGGGGACCACACTGGGGGACTAGAGAGTGCCCTGGACACTTGCGGGCCCGTCGATCTGTTCGTCCATCCGGCCGCTTTCGACACCAGGTATTGGCAAGATGGTACCGGTGTGATGGCAGGGCGCGTGCCGATATCTCGCCAGCAACTGCTTCAGCGAGTCCGCAAGCTCGTCGAGACAAAAGAACCGACAGCTATTTTCAAGGGTATGATGGTCACGGGCCAGATCCCTCGCGCGACCGATTTCGAGGACACTGGCGTGCGCGGCGCCTTCCTGGACGAGAACCTGAAGACGCCTGATCTGATTCTGGACGATCAGGCCGTGTTCTTTCGGGTTCCCGAAGGTGTGGTGATACTGCTGGGCTGTGGTCACGCCGGTCTGGTCAATACGATGCGGTATGTGAGTGAGCTGACGGGCGAGCCTCGAATCTATGCGGTTATGGGCGGCACCCATTTGATCAGCGCGTCTCCCGCTCGAATGCTGAAGACGATAGAAGCACTGAAAAAGTACGACGTGCAGAAGATCATGCTGTCGCATTGCACGGGTGTGAAAGCCTATGCCGAGCTGGCCGCTGCTTTTCCTGGTCGCTGCTCCTGGCCAGCAAGTGGAGCCAGAATCCAGTTCGGCGGGCGGTGATTGAACAGCATGAGGCGCGTGACAGCCCAGTGCACCAGCGATACAAGCCCCGAATCGATCGGGACATCGTGCCAATTAACCATTTAACCAATCAACCAGTTAACTAAGACACATGATAAGCCAAACCATATCGCACTATCGAATCCTTGAAAAGCTCGGTGAAGTTCGAAAATCACCCACGAGCGCAATTCAGCGAGTGGGAGTGATTTTCAGAATCCCGACGCTTTCTGTCGGGAGCTGCCTGAGGAGTTGTTTATGATTGGACAAACTATATCCCATTACAAAATTCTGGAGAAGCTCGGCGAAGGCGGGATGGGTGTTGTGTACAAAGCCGAGGACCTGAAGCTCAAACGCACCGTCGCTCTCAAGTTTCTCCCCCGCGGACTTGAAACACATGAGCCCGAACGAGCGCGTTTCCTCCAAGAAGCCCAGGCCGCGGCTGCGCTGAACCATCCTAACATCTGCACGATACACGACATCACTGTGGAAGGCGACCCCAAAGGGGCAGGTCAACAATTTATCGTCATGGAGTACGTCGACGGCCAAACCGTCCACGAAAAACTCAAGACTGAAAACTTACAACTCGAAACTATTCTGTCCTACGCAGTGCAAATCGGTGAAGCGCTGCAAGAGGCTCATAGCAAGGGCATTGTACACCGTGATATCAAGGCCGAGAATATCATGGTGAACACGAAGAAGCAGGTGAAGGTGATGGACTTTGGGCTGGCGAAACTGAAGGGATCATTGAAGCTGACGAAGACGAGCAGCACGGTGGGGACGCTTGCGTATATGGCGCCTGAGCAGATCGAAGGCGGAGAGGTAGACGCTAGGAGCGACATTTTCTCATTCGGTGTGGTTCTCTACGAGATGCTGACTGGGCATCTCCCGTTCCGCGGTGAGCATGAGGCCGCTATGGTCTATTCCATTGTCAACGAAGACCCGGAGCCTGTTGAGAAATACAGAACAGATCTCTCTCCTGTGCTTGTGAATCTCATACAGCGCGCATTGGAGAAAAGTCCGGGTGACAGATACCAGTCGGCAGAGGAAATGGTCATTGAGCTGAAACGGCTGCAGAAGAAGACGACGAAGGTGGTGCGCACAGGTTCTCAGATCATTCCACAGTCCCGCGTCACTAAAGGTGCTCCAACGGCCGGGGAAGAAGCTGCGGCGGTGGAGCCTGGAGCGAAGAAATCTCGTCCCCTCTTTCAGAACAAGGTGGTGATGCTGGGCGCTGCGGTCGTCGCAGTCATCATTGTCATCGCTGCGCTCTATCAGTTCATCATCAAAAAGGAATCAGTCGGGCAAGGGATATTCTCGATTCAATCGATGAAGGTCACGCGGCTCACGTCCGATGGGAAGGCTCGGGCGGCTGCAGTTTCACCTGATGGGAGATACGTGATGTATTCCACCGAGGAGTCTGGAAAACAAAGTCTCTGGGTGCGGCAGGTGGCAACGAACAGCAACGTACAGATCATTCCGTCGTCAGAGGCTAGTTACTATGGCCTCTCATTTTCGCGCGATGGCAACTACATCTATTATGTTATGAACCAGCGTAGCACAGGTCTGGAAGCGGTCTATCGCGTTCCGGTGCTTGGTGGAGCACCACGCAAGATTTTGGAGCACGTAGAATCTGGTATTACGCTCTCTCCCGACAATGAACAGTTTGCGTTTACGCGATACTACCCCACAACAGGTGAGTTTGCCTTGATGGTAGCAAAGACGGACGGTTCCGAAGAAAAAAGGCTAGCATCCCACAAGGGGGATCTCTGGTTCAGCGGCCAACCCGCCTGGTCGCCCGATGGGAAGACGATTGCATGTCCTCTTGGATCGTATGAGGGAGGTTTCCACCATTCCGTTGTGACGGTGGAGCTCGAAGGGGCCGTCGAGCGGCGCTTCACGCGGAAGCGCTGGTCCTGGGTATCTCAAGTCGAGTGGCTCCCTGATGGCAGCGGCCTGCTCGTAGAAGCCCAGGACAGGGGTTCTATTGTGTCACAGGTCTTTCAACTCTCGTATCCCGAGGGTGAGGCAATCCGAACCACAAATGATCTGCTCGACTACTCAAGCCTTAGTCTCTCCAGCGATGCTCAAACGCTGTGTGTGGTGCAAGGGGACTACCGCGGCAATATCTGGATACTGCCACAGGGGAGCGCCGCCCGCGCTCAGCAGGTCACGAATCGACGCGACGAAGGGCTTTTTGGTGTTGCTTGGACACCCGACGGGAGAATTGTGTGTGGGTCGTCAGTGAGCGGGACCCCTGACCTCTGGATCATGGACCGTGATGGGAAGAACCAGAAGCAGTTGACAACCGACTCTGCGATGGAGTATACGCCGGTTGTTTCTCCGGATGGGAAATTTGTCCTCTTCACGACAGACCGCTCCGGCATGCCCACAATCTGGCGCATTGAACTTGACGGATCAAAACCGCGCCAAGTAACGGCTGCGGGAGACAACTACAACCCGAGCATCTCTCCCGATGGCATGTGGTTCGTCTTCGACTCTTGGGCCAAAGGTATCAATCTCATTATGAAGGAGTCAACAGCAGGTGGTGAACCGGTTCAACTGTCGGAAACCAACGGCAGCCATCCGGCGATCTCGCCAGACGGAAAGCTCATCGCCTATGTTTACCTCGATGAGCAAACGAGAAACAGACGAATTGAGGTAATACCAGCCGAAGGCGGAAAAGCGGTCAAAGAGTTCGAGTTGCCACATACGGCAGGATCGAATGTTCGGTGGAGCCGCGATGGTCTGGCAATCCAGTTCGTCGTCAGAGCTCGTGGAGCTTCGAACATTTGGAGTCAGCCGCTGAGCGGCGGCCCGCCGAAACAGATTACGGAATTCAAGTCGGATTATCTCGCTGCGTTCGACTGGTCGCCGGACGGAAAGTTCCTCGCCATGTCCCGTTATTCAGTTTCGAGCGACGTGCTCTTGATGAGCAATGCGAAGTAAGTGAAATGAATGAAACATCCGGTGATCGAGCCATTGGGTCACCGAACCAACTGACCAATTAACCATTTAACCAATCAACCAGTTAACCAAAACACATGATCGGCCAAACAATTTCGCACTACAAGATCCTTGAGAAATTGGGTGAAGGCGGAATGGGTGTGGTGTACAAGGCAGAGGACACCAAGCTCAAACGCACCATCGCCCTGAAATTCCAAAATTCCCCACGAACGTGTTGTGTGAGTGGCTGGAATTTTGAGAATCCCGACATTTTCTGTCGGGATCTGATTCAAAGGAGATGCCGATGATAGGACAGACTATATCGCACTATCGAATCCTTGAGAAGCTGGGAGAGGGAGGGATGGGGGTGGTGTATAAGGCGGAAGACACGAAGCTCAAGCGCACCGTCGCTTTGAAATTCCTCCCCCGCGGCCTTGAAACACACGAACCCGAGCGTGCGCGGTTTCTCCAGGAAGCCCAGGCCGCAGCGGCGCTTAACCACGCAAACATCTGTACCATCTACGATATTGCTCAGGAGGGAAATGATCAGTTTATCGTGATGGAATTTGTGGATGGCGTGACGTTGCGCGAGAAGATTGCAGCCGGCGGCCTGCGGATGGCAGACTGCATCGGATATGCCATTCAGATCGGCGACGCGCTGCAGGAAGCGCACAGCAAAGGGATTGTGCACCGTGATATCAAGGCTGAGAACATCATGGTGAACGAGAAGAAGCAGGTTAAGGTGATGGACTTCGGGCTGGCGAAACTGAAGGGATCATTGAAGCTGACGAAGACGAGCAGCACGGTGGGGACGCTGGCGTATATGGCGCCGGAGCAGATCGAAGGTGGTGAAGTAGATGCACGCAGCGATATCTTCTCGTTCGGAGTGGTCCTGTACGAAATGCTGACCGGGCACCTCCCGTTCCGTGGAGAGCATGAGGCCGCGATGGTGTATTCCATCGTGAATGAAGAGCCTGAGCCGCTGCTGAAACATCTTCCCAATGCTCCGATAGAGCTGCTGCATGTGCTGAATCGGGCGCTGGAGAAAGATCCCGAGGACCGCTATCAGTTTGCGCATGAGATGGTGATCGATCTGCGAAGGCTGAAAAAGGAGACGTCTCGGGTCATGAGACCATCCGAAGATCATTTTATACCTCCGGAGAAGCCCTCGGAACATCGCATAGAAGCTCTTCTCCAGAAGAAGTGGATCCGTCCATCTGCCATTAGTGCCGGAGCTGTTCTCGTGTTGGTGCTGCTCTATTTGCTGGCCTGGCCGCCTCTTCATGATCTCCTCTTCACGACAAAACGCATACCGATTGCAGTTATCTCGTTTGAAAATCAGACGGGTGATCCTCAATTCGATTATCTCCGCACTGCTATTCCCAACCTGCTCATTACGAGTCTTGAGCAATCCACTGCGCTGAGAGTCACCACGTGGGAGCGGATGAGGGATTTGCTCAAGCAGATGGGAAAGCCGGATGCTCAGGTGATAAACACAGACCTTGGCTTCGAATTGTGCAGGCGGGACAGCGTCAGAGCTTTGATCACGGGGAGCTTTGTAAAAATGGGGGACATGTTTGCGACCGACGTGAAAGTGCTGGATGTGGAAAGCAAGGCGCTATTGAAAAGCGCCAGTTCGAAGGGGGAAGGCGTTGGAAGCATTCTGAAGGTCCAGATTGACGAGCTCGGCAAACAGATTGCCACGGGCATTGGGCTCCCGGAAATAAAAGTGGTGACGGAGCAGAAGATGATTGCGGATGTTACGACATCTTCACTGCAGGCATATAACCTCTACCTGAGAGGCGTCGAGGATTATGACAAGTTCTACTACATCGATGCGCGCCGATCGCTCGAACGGGCTGTCGCCCTCGATTCCACTTTCGCCATGGCGTATTTCAGGTTGGCGCGGACGTACAGCTCTCTTGGTGAGCGGCGCCTGCTGAGGAGTGCGTCTGAACAGGCATACAATTTGCGTGACAGGGTAACCAGAAAAGAAGCGCTCTTTGTCGAGGCCCAATACGCTTCATCGGTGCAGTCGGACCCGGAAAAAGCGTACCATCTGCTGAGGCAAATCGCAGGGGAATTCCCAAAAGAGAAAGAGATCTTCTTTCGACTTTCGTTCCATGCGGGTGAGGACACCATTGCCAGATTGAAACAGGCGTTGGCGCTGGATCCCTCATACGGCGTAGCGCTGAACCAGCTTGGGTACGTCTACGCCCGAAGAGGTGAATACCAGCAAGCCCTCGAAGCGTTCGAACGATACGCTGCGGCATATCCTGCAGATGCAAATCCATACGATTCGATGGGTGAGATGTTCTATTTCATGGGGAGGCTTGATGACGCGATTGCGAAGTTCAAGGAAGCGTTGGACATCCGACCTGATTTCGGTTCCGCCATCGGGATCTCTTATGTTTATGCTTTGAAAGAAGAGTATGATGATGCCATCAATTGGATCAACAAGGTCCCTCCTCAGGGGCAGAATGAGGTTCCCAGGTTTCAAGTGCCTTTCTGTCGTGCGGTGTACGAATACTGGACCGGACGAACATCGCACTGCTCGCGCAGCACCGCCACAACGGCTGAGGTAGCTCGCGCAGCAAGAAATCCAGCGTGGGAGGCGTTCGCCCTGTGGATAGACGCCCGCATTCTGGGAGATCAAGGGCATTTCGAGCGAGCAAGAAAGACCCTTGCCGATTGGGATACCCTGTTTAAGCAGGTGTATTCGCCCGATTACATTCACGCGTTTTGTGGCCTCGCGCAGGCACGGCTTTATTTGAAGGAAGGTCAGACCAAACCAGCGGAGGCGGCGGTCACTGTTGCCCTCTCTACGCTGCCGAAACTGAGCAGCTTCTTGAAAACCTGGCTGGGGTTCTTTGAGTTTCAGGTCTATGGCGAACTGTTGCTGGCGCAGGGAAGAACCGATGAGGCGATCCGTCATCTGACAAGTCAGGTTGAAATGCCGTCACAAGAGATCTCGGGCGGATATGTACACGTTGTGACCCTCACACTCCCTCGCGACGTGCTGGCGAAAGCATATGTGCAGAAGGGAGATATTGATGCTGCAATCAAGGAGTATGAACGAATCACAAGATTTGACCCGGCGAGCCGGGAGAGAAGGCTGGTTGATCCCCTCCATCGCTATGAGTTGGCGAAGTTGTACGAGAAAAAGGGATTGAAAGAGAAGGCCATCGCTCAGTACGAGAAATTCCTTTTGCTCTGGAAAAACGCGGATGCGGAGCATCATGAGCCGAAGGACGCGCGTGCGAGGTTGGCGAAACTGAGAAGCGGCAAATGAGGTTCAGAACAGAAGACAGGAGAAAGCCTCTGCGGCTGGGGCAGTATGATTATTCTCAGCCGGGAGAATATTTCGTGACGATTTGTACGAAGGATCGGGAAAGCCGATTCGGAGAGATTGCAGATGGGGAGATGCGGACGAATGATTCAGGTGCGATTGTACAATCGTGTTGGAATGACCTGCCAAACCATTACCCGAACGTACAATTGGATGAATTTGTGGTCATGCCGAATCATGTTCATGGGGTCATCAGGATTTTGGAACAATTTCTTGTAGGGGCGACGCATGGTCACAACCGCAATGATGGTCCAACGGTAGGGGATGGTTTGAAACCACCTGTAGGGGTGACGCAGTCGTCACCCCTACAAGGGAAACGTCATCGGTTAGGTCATATCGTCGGATCATTCAAATCTGCCATCACAAAACGAATCAATGAAATCCACGGCACCCCTGGTGCACCTCTCTGGCAGCGCGGATATTACGATCACATCATCCGCGACGATCGTTCTCTGACGCGAATCCGCGATTACATTGTCCGGAATCCCCAACAATGGTCATCAGACAAAGAGAATCCAGAAGGCAATGGAAAAGACGAATGTGAAGGTCGGTTGACTACGCGGTCCGAAGAGTCCATTCCCAGGGGTGAACGATGATCAGTCAAATCCCAAAATCACCCACGAGTCCCGCAAGGCGGGACGAGTGGATGTGATTTTGAGGATCCCGACTTCTTCTGTCGGGACCTGAAAGTGCCCTTATGATCGGTCAAACCATTGCGCATTGCAGAATCCTCGAGAGATTAGGTGAAGGCGGGATGTTCGAAAATCACCCACGCCTGCCTGCGTGCCCGCCTGCCTTCAGGATACAGTTTCAGCGGGCAGGCCGAAGGGCACTTCGGCAGGCGGGAACGCTTTGTGTGAGTGGCTGTGATTTTCAGCCTGCCCGCCTCAGAGGATTCTCATTGGCAGGCGGGAATCCGCCGAAGCGACCTGTCCACCGAAGCACGAAGTGCGTAGGTGGAAGCGCAGGCGGAGGCGTGATATGATCGGACAAACCATTTCTCATTACAGAATCATCGAGAAGTTAAACGAGGGCGGGATGGGCGTTGTCTCCAAGGCCCACAACACCAAGTTCGAAAATTCCCCACGAGCGTTTCCTGGCGAGTGGTCGGAATTTTCAGCCTGCCCGCCTCCAACGAACCATAATGGCAGGCGGGAATCCCGCCGCATTCTGGCGGGACTTGACCGCAATGTTGCGCTGAAATTCCTTCCTCTTTGCCTCCTCGCGTAGGGATGCACTCTGATGACGTTACGCGGAAAGAACACACTCGCAGCAGCACTCAACCTTCAACCAGGGGAAGGAAAAATCGTAGGGTGGATGTTTCTGCATTCGCTCCTCATCGGTTTTACCGTTGTGTTTCTTGCGACGAGTGCCAGTACGTTGTTCCTGACAGTGTTCGATGCCGTTCATCTTTCCTACATGTATATCGGCATCGCGGTAGTAGGCTCCCTTGTTGGTTATCTCTATTCCACGCTCCAGAAACGCATCTCTGCTGAATCTCTCCTGAAGTTGAATGTGGGTGTTGTGTTCCTCTCCCTTCTTCTTCTGCCCTTTCCCCTCATGCTCCGATCCAACCTAGTCGTCGTTGTCCTTTATATATGGTGGAACATCGTCGTCGTTCTCCTCAATTTGGAGTTCTGGGGACTAGCCGGTATGCTCTTCACCATTCGTCAGGGGAAGCGTCTCTTTGGCATCATCGGCTCGGGAGAAGTTGCAGCGTCAGTCATTGGTGGAGTGCTGGTTTCCTTTCTGGTCGAGACTGTGGGTATTACCAACTTACTCTTTGTCTCGGCGGCAAGTTCTGGATTGACGCTTCTCATTCTTTCTTATATTCTCAAGGCGTTTGGTCAACAACTCGGTTCGTCGGGAGAAAGAAAAGAAGAGGGGGCGGGGAGCGGGACGGACAACAGGGCACTGCTGAAGAACCGATACGTCCTCCTTGTCCTCCTCTATGCGACCCTCAGCACATTTGCGTTCTATTTCGTCGACAACCTGTTTTATGATCGTGCCAATGCGCGATATTCGGATGAGACTCAACTTGCAGGCTTCTTTGGTGTTTTTTTCGCAGTGACCGGATTTGCGTTGTTGATCAGTCGTCTTGCCGTTGGCGATCGGCTGATCAGCCGGTATGGCATGAGAACCGGACTTCTGGTGCATCCCCTCTTTGTTCTTCTCGGAGTCGCTTGCTTTGGAACTGTAGGCATTCTCTACGGATTGATACCGCTCTTCTTCTGGTTTACGACATCCACCAAATTAGTAGACGAACTCTGCGGTGAATCAATCTCTCGTTCCACAATGCTACTACTGTACCAACCGCTCCATCGTGAAAAGAGATTCCAGGCGCAGATGCTTGTGGAGAGTGTTGTGGAACCCATTGCAGCGGGAATGGTCGGTGTGCTGATTCTGGTGATGCGAGGCGGATTGGGTTTGGGTCCCATGGCGCTGGTGTATGGATTGTTTCTCGTCCTGCTTGCGTGGATTGTCGTTGTCCTCAGGATCCAGTATGAATATCGTCGAGCGATCAGTAAGGCGCTGCAGAAACGGACATTATATGGAATGACACTCTCGCTCGATGAATCATCTAGTGTCGAGGTGCTGCTACGAGGGGTGCAGAGTACTGATGCAAGTGAAGTACTCTATGCACTGCACATGCTGGAACAGATCGAACATCCGCATGTGCACTCCATCCTTCTTAGTCTTCTTTCTCACACATCAGACGATGTCCGGCGAGAGGTACTTCTTCGGGTAGAACAACTCGGACTTTCTGAGGCTCTGCAGAAGGTGGCGGAACGCATCGAGCAAGAGCAGGTCCCCGCGATCAAGGGTATTGCACTTCGAACATATGCTGCCCTCTGCCGTGCGGAAGCAGTGGAAACGATCGCTCCGTACATCACTCATCCTGATGAAGAAGTGCGTCAGGGAGTGGCCATCGGGTTGCTCCGAAACGGAGGTATCGAAGGCGTCTTACTGGCCGGAACGGATTTGTTGAAGCATGCCGCATCACAGAATCCAAAAGATCGCATCTATGCTGCACAAGTGCTGGGTGCAGTCGGGATCCCCGATTTCTATACACCGTTGAAGCGATTGCTTCGTGATCCAAGTGATGACGTACGGAAACAAGCTCTCATCGCTGCTGGAAAACTGAACACTCCGAAGCTCTGGCCTCATGTGGCTGAACATCTCTCTACATCTGCCATTCGATCCACTGCCATAGCCACATTGGTTGCCGGAGGTGAATCCGTTCTTCCGACGCTGGAAAATGTTTTCAACAAAGAACACCAGCGTAGAGCGGTGCAGAGTCGAATCATCCGAATATACGGCCAGATCGGAGGTAAGAAAGTCGTAGATCTGCTTCGTTCAAAATTGCATTTGACAATCCGGGAGGTTCACTCACAGGTCCTACTCGCATTAAGCCGATGCAGCTATCGTGCCAAGGGGCCACAGGTGGCAGAAATCCATCAATGTCTGCGTGAGGAAGTGGGAGAGGCGGCCTGGATTCTCGGAGCGCTAAAGAATCTGGAGGGTGAACAGCCCCAGGCCGTTGACTCCAGCTTATCGTTTCTTCCAGGTTCGTCGGATCTTGGCAGACACGCTCCTGCCCTTTCCCTGGTTCGTGCGGCGCTTGAGACTCTTTTTGATGCAAGTCGCCACCGCGTGTTATTGATGCTCTCGTTTCTCTATGAAGCTCGATCTGTTCTGCGAGCGAGGGAAAATTTTACATGCGCATCTCCGCAGAGACGCGCCTATGCCATTGAGATCATTGATAACTTAATCGATCAGAAGTTGAAGACGATTGTCCTACCCGTTCTTGATGAGATTTCTTTGGACGAGCGACTCCAACGTCTGCACCGTATCTTTCCACAGCCCAGACGGGAGTTGTCTGAAACTCTCCTGAATATTGCAGAACGGGGTGCCCGTTGGAGAAAACCCTGGCTGCAAGCGTGTGCAATTCTTGCGTTGGCCCAGGAATCTCAGCCGAAAATCACTCCGGCCATCCATGTCGCGATAACTTCCTCAAACGTTTTGGTTCGGGAAACGGGCATATGGGTTCTCCATCATCTGGACCCCAGGGGCTTCAAAGCGTCTGTTGAGCTATTTCTCCGCGACCCAAGTCCGCACATCGTGCAGCTTGCCTCCAAGCTCTCATCCTCTGTTGATGATGAGAACACTCTTCTGACAATCGACAAAGTGAACTATCTGAAGCGGACATCGGTCTTTTCAGAAACCCCGCACGAAATTCTTGCTGATGTCGCGATCCTGCTTGATCAGATCGACATCGAAGATGGAACCACCTTTGTTCGACAGGGGGAACAGGGCGACTGCATGTTCATCATCGTTGAGGGGCAGGTCGACATTGTGTGCGGATCTTCGGTCGTTACCT
>Ga0315288_10010028_pt1 | contig 11930 bp, 9 predicted proteins | sample YL17G11_20_MG_FD_203454 | JGI IMG/M metagenome (GOLD analysis project Ga0315288, IMG submission 203454) | Sediment microbial communities from Yellowstone Lake, YNP, Wyoming, USA - YL17G11_20 | ecosystem: Environmental > Aquatic > Freshwater > Lake > Sediment | place: USA: Wyoming | collected...
CCTGCAAGTTTAAGCTCTTTATCAAAGACCCGGCACATAACGTTCAGGTCTTTACTTGCCGTTAAGACGAACTCATTACTGTCCACGGCCGGTATTACCAGAACGGCCCCGGCATCTTCGGATGCTGTATTGGCGAGGAAGCCCAACTGCCGAGACCCAATCTCGACCGCCCGCGTGTCCGTTGCCACCGGCCGACGAGCGTTGAACGCGACCGGCTGTCCCACTCTAACCGTCTGCGTGCCCGTCTCCACCGGCCGAGGACCGTTGAGCGCGACCGCCTGTTCCATTCCTAAAGTGGGCGCCGCCAAACCAAAAACCACAACAATGATAGAGGTTAGCTTAATGGTCTTCATCTTTTTGCTCCTTTGCTATTGGGGTTGCTGATGTTCTTGCGCATCGGGAAATGCTCCATCGGGTGAAACAACGCTATAAAGCTGCGCCAAGCCTTGCTTTGTTCTTGTCAGCTCGCCGCGTGTTTGTTCAGCCAGACTGACCAGGCCGGTGTTCAATCGCGTTGTGTCCTTGATTCGATTCGATTCAATGTGTCGCATCGCGATGGTGACCCACTGACGGTCTTGCTCCTGTGCGGAGGCGATGGCCTGCACAAGATCGTTGAGAAGCTGATGCGTCACGGCGCTGGAGGCGTTCAACGTCTTGACTGCATACTCATTCAACTCGCGCCGGTGCTGCTCCCCGAGGCCGGCTGCGAACGCATTGAGCTGCTCACTAAGCCCGGCGTGATACACGGCAAGGGCCGTCTGCCAGCTTCGATTCAGCTCCTCCGACAGCTTCTCACGAACGGCTGGTTCAAGCGACGACCTCAGCCGGTGCTCCAAGGCAGCCTCAAGCTCACGTATGTCCGGCGGCTGCGGTGCTGAAAGACGACCGGCAAGATACCCTGCGGCAATCAGCACCGCCGCCGCAGCCGCGGACCTTGTCAGAGAGCTTGCGAAAATCAATCTCCAGATGTGCGACTTGGGTCGTCGGCGAGATTCGCTTTGGCTCTCAAGGGTCTGACGTACTCGCTCCACGGCACGGCTGGTCGCATCGGGCGCAGGCTCTATTCGTGAAATACGCTCAAGGCGACGGCGGATCTCGTTTTCGTCAATTTTTGACATCGCTTACCTCCTTATCGGGATATGGCCGGCCGCGCATAAGAGTATCGCGCAACCGATCCATTGCTCTGGCGCACAACGCGCGGACGTGATGCGGCGACCTGCCCAGCTGGTCGGCAATATGCTCATAAGATTCCTGCCCGATATATCGCATAATAACGGCCTGGCGGGAGACTTTGTCGAGTCGTCCGATTGCGTTAAGAGTCTCTTCGAGCTCTTCAGCCTTTATGAGACTCGTCAAAGGAGAGACGTTCGGGCAGGTTGGCTCCGGGACTCGCTCCAGTGCTGCGGCAGGTTGCCTGTGTTTCCGCCGCCAGTCAAAGGCAAGGTTGACGGCGGCCCTGCGGGCATAAGCATAGAAATTCTCAATCTTCCGGCCGTTCCGGGCCTTATTGAGCTTTATGAATAATTCCTGCATGAGTTCCTCGGCCACATCCTGGCGCAGCGTCAGCTTTGTCAGGAGCGAGTACAACGCAGGCCCTGACGCGTCCAACAGCTCCAGAAGCTCGTTCTGTCTGTCTGCCAAAAAACCTCCCGCTACCTGTTTTTTTATGGCGTCCCTATTATAGACGGCCTGCGCAGCCCGGGCGCAACGACTTTTTTGAGGCAAATTCGCCCAATCTGCGATGCGCATAAAAAAGGCCGGGTGAGGTTGGCCCGGCCAGAGTATCAATGACATCGACAGGGAGCTACTCTTCTTTCTCAATCGTCTTGTTGAGCGGGCAGGTCCACAGGTAAACCGTGTGCTGGCCTCCGTTTTCGCTTGCGGTAACCTCAACGACCTTGTCCGGCTTGACGCCCTTCATTGCGAAGTCGTGTGAGACGATCCGCGAGCCCGGCTTGAGCTTATCCAGTTGTGGAATGAGCTTCACGTTCAGATCCGGGAGCAGGTAAAGAGTGACAACGTTTGCCTTGGACAAGTCGAGCGTAAAGATGTCCTTGTGCTCAATTGTAACCAGATTGCCGACGTTGTTCTTCTCCACGTTTTCGAGCGATTCTTGCACGCGCTTCGGATTTATGTCGTAACCTACGGCCTTGCAGCCATACGTCTTGGCGGCGGTCACCACAATCCTGCCGTCCCCGCAGCCCAGGTCATAAACCAGGTCATCCTTCGTGACGTTTGCCATCTCAAGCATCTTGTCCACCACGTCCTGAGGCGTCGGGACGAAGATGACGTCCGGCTTGCGCTCTTTCAGGGATTCATCTACCACACTCTTCTTCGCTTTGGCCGGACCAAGCTTTGCCGCCGGGCGGTTGTCCGGTTTCGTCAGCGGGATGCCGTCGAGTTTCGGCTCAATCTTGTTGATATCCAGGCCATACGCCTCGAGTATCGTCGGGGCCACGTCCTGACGCCGGCCGTCGCGGTTGACGTTCTTGTTGTTCGTGGCCAGGAAGACGTAGGGTGCGAAGCTGTGTCCGTTTGCGTCCTCGTTGAACCCGTGATCAGCCGTAACGTAAAACTGCGTCTTGTCGGCCAGCCCAAGCTCCTTGACCTTGTCCATGATTTTGCCGGTCCACTTGTCGTTGGAGATCAGGGCGTCGTTGTACTCTTTCGAGTTCTCCCCCTTCTGGTGCCCGTTGTGGTCCACTTCGGCAAAGTGCACAAAGAAAAAGAATGGCTTAGCCTTGTACTTCTCCAGAAGTGCCATCGCCCGCGTCCCGACCTTGTCATCCTGCGTCAGCCCGAACTCCCAAACATCAACCGCCTTGGACATGTTGTAGTAGGGCTGGCCCGGAATAAGGCGGTACTTTATGCCGTTCTCCTCGATGATCTTACCCTGCGGCTGTTTCCCCGCACCAGGATCGGGTTTCCCATCAGCACGTTTCTTATTTTGGGCCGCGGCATCTTTCTGCGCACCCTCACTGTCCAAACGGATCTTCTGAGGCGGGTCGTTCGCTCCGCAATGGGCCTTCTTGCCGATCACGGCAACTGTCACGAATTTGTCCGCCCCGAACTGCTTCTCCAACCGCTCGAAAATGCTCAGCCCCTCCGGTACCGGCTGGAAACGACTGTTGCTATAAACACCCGTTACCTGCGGATAGTAACCGGTAAGAATCTGGGACCACCCCGCCTTGGTATCCGTCGTACCCTCGACGTCGATCTTCACATAAGTCCCTTCCGCACCAAGCTTCTTCAGATTCGGCAGCTCACCGCGGGCCAGGGCTTCGTTCACGTGGTCTCTCTGCGCCCCATCCCATCCAAAGAGTATGATGTTTTGCGGCTTGCCCGCCCCAGCACCGGCGGGCTTGTCCACCGCCGCCGCAACAGGCCGGCCCAACGCCAGCACACAGACAACCAACAGCAGATAGATTACTTTCCTTGACATTGTTTGGTTTCCCTTCAAAATTGTGCCTTAATATTTCTAAAATTAAACATAACAGTGCACCATTTCGCCGGTTTGAAAAGAGTGCGAGTCACCCATTCACATCCGGTCTAACAAAGACGCAGCCGCCCGGACTTTTATTGCCGCAATCTCGAAGAGCGGCGAGAAACAACGGACGGCTGTCGCTATTATCCACCGGCCTATTCCCAAACGCAAGAGATTTCCGGCGGTTGAAACGCCGGGGCAAGCGAGGTTATGAGGTTGCCACAACTACATCCGGCGCAAAGACTTAACGCCGCCGCTTTGTCGGTGCAAAGTCTCGGCAGCCGCACGAGTCACGGTTTCCACTCTACCTACTCCCTGCGCGCACAATAAAAGCCGGGTCAGGTTCGACGTCAATAGAGACCCGGCGGATTACCTCCTCGAGACTGTAATTGCCTCCGGTGCGACGATGATTGCTTCTATCGCGGCGGCCCTCGACCGGGAATCAGTGATTTTTGGGCGGCCCTATTCCACCGGTTTGCCGTAAACTGCGACCTCGATGTAGTGGTTCAAGTCGTTGCTCGTATTGCCCTTGCTGTACAGCCGAACGTAGCGGGCCTTCACGCCCTTGGCGTCAATCAGCCTGCCCTCGTTGGTCTCGGTATAGTGCATATCCTTGCCGACGCCTAAGCCGGAAGAGTTGTCAATGTCGTTGTTAAACAGCGTCTTCACGTTGGTTATGAAGTCGGGATCGTCGGCCACCTGCACCACCACATCATAATAGACGCAGGTCTGCTTATGGTAATGCCAGACGACAATGGCATATATGTTATATTCGCGCTCAAGGTCAATCGTGACATGCTGGGTGAACGGCCTAAGCTCTACATAGCTGCCGTCCGCCGCCTCCTTGTCGCCGTCGGTGATCATCTCGATCTCGCCGATGATGGGCTCTTCGTCACTGCTGGAAACCGGTTTTCCTTCTGCAACATTCTTCGTCCCTGCCGGCGCTAAAAACGGCGGACGAGGCCTGCCAGTGGGTTTTTCAAGGTTTTCGACTCGTGTATCCTGCCGCGTACCGAAGACCATCGGCTTGGGCAGCTCAAACTCGATCGGAACCAATTCGGGCGTGCCTGAATAAACAGGTTCGGAAATAGACGTTTTTTGCTCGGTGGTATCTACTGCAACTTTGGCGGTCTTGCCCGGCTTGATCAGTTGATACGCCCCGATTGCCACTACGACCAGCACCGCGGCGGCGACGGCAAGCTTCAGAAACGGACCAAGAAATCTGATACTGGATGCTCGATACTCGATACTCGCACGCAGGCGCGACGAGAATCCAGAATCGAGAATCGAGAATCGAGAATCGAGGTTGCCCGGGCGCTGTTTGGCCGCTTCATTAAAAACGCCGAGCATCTGCCGGCGCAGGCCTTCGCGGTGCGCGAGACTCGGCTTATCGTCAATCCTGAGCCGGCTGACAATTCTCTCGAAATCGGCTTCGTCTTTGAACATCTTACGTTTCCCCCTCGAAAGATTTCTGCAAGTTCTCTCGTAACTTATTTAGGACCCTGTGCAGCGTAACACGCGCCGTCGTCTGTGTAATGTCCAGTATTTGTGCAATTTGTTCAAACGGGAGATTTTCAAAAAACCTCAGCGTTACTATGGTTTGGTGTTCGGGCCTTAGCGCCAAAATGCCGGCATACAGCCTTGGCCAGTCGAGCTCGGACAAGCCGTCGGTCTCGCGGGACGAGGCAGACAACGACTCGGCGGCCCTTGCGAACAGCCTTCTGCGCCGCGACGTTTTTCTGATATAGGCGTTGGCCTGGTTGACGGCGACCGCGTAGAGCCAGTTCTTAAAATCCTGCTCGGTTCGGCCTCTAAAAGACCGAATCCTGCGAGCCACTTCAAGAAACACGGTCGAAGTTACATCTTCTGCGACCTCCCTGTAAAACAGCCGATGGACACAGAACCTGAAGATTCGCTCGTAGTACATCTCATACAGCCGACCGAGGGCATCGGCGTCCGTTCGGGCCTGGACCACCAAGTCGTCGTCCTCGGTTTGCCTAACGGTTTTTGCCATAACACCAACCATCGTCACAGATATTATTGCGCGGACGGCGGTTATGTTACACGATGGGGGCGAAAAAATCGTGCAAAATGCCGCTCCCAAGACCACGACACTCTACATTGTTGGCAATAAATTCTTGACAGGCGCCGCGGCCGTGAATACAGTGGTCTGCCCCTTTACGTAAAGGGGTGAAATCGTTGGATTAAGCAGAAACCACATTCTTTAAGTAAAAAAGTACGGTACAAAAAAGGAGATTGCGAAATGGCGACAAAAGTTGGGATAAACGGTTTTGGAAGAATCGGCCGCCTGGTAACGCGGGTCATGGCGCTGGAAGCGAAGCGCTTCCAGGTTATGGCGATAAACGACCTTTTTGACGCTGACATGCTGGCGTATATGTTCAAGTACGACTCCACACAGGGCAAATACACCGGCAAGGTGGAGGTTAAGGGCAAATCCATCGTAATAGACGGTCGTGAAATCCCGGTGCTCAACGAAAAGGACCCGTCCCTGCTGCCGTGGGGCAAGATGAAGGTGGATGTTGTGCTTGAATCCACCGGCAAATTCACCACCCGCGCCGCCGAAGGCAAGGCGGGTTACGATACGCATCTGACGGCAGGGGCCAGGAAGGTGCTTCTCTCGGCGCCCGCCAAGGATAAGCCCGACGCCACTATCGTGCTGGGCGTCAACGACGACCAGTTGAAAACCAGTATGAAATGTGTGTCCAACGCATCCTGCACCACCAACTCGCTGGCGCCGATATGCAAGGTGCTGCACGAGAAAATGGGCATCGTCAAGGGGCTGATGACCACAATCCACGCCTACACGAACGACCAGGCGATTTTGGACATGCCGTACAAGGATAAGCGTCGCGGCCGCGCCGCCGCTCTGAACACCGTGCCATCGACCACAGGCGCCGCCAAGGCGCTTGGTGAGGTGATTCCTTCATTGAAGGGTAAGCTTGACGGCTACGCACTGCGGGTGCCGGTCCCGGATGGCTCAATTACGGACCTGACCTTCCTTGCCGCTCGAAAAACCTCCGTCGAAGAGATTAACGACACCATTCGGGCAGCCGCTGAAGGACCGATGAAGGGGATAATCGAGTACAACACCGAGCCGATTGTCAGCAGCGACGTCATCGGCAACCCGGCCAGCTCCATATTCGACGCCACAAACACAATAGTCCTGGACGGGGATATGGTCAAGGTAACGATGTGGTACGACAATGAGTGGGGCTACTCCTGCAGAAGCGCCGACCTTATCGAGAGGCTGGCCGCTCTGTAGTAGAACGCGATGCCTAGCTGGGATGAAAAATTGGTGCAAGAACAAGTTGAAAGTGAGCTAAAGTGCCTAAAGTGAGCTAAAGTCCTAAAGTTGAAGAAACGATCCATAACTTTAGGCACTCTTAACTTTAGTCACTTTAGGCACTTTGAACTTCGGAGAACAGTAAATGGCGAAAAAGACGGTTGCTGATATCAATGTCAGGGGAAAGAAGGTCCTTATGCGGTGCGATTTTAACGTGCCGCTGGACGAGGACTGCAATATTACGAGCGACGACCGCATCGTTGGGGCCCTTCCGACTATCAAGAACGTTCTTGATCGCGGCGGGTCTTTGATTCTGATGAGTCACCTCGGCCGCCCCGTCGGCGAACGGGAAGACAAATACTCTCTGGCGCCCGTCGCAAAGAGACTCTCGGAGCTGTTAGGAAAGACGGTTTCCTTCGCCGATGATTGTGTCGGGCCGCAAACGAAGGCCAAAGCCAGGGCGCTCAAACCCGGCGATTGCATGCTCCTTGAGAACCTGCGCTTCCGCAAAGAAGAGACCATCAAGGACAAGGCGGCAAAGGAAGACGCCCAGTTGCGCCAGGCCAAAGACAATTTCGCCAAGGAGCTTGCTTCGATGGCTGACATCTACGTTGACGACGCCTTCGGCACGGCCCACAGGGACAACGCATCAATGTACACCGTCCCGCAGGTTATGAAGGGCAAACCTCGCGTGATCGGCTTTCTAATCGAGAAGGAGCTAAAATACCTGGGCGAGACCCTCAGCAAGCCCGAAAGGCCCTTTGTCGCGATATTGGGCGGGGCTAAGGTATCGGACAAGATAGGCGTGATTGAGAACCTGCTGGACAGGGTAGATCGGATTCTGATAGGCGGAGCGATGGCCTACACGTTCTTCAAGGCCGAGGGCAAGGCGGTCGGAAAGAGCCTCTGCGAGGACGATTTCGTGGATAAGGCAACGGCCCTTGTGGAGCGGGCAAAGGACGTCGAGAAGGAAATCGTTTTGCCCGTCGATACCGTGGTCGCTAAAGAGTTCAAGGCGGGCGCCGAGCACAAGGTGGTCCGCGGCGACATTGAAGCCGAATGGCAGGGAATGGATATCGGTCCTGAGACACGTCGGCTTTTCGCCGAGAAGCTGGCCGGCGCAAAGACGATTGTCTGGAACGGGCCGATGGGCGTCTTCGAGATGCCCCCCTTCGACGAGGGAACCAAAGCCGTAGCTTTCGCTGTTGCCGAGGCCACGGACAAGGGCGCAAGGAGCATAATCGGCGGAGGCGACAGCGCCAGTGCGGTGGAGAATCTCGGTTTGCGAGATAGAATAAGCCATATTTCCACCGGCGGAGGCGCTTCACTCGAATTCTTAGAGGGCAAGAAATTCGTGTGCCTTGAAATTCTCGATGAGAAATAGCGTTCTATTGGCGATAGTGCTTGCGGGCGTGCTGGTTTCGTCCCCCGCGCGGGCCGCCGATGTCGAATCCGCGGTGTTCTTCGTCGCCGCCAACGGCAGCGATTCCTGGTCCGGCCGTCTGCCCAAAACCAACTCTGGGGGCACGGATGGCCCATTTGCGACCCTTCAGGCCGCCCGCGACGCGGCGCGGAATCTCGGCAGAGAACAGCAGCGAAAGATCATTGTTCAGGCCGGGGGGTATTTCCTCGACAAGACGCTGGTCCTGAATGACAAAGACGCGGGGCTTGCCATTGAATCGGCCCCGGGTGCGGAGGTCTGTCTGTACGGCGGACGGCAGATCGCCGGCTGGAAAAAGGACGGTGAGAAGCTCTACTCGGCGGCTCTGCCGGGCGTTAAAGATGGAAAGTGGGACTTCCGCGTGCTCATTGTGAACGGCCGATACTGCCCACGGGCCCGCCTGCCCGAAAAAGGCGCCTTCCAACATCTTAGCTCCTTCGATGTCCCCTGGATGACGACAACCGGCGGCGGGTGGAAACGCAAGCCCACGCACGAAGAATTGACCACCCTGAAATACCGTCCCGAAGACCTCGGCGACCGGCTCGACGTCAATAACGCGGAGATCACCGTCTATCACATGTGGGATGAGTCGCTCATCGGCGTCGCTTCCAACGACACAGAATCCCACACCCTGACGTTCAAGACGCCGAGCGGGCATCCGCCTGGCGCGTTCGGCGTCAAGAAGTACGTCGTCTGGAACGTCCGCGAGGGGATGACCCAGCCCGGACAATGGCACCTCGACCGCACGGTGGGCAAGGTCATCTATTGGCCGCTGCCCACAGAGGATATGAGCAAGGCAGAGGCATTCGCGCCCGTCATCGAATCGATCATCAAGATTCAGGGAACAAGCGACATAACGATTCGCGGCCTGACGTTCTCGGTGACGACCACGCCGTTAGAGGCCGGCGGCTTTGGCGCGGGCAGATTCGACGGGGCAATCTCCGTTTCCTCCGCCGAAAACTGCCGACTCATCGACCTTGAGATTCTCAACGTCGGCGGCCAGGGCATCAAGGCTTCCGGCAAGCGCGTGCACATTGAGAGATGCCACGTTCACCATACGGGGGCCTGCGGGATAAGATGCAGCGGCACGGAAGTGGCCGTCACCGACAATCATATTCACGATGTCGGCCTTATGTACCCCAGCGCACTTGCCCTGGAGGGCGGCGGCAAAGACAGCCTGTACAGCCACAATGAAATCCACGATGCCCCCTACACGGCCATCAACTGCGGCGGGCAGAACAATCGCATCGAGCACAACCTGATCTATCGCGTTATGACGGAACTGCACGACGGCGGCGGGATATACTGTTTTGCAGGGAATGGTTTGGTGCTCGCCGGGAACTTCATCCGCGACATCGTCGATACAGGCGGCTACGGTTCATCGGCCTACTACCTCGACGAGAGGTCGCAGAAATGTCTTGTCGAGGGCAATTTGTCTATCGGCATTGTCCGCCCGTCGCACAACCACATGGCCGATAACAACACAATCCGCAACAACGTCTTTATCAGCAGCGAAGACGCACACATGACATTTCCGAGGTCGTCCGGCTACACCTTCGAGAAAAACATCATCGTCGCAGAAGGTAAGATCATTTTTGACAATCCCGAGGGCATCACGACGTGGAAGGGCAACTGCCTTTTCAGCCGGGCGGGCAAAATCGAGGGCAACAAGCTCGATAGATACACCAGGACGGGCACTTCCGAACTAAAGCCGGAGGGTGGAAATGTGTTTGCCGACCCGCAGCTCGCCGAATTCGACAAGGGCATCGTCACGTTCGCCCCCGATTCTCCCGCGGCCAGGTTAGGTATAAAGCCGATCGACGTCAGCAGCGCCGGCCCGCATCGCTGAATCACCCATAAGCGCTCCGGCCACGTCAGCAAGGTCTGGTTCGACGACATCGTCGTCGCAAAAGATACATCGGCCCAATCTCCCCCCTGAGAGTTTTTTCTCGCAGCGCCCACGTTCAGGTCCGGCGCCTGTGGCCTGGGCCGCCTTGTCATTCTAAATCCGCCTACACCGCAAATTCAGCAACGATAGGCGTATGGTCGCTCGGGCGTTCCGCTTCTCGCGGCCCTTTGTCTATGTAGCACGCCGTGCTTTTTTCCGCCAGTGCCCGCGTTGCCAGGATGTGGTCCAGCCGCCATCCCAAATTACGCCTGAGCGAATTGCTCATTCTGTAATCCCAGTAAGTATATTGCCCCGCATCCTTGCAGTGCATCCTGAATACATCGACGAATCCCCAGTCCGTTGCCCGCTTCAGCGCCTCGTGCGCCCGCGGATGATAGCAGACGTGCCCCAGCAGCGTCACCGGGTCGTACACATCTATCGCCAGAGGCGCCACGTTCAAATCCCCAACCCATACAACGCAGTCCGCCGGGTTGAAGTTCTTCTCGAATAATCCGACCAGCCTGTCAAACCAGTTCAGTTTGTAATCGAACTTTTCGGACTCGGGCATATAGCCCTGTGGAACGTATGTATTCACGACCGCAACTCCGTTAATTTCCGCCGTGATCAGCCGGGCCTCATCTCTCGGCTCCCGGTCAAAGCCGGCCCGGACGTTCTTCGCCCGGCTCTTACTGAATATCGCCACGCCGTTATAGCTCTTCTGACCCCTGAACACATACTTGTATCCGATTTTGTCAAACGCATCCGTTGGAAAGTCCGCATCCTGAACCTTGGTCTCCTGCACCGCAAGGACATCGAGCTTTGACTCCACCAGCCAGTCCACCACCACATCGAGGCGGGCTCGCAAGGAATTCACGTTGAAGCTCGCAACTTTCATTTGGGATATTTCCCCCAACCTGAGCTTATCAAATCATTCACGCTGAGTATATTACCAGAATCGCTCCATAGTCTTAGCTGTTTCTACCGATTTTCGAGCAATTCCTGCCGACATCTCCCGCCAGGAATGCAAAGAAATGCGAATTTTCCCCATTTCAGCAGGGAAAACCGGCAATTAAGACCTTCGAGGAAAATGCCGATATAGTGCTGTTAGAAGGAGCGGTGGGAGGGAGGAGGGAGAGGAAATCCCCAGCCCACCGGAGACATAGGATATCGTGTCAAGGTCAAAGGCTTCTGCAAAATTGCAGGTTAGGCCTACTTAGAGAAGAAAAAATCGTTCCTTCGACTTTGCTCAGGACTGATTTTTTCTTTTCAATCGCAACGTATTGTCCCGTAATCGCTTAGGTAATTATTGAAGAAAATCATAAAAGAGATTTTCTTCAACAATATAGGTCTAACCTGCAATTTTGCGGAACTCAGTATCAAGGGCAGATTGTGGAGAAGAGGCTCCACCCCGGGGAGGATTTCCCCGTGATTCCAAGTGCGTAATTTTTGCGGTGGCTGCATTGTTTTGTATATTTTGTTCGGCAAGGCGCGGTTGGACTACGCGATGGTGGTATTATGAAACGGAAACGACATTTGCGGCTGGCAGGCGGGCTTCTGCTGCTTTTTTGCTTCGCAGTCGTCTGGATTGTCAAGCTCAAATTAATCGATTTCAGCAGCGTCAAGGCTGGAATCCTCAGCCAGATTGCGCGGGTGCGCCCGGGCGACCCCGCCTCATGTGCATACCTTGGCAAGCGCTATGCTTCCTCAGGCCGATCCAAAGATGCCGTACAGGTCTGCCGGAAGCTTGTCGCAATCACCCCCGACGATCCCGCCGCACACGCATTGCTCGGCAATGCTTACTGGGAGGCCAATC
>Ga0315288_10010032_pt1 | contig 11928 bp, 14 predicted proteins | sample YL17G11_20_MG_FD_203454 | JGI IMG/M metagenome (GOLD analysis project Ga0315288, IMG submission 203454) | Sediment microbial communities from Yellowstone Lake, YNP, Wyoming, USA - YL17G11_20 | ecosystem: Environmental > Aquatic > Freshwater > Lake > Sediment | place: USA: Wyoming | collected...
GGTGCAGTAGTCGCGGCGGGAGCGGCCATCTGAGCTGCTGCCTTTAACTCCGGTGATTTTCCAAATAGACCGGCTACGAAGCCGCCGACCTTAGATACCATCCCAATAAGGCCACCAGCCTTTGACATTACGGAATCAAACATGCTCAAGATAAAGCTTCCCAAGTTGGCAATTATCGCCTGTATGCCGCCAAATGGTTTCGTAATAATTCCAAATATCACATCAATAAAATTACTGATGTAGTTCCATATTCCACCCAGGATTCCTTTTATACCCTCCCAGAGTTGCAGGAACCCATCCATTGCTTGTGCCGGATCGAGGGTTAATGCGCCCACAACAATATTCCAAAGACCGATAAGCAATTGAGCAACGCCTTGTATGGCTTGCCAGATACCCAACATGCTTTGCCACCAACTCATGGCAGTAGACTTGATTCCCTCCCAGGATACTTTCAGGAAGGTAACGAACCCACCAACAATGGCCTTGGCTACCGCGAACGCTTGCGGAAATTTCTGTTCAAAGGCTTCGATAATGGCACCGGTAACAGAATCCTTGCCCTGGAAGAAACCGATAATATCCTCAATAATAAGACCAAGCGCCACAATGGCGGCACCGATCAGTATTGGTCCTGCTGCTGCTGCCAGCCATGCAAGCATAGCCTGAATTTTCATGAGATTGAATGCCTTAATGACAACGAAAAGACCCTGGGCAATCTGTCCTAATCCCATCAGGGCGCGAGCTGCAAAGAAAGCCGAGAATGCAATCACGACAATTTTAATCACGCGTTCCAGGCCACCGAACAGATCAACAACCTGGGTAACAATTTCAAACATTCTGACAAATATGTTCCAGGTCTCTTTGACAAACCTCTGAAGGACAGAGAAAAAGAACTCTAACCGGGTAGCAATCAATTCTCTGTTGGCGGTCATGAAAGATTTAACGCCCTCGATTAAGGTATTCAGGATGGGCAGGAGCTTGGCCCCGATTGTATTTCTCAGGCCGATCACCATACCCCAGAGCTGTTTCAGGCCATCGTTAAACTCATTGCTTGCTGCCAGGGTTTCATCGGATAGCACCAGGCCGGCTGCTCTTGCCTCGGCTCCCATCTTAGATAGACCATCGCTGCCCTGATTGAGCATCGAGATCATTTTCGTTCCAGAGCGCCCGAAGAACTCTGTTGAGAGTGCAGTCTTTTCAATACCGGGTGGCATCTTCTTGAACTTGTCGGCCAGCTCACCGAGTAGCTGATCACCGCCCTTGACCTGACCAGAAGAGTCCTTGACAGATACGCCTAATTTCTTATAGGCATCAGCAGCGGCACCCGTACCCTGCGCGGCATCGTAGGCACCCTTTGAAAGTAATTTTAAACTATTGTCGAAATCACCCTGCTCAATGTCAGCGAGATTGGCTGCATAGGCCAGCTCTTGATATTTCTGTGCATTGATACCAAGCTGTTCAGAGGCTTTGAAAGCGGCCTCTCCAGCATCAGCAGTTGACTTGGCTATTCCGAATATTGAAGCAGCGGCAGCGACCCCAGCAGCACCAACGACCATGAGGCTGGACTTGACATTATCAATGCCCTTTTCGATCTTGCCCAGGCCGCGCTCATCGACCTCGAAACCCCAACGGACGAGCAGCTCCCTGACCGCAGCCATTATACAACTCCTTGACTTGTTACAATATTTGTGCTGAAATGTTTAAAATAACGCAGGAGCAAACATGTATCAAGTTTACAAGATAACAACGGTTGACGGAAAAAATTATATTGGCTGCACATCCGATTTAAGGCAGCGTCTAAGATCACATCTTTCAACTCAGCCATGGATGAACAAAAATAATTATACTGTCGAGATATTGCTTTCAACCGAATCAAAGGCGCTGGCACTAAGCACCGAGGCAAAGATGGTTTTAAAATATGATTCAATGAATTCCGAGAAAGGACACAATAAGAAACCTGGTGGTGGTAATAATGTACCAATGCTTGAATCAACCAGGGTACTAATAGCACAACGCCAAAGAGACTTTGTGCGGCGGCATGGTAGTCCAATAAAAGGACGGAAGAAAACAAAAGAGCATATTGAAGCATTGTCAAAATCTGTGAAAGAGAAATTTTCAGACCCCAGAAACCATCCAATGTTTGGAAAGCACCCATCTCTTGAGGCTCGCCAAAACATGAGCGAAGGACAGCGGCGCCGAGCATTATCTGAAAACCCAAATAATTTTCTTGGACATAAACATTCAGAAGAATCAAAACAAAAAATAAGTATATCCAAGGCAGGAAAATCGCCCGATTGTAGCGGCTGGAACAGCAGGCAAGTTTTGAATATATCCACTGGAAAAAAATATTCATCTGCTCAAGAAGCAATGAAAGAAACCGGAGCCGATAAATCTGCAATTGGCCGCTGCTGTTCTGGAAAACAAAAAACAGCTCTTGGTTATCAGTGGGCATATGTTTGACCGCTGCCATTATTTTGTCCTTGCCTTTTCTTTGGCTTCTTTCATCATGTGGGCCTCGACTTCGTCCTTGATGTCAAGCGCCTCATTTGCATCTGCCAGATCATTGATTGACCAATGTTTCTCAATTTCTGACAGGCTTGCAACCTTAGCCAAGACCGGCCGCCAAACCGCAGCCTTGTAGCCGCTTAGATTTGTGGGCCCAACTTCGACTGAACTCGACGGAGCAGGTTTTCGCTTCCGCCGAATACGCCGAAAAAATCTGAATACTGTACCTCGACCGCAGCAAGAAAAACCTTAATCATGTGACCAATGCGGCCCTGGAAATGTTCATCGAATACCTTGGAGACATCACCCATGCCCTTGCCATCACCCTCGTTGCTCTTGGTGTGGATTACTTGGGCCATGAAAGCCTTAATGGTCAGGATCACCCGCTTTTCGTGCATCCGGGTACAGAGCGAAGCAATTGCCACGCCCAGCTTATTGGTATCAACCTGCTTGTCGGCAAGCTTCTTTTTCTTGCCATCAATATCATCACCCACCGCGGACATGAGGTTGCCAAGTGCCGGACCGAATATGTCAAGCAAGTTGGTCAACTGTTCTCCTGCCTCAGTGGCTCCGAACTGGTAGAAAGTATAACTTTCACCATCAATCACTTTTGGGACTTCCCGCCGCATAAGTCACTCCTGAAAAATTGTGGTTATTGGTTACAGAGCACCAGCAACCAAGAACGGATCAACAATCTGTCCTGCTACTATCCATTCTCGTTCGCCAGATTCTTTTCCCATTTCAACAGAAGGATACTTGGTGATTGATCCTTCCGGCATGGTGAGAACCGTCAGGCCGTTCTTGTCAATCAAGCCGCAGCTGATAAGGTTGCGGGTGTTGGCAATCGCGGACATCTGATCATTATCGTTTGATGTCTGAGGGATTGTGATTGTCATCTTGCCCAGGGTATTCAGGTTGCGGGTCCTGGTGGCCTCGCCCTGCGTCCCTGCGGTTAGCGTGAAAATATCCTCATCACGTTCAACGGTCACCGTATTCCACTCCTTAACAATGCGACCGCCGACAATCAGAGATACATTGCTGGGATCATAAGTTTTTGTACCCATCGTCATTTCTCCTTATAGTGAAAGGGTGCCGTTAATGTCGGTGTAGAAAATCGCGCCCTGTAACAATGCACTGAAATTCACATTGTTCAACTGGCGATTTGCCAAGTCTGCGGTCGGGACATCTGCCCTGGCCGGAACCGTCACAACGATAGAGTCATTAATAATTCCATTATACGGAGCCTTTGCCCCGCGCCGCAGGACGCTCAGAACCGTATTCTGGATAGCGCCGATACCAACATCGGTATACGGGATCTTGTCGGCATCCGCGATCTGAACGAATACGTCCTCACGAATGGTCTGGGCCAGCCAAGCAATGAAATACATTACGTCAATGTATTCGCCCTTTCCGGTCTTACATTCGCTGGTCGTTACATTGCGGCCGGCAATCGTTTCATAATAGTTGGCATACTTGCCTTTCATGTAACCGATTTCTGAATCGGTCAGCGTATCGGGAGTGATGCCAGTCAGGGTGTCCAAGTACCAATCAGATGAACCCGGATCACGACTCATCTCAAGTCCGCACCAGGCACATTCTGGATAATTGGCCTCATCGTTTGACCAGATACCGAATACTTTATCATATGCCAAATTCTTTATGGCGGTGAATACGTCTGTGGTTGCCGAGGTCTTGACGTCAGCGTCCTTTGAACAATAGGCATACATCTTATTATCGGTGGCCTGTATGATTGGCGCCATCAATAGAATATCAGCCTTGGTCCTGGTGGAAGCGTTCAGCATGAACCAATCGCTATCAGCAGCCAGGACAGCGACAAGCGCCTCGTCCCAGGTTTCAATTGCTGAGCCATAAGCGATATTGGTTACCGATACCGAAGCAACTCCAGTCAGCGAGCCGATACCGACAGAGATTGTATCCCAATGTTTATTGCCATCAGCCCCGGTGAACTCAACAACAAAGCTCAGGGTTGGCATATCGTCGTCAACTGTTACCGATGCAACTCCAGTCAGCAATTCAATGGCGGTTTCAATTGCTACGGCGGTCGCATTGTATGCAATGGCGGCAGTCGTTTCAGCTCCAACCGTTACGGTGAATGACCCGGCTGTTGCCAGCGCATTGAAGGTCACCCGCTGCTGGGCATTGACATCTTCGTTTTTCTTTGCAAGTTTAAATTGCTTTACGGATTGCGATTGCCCGAAATACCGTAATGCGGCCTTATATGCTGGTGATGATGTGGTGAACCCATCAGCGATAAGTGATTCCGGGCTGCTATAGGTATAAATCCGGTTCGGAAGATTGCTGAACGGTGTCAGGAATAGCGGAGTGCCAAACCCGAACCTGCTCAGGATTGCCGTTGCAAGCTGAATAACCACGTTGACAATGTTTTTTAACTTGGTTCCCATTTTCCATTCTCCTATTTACGATATAATTAGCCTATCAAACTTTGGATCGTTTGTCTTGCTGATTTTAACCTTGCGAATTTCTACCGGCGCATCAATCACTTCATAGGCAAACGAAACAGTCACATCGAACGTAGCCCTAAGCTCATGGCCCGTTTCAAGCAATGCTGAAATATCAGTCGGATCGGTAATCGTCCAGATTGCCACCCCGGCATTTCTCAGGGTCTGGAGTACCGTATCTTTATAAAGTGAATCAAATAACTTCTGGGCAGTTTCAAGATGGGCATTCTCGGCATAGACGTTGATTGTGAGAACGAATTTCTTTCTGAACTTCATCGTCCAGGTATCAGTACCAGAATGAACCCTGCTGGCTGCGCCAATCTCACCACCAACCCGCGCTGGGCCTGAGATAATATTGAATGTCACAAAAGGAAGATGTGGCCGCTTGCCGTTCGTACTGCGGTAGTCGTCCTGCTTGTCCCATATAACCGGAATGGTCGGGCCAAGCTCGTTCTGTGCCCAGAGAATAAGTGCATCCTCAACGACCTGATTGATGCGATATTTATTCTGAGTTCTAACGGTCATACAGTTTCATCCTGCTTTTCAAGCCGCACGATTAAAGACCTGTAGTGGGCCAAACTGAAATCTGTCCAGTCAGCAACAGAGCGGACCTCGTACATTTCGTTTTTATAACAAACGACGTCATTCACCAATACTTTTTGAGTGGTATACATCCAGTTATGTTCTTTTTGCCGATCACCTTCTGGCATTTGAAGTATTTCACGACCTGATAAAGACTGCACATTGGCTTTGATCTCAATATCGCAAGGGTCTCCCGGTTGAAAGTATCCACGATTATTATAAAAACCATCTGCCCTTCTCCTGATCTTAACGGTCGTAGTCTTGAGAAGCTGTACTGGTGGCTTATTCATTCGGTATGTTGCTCTCGAAGTTGATTGATTTTTTCAGGTGGCGGGTGTTGACAAGAGGATCATTCAGTCCAGCCTTGGTCATGCCGGCCTCGCTGGATTTTCTTTTCTTCTCGGTCTTTGGTCCCTTCTTTGCCATGGCCTCTTTGTTGGCCTTGGCCCGTTGGGTTGATGGTGCATTGGGTGGTGTTGTCCAGTTCTCAATTGCTTTCTGAACAAGTGACATGAACCGGAACCCAATCTGATCCATGGCCTGTTGAACAGACATGGCCTGGTCGAGCGCCTTACCATGCACTCGTTTAATCACCTTTACCATTTCGGTAAACTTATCGTCCCAAGTTCCACGCAGGAACGGTCTTGACGGTATAGTGATATGGATACCTTTTCCGAACCCGTTCTGAATATCGGCACCATATTCATTAGCCGCCGCCACAAGCTGAACCGATGCGCCATCCGGGTATGGCTCTGCGTCCTTATGCACACCGACAGTAACATAGGAATCCTTTATCTGTTTGACCGAGTTCATTATTTTCTTGAAGCCCTTGTCGGTATCTTTGATGGTAACCGCCATTTGATTCCCTCTAATATGGGTAACGGCGTTGGTCGATTGTGGAAATATATTCTTCCATGTCTTTGGCGAATGCTGGCTGCTCGCGGTCGGTATTGGCCTTGACATTCTCCTTATCACTCTTGCTGATGCCACCGCAGTACGGATTGGCGTTGCCATTCTCTTCGTAACATTGCTGCTTGAGCTTGAGCGCCATCTCTTCATAGCGAACCGATACCTGGCTATAGGATACCCTGACGCTGCCGACAGACTCATCGGCTGACTTGGCATACTTCATGGCAAGATAACGAGCGCCATGATAAGCGGAACAGATTGGCTTATTCGAATAGGTTGCCAGCAGGTATGTTATCTCACCATCTGTCATTAGCTCGGCACAGGAATCGGTATCGCCCAGGATGAAACGAACTTGATCCTTAAGGCTGCTGCTCGGGTCGCCAGTATACACTTATCTGTTCCTGTTCTTTCTGTTGCGGCCAAAGAGATTGTTCTGTTGTGGTTGATGGGCCTGCGGTTCCTGGTGTTGGGGTTCCTGGGTGGCCTGATTGTTTTCTTCAATCCATTCAATGTCGCCATGCTCGGCCCAGAATTCTACATCCGACCAATTGGCGGCTTCGGGAACAGGGTCACCAGGATTGCGAAATTCGTAGTTGCCAGAAAAAGATTTGATATTGATACGACTCTTTGCGATCCACATAGGGTCTCCTTTTAGGATTAAAAAACTAGGGGCGAAGTAGTAACCCACCGCGCCCCTAATAAAAACAGCAGGAGTCTAACCCCTATGATTATGCGATGACTGCGGCACCGAAGACGCCGAGATCAAGCCCGACAGCCTTCATGTCGAAGGTCATTTCGATTTCGGTGCGGTCCGACTTCAGCCACTCCATGCGGAATTTGCTGATGCGGTTACCGGAAGCGCCAGCGCCGTAATAACCAACCCACGAGAAGGTATAGCCGGCAGTCGCTTGCATGATCCCCGGAGCGCTGGTGACATAAGCCAGCAAGCAGCTCTTGGTCTTGAGCAAGGACAGTGCATCGGTAGCACCTTCGTTGGCGGTGTTCTGGACGCCATCGAGAATGAGATATTGATCGACTTCAAACAACTGAGCCAGGATTTCGGGAGTCGGAACCCGGCTGCTGGTGTATTTGAAACGGTCAATTACCTTGGCGTGAGCTTTGATGACGCTGTGAACGTCACGAGTCACGACCAGGCAATTCGGACGGAAGCCGGTGCGGCCCAACACAACATCTTTTTGTGCTTCGATGTCGAGGATCGGATCGGAACCGGTTGCGGTCCATAGGGTTGACGGTGTGAAATCTGAACCCCAAGTGGAAGCCTTGAGGTAGTTCTCAACAAAGTATTTTTCTTTGCGGAGAAGTGCTTTCTGTGTCAGATACTTGACGGCATCGCGGTCGGCATCGAGCGGGACATCGTAATTGGAACGAGTCTGATCGTCGATGTCTTTGTGAAGCGCCCACACATCACAGAAATAGGTCGGGGTATTGTCGATAGTGTAACCACCACCGGCAGACTCGGAACCCGGAGCGCGTTTCTTCATGTCGTCGCGGAACCAATCGCCTTTTTTGTAGATAAAATAACGGTTCGACTGTTTCTGGACAGGGATCGTCGGGAATATTTTATCCGCAATGAAAGCCTTTTGTTCCTGGATATACGCCACGGACATATTCGTTAACGGAATATCTACGTGGACATCACTCTTTAATGGCGAATGTGGCATGGTTTATCCTCCCTTAAATCAGAACAGCGGCGCCGTAAAGTTTCGCGGTGCCGATTTCGTTTACTGCTCCGCCCTCAAGGCAAATGCCAATCGCGCGGTTGGTGGTCGTGGCCGGGATTGCCAGGCCGTTCGTGTCTGACATGATTTCCTGTCCCGGAGTGACGGTGTTCCCGAACTTGACCGGAGCAATGCCGTTCATTTCGAGTTCGGCAGCCTGGTTGATGTTTGGGTTGTTGAGCAGGATGCCGAGAGCGATCCCACCGGCGCCACAAACAGCCACTTGATTCGCGACAGTGTGGGCCTTGACAATGTAATACTGCTTGGCGGTTAGGTCCGCGCTGGCAGTAATGGTACCGGGTTTGAAATTTGGTACTTCGTATCCCATGGTCTAGCTCCTTTTTTGTTTCTGAGCAACATACTGCTCATAAAGTTCGGGATTGGCTTTCATCACAAGGTCAAACGCCTGAGCCTTGGTGATCTTGGCGTCAGACTTCATGATCGCTTCCGCTTTGGTTTCCATCTGAACCAGGGCATCACACTCACCCTCGCCGGTTCCACCGTATTCGCCAAACAGTTTTGACTTGGTTACGGTTTCATCGGCCTGTTTCAGAATGGACATGATCTTGTCTGATGCGTCCTTACCAGCCTTATCGTTTACCAGCTTGAGGGTCTTGCCCAGGTCGTCAGACTTGATCGACAGAGATTTAATTTCAGCAGCCTTGGCAATGAACTCTTTTTCGACCTTGGCGGTCTGTTCATCATCAAGAGCTTTCTGGATTTTCTTGAGTTCGACTTCGTGGGACTTGTTGGCTTTCAGGATGGGTTCGATGGCCGCGATCTGCTCAGGTGTCCAGCCTTTCGGGTAGTCATAGGAGCCATCCGATTTCTCAACCGGGCCAGCAGCAGGAGGCGGGACTTCTTTGCCGAGTTTCTTGATCTCGGCCTTTTTCATCTCGATCTCTTCCTCTGCCTTTTTGAGAGCTTCTTTTGATTTCTCAATTTCGCCCTTCATTTTTTCGATCTCGGCAGTGGCCTTTTCCATGTCGTCGTTTTTCTTAGCAGGGGCGCCATAGCCAGATTTCTCGGCCAGTTCGCCCATGTTATTTTCGCCGACCTTTTCTTTGAGGGACAGCAATAACTTGATGGCGGTTTCGAGAACGTCTTTCTCTTCGTCACCAATCAAGCCCTGCTTTTTCAGTTCCTCAATCTTACCGGCAGCGGCACCAGGCATCTCTGCCTTTTGGATACGCTCGGCAATCTTGAGCAGTGCTTCTTTAACTGGCATGTTTCCTCCGTTCAACGATTTTGTTAAAAAGAACATTTTACGGTTGGCTCCGCTTTTCACTAACGCGATGAACGGCGCCACAAGGTCAAATAATTCTTGTTCCTTTTTTTCAGACATAATTGTTTTAATCTTGGCACATTGGATTATAAAATCAAGAAATTTCTTTTTTATAACCAAAGCCACCCGGCGAGAATGCGTTGTACTCGCCCTTTTTTATCTTGTCCCAAACGCCCTGCTCTTTAACCTTGATAGCCAGAACCCAGCTACCAGCCTTGATCTTCTGACCATCCTCCGCATCGAAGTCAACCGGGGCCAGATACGATTCTACGGGCTGAGCATTAATCTTTTTGAAGGAATGTTTTTCGTCCACATTCCGATAATTTTCAAGGTAGTTATGTGCAGTTTTTTGAATTTCTTCGGCAGTCATGCGGTCACCATGAGCATCACCCCCCGGTGTTGCATCTGTCCATGGTTCGATAACCACGCCGTAGACAATCTGCTTTTCTGGTTCAGACTTGGTAATCAAAGCGTAGCCCTCTTCTTCCTTGAACTCCGGGGCCGGTTCTTCGTCCTCTTCTTCCTCGTCGGTTTCTATTTCGCAGCCTTTAACAATTTTCAACATCTCAAAGAAGCTGCGCTCGGATTTTATCACATCAATTTTGTCCACGTTCTGTTGTGGCTCAACGTATTTGGCAAGCTTGGAATAATAAAAATCATTACCGGCTTCCTCCAGGTGGTCCATGGCAATCATTTCCTGGTAGTCCTGAATTGGTCTGACCGCATTGGCCTGGGCATCCGCGATAATGGCGTCAATGGTCTTGCGGTGCTCAGCTTCCACCTTGATCCCGGCCTTGAGTTCTTCCGGATTGACCTGGGCCTTGTTGATCGGCTGGGCCTCATCGAACCGCTTGAACGTCACGCTATGATCCTCAAGCCACTTCTTTGCCTGGTCTGGGGTGAACTTCTCAGCATCAAAGCGGTATGCCTGGACTTCGCTTTTCTTACCGTTCCAGCCGTAGACCTGTGAGACTCCGGGCGTGATTTCCTTGCGTGAATAGCGGGTGTAATCCGGTTCAGTAATGCGGACGTGATGCTCAGAAATACTCGGCACATGCCCTCCTTAATCCAGAAATTCTATTTCAGTGACACAACGGCAGTTACCCGATACAGACACCTTGCCATTACGCCTAACGATCAGGGTATTATGCTTGCTTACTTCAACGCAATAAACAAAGTCATTATACGGGACAAGCTTCTTTGAAAGATGGTCGCGGCCAACTGTCATTGAATTTAATTCGCTGATAACCCATATCGGACAGCTCAAATAAGTTCCGTTATGGTGCGTGATCCACTTTGGCGGTATCAGTTTGGTGGATATTCGCTTGCCAACCCTTAATAGCATTTCACAAAGCTGGTCGGCCATCTTGCGGCTACTGGTGCGATAATATCTTGATGGTAAGAAGTTGCCGCCCTTGAATTTTTTATTTTGTTGGTTGCTTCCATCACCAAGAAGGAAAGCATCAAGGAATATTCTTATCTGGCGTGGCGATGCGGTCTTTATTTCTTCTGGAATAAACTTCTGGTGGGCATATCCAAACTGCCTGAAATATTTGATTAATGCTTTATCGTGCAGCGGAATATATATTGCGTCTTTGGCTTCCCAATTCCTATCAAATAGTTTTTTGGTTGCCGCCAGCATCTTCGCATAATATTTCTTTTGTGATATTTTAACTTGCCAGCAAGAGTTCTTTGGCTTTGTGATTGATCCTTCTGACAAATAATATCCCATGAAGCATATAAAATCATCGGCATTGAATTTGTTCTTGCCGATTGTTATTGATGATTGTTCTGGTGCGGCGGTTGGGGTTAGTGCTACCATGAAATTAAACGAGCTGTTTGGTAGTTCACAATCTTTCATTAATAACCACCGGCCAGCATCTTTTCTGCCCTTGGTTCCTTTCCTGAAACTCACAACCTGGTTATGTTCCGGGGTAGTCATTAAATCAAAAAACCCATGCGAATAATGGACCATATTGCCGGTATAATGATAGCGGGTCTGGCCGATAATATCCGTTATTTCAATTTGTTGAGTGCTTAGGTTTGGGCTGAGTATCTTTTCATTTCCGGTAAGATTATAAAAATATCTCCAGCCTTCAGTGGTCAGTAATTCAGTTTGCTTGTCGTAGCAGTTAGGATGAAGCGGCGGTTCCATTATTATTCCAAACTCACCACCATTAAACATCTCATTGAGTTTCACCTTCTGACTAACCATGCTATTGCAAGCTTCACAGAGCCGATCGTCAGGCGTCACCACCCAGACTTTCTTTGCCTTGTCCGGTTCTACAAAACCTTTGTCAACGGCCTGGTTCCAGACTTCCTGCTGCCCTTGATTAACCGCGCTCATTGACTCGGTACGGGCAATCATCTTGCAGCGGTAGTCGAGCGACTGGTCGTAATATTTTTCAACCATCTTATCGAGCTTGGCGCC
>Ga0315288_10010033_pt1 | contig 11928 bp, 9 predicted proteins | sample YL17G11_20_MG_FD_203454 | JGI IMG/M metagenome (GOLD analysis project Ga0315288, IMG submission 203454) | Sediment microbial communities from Yellowstone Lake, YNP, Wyoming, USA - YL17G11_20 | ecosystem: Environmental > Aquatic > Freshwater > Lake > Sediment | place: USA: Wyoming | collected...
TTTTAGTCACTGGTGGCGCCGGTTTTATCGGTTCCCATCTTGTAGATGCTTTAATTAAAAAAAATCATCAAGTTTGTGTGCTTGATGATTTATCGTCCGGCAAAAAAGAAAATCTAAATCCCAAAGCCAAGTTTTATCAATTAAGTATTAACGACGATTTATCATTGGTTTTTAAAGATTTTAAACCAGAAATAGTTTATCATTTAGCGGCCCAATCAAGCGTAGCCGTGTCTTTGCGCGATCCAGAAAAAGACGCGCGAATTAACATTTTAGGCAGTTTAAATTTATTCAAGTATTGTGGATGGGGGACTTCTTCTTGTCTCCTTCCCCCTCGTGAAGGGGGAAGGTTGGGATGGGGGATAGTCAAAAAAGTCGTCTTCGTCTCAACCGGTGGCGCGATTTATGGCACTGTTAAAAAATTGCCCGCGTCTGAAAGTGCGCCAACTAGTCCCGAATGTCCTTATGCTGTGGCTAAGTTAGCCGTAGAAAAATATTTATTCGCTTTAAAAATACCGCATAGTGTTTTGCGCTTAGCCAATGTTTACGGTCCGCGCCAAGATCCCAATGGCGAAGCTGGTGTGGTGGCAATTTTTATTGGTAAAATTTTACGAAATGAGGCGCCAACCATTTTTGGCACGGGTAAACAAACGCGAGATTATGTGTATGTTGATGATATTGTGCGTGCATTGTTGTTAGCCAGCCATAAAAAAACGCCAGCGCCGCTTAATATCGGTACTGGTGAAGAAACTTCAGTTAAAGAAATTTTAAAACTAATTGACTCAAGAGTTAAACCTGTTTACACTCCTGCCAGATCAGGCGAATTACAACGGAGTTGTATTGATAGCCGTCAAGCTCGTCGCGTGTTAGGCTGGCAGCCAAAGATTAGTTTAGCACAAGGGATTAAATTGACGAAAGAATATTTTAAAACGGTTAGAATTTCTAATTGACCTAATTGTTCTAATTATTCTAGACAATGACCAATACCCAAACCCCAATGACTAAAACCATATTATTAAAATGTCAGCTTAAAAATTAGACATTGGTCATTGGGATTTATTTAGGTTAATTAGAATAATTAGAGCAATTAGAATAATTAAAAGATACTTTGTTTATCCATTTTTGCCAAAGAATTCTCTGATATATTTAATAACGCTTTTGACCTGTGTTTGATTAATCTCTGTATTTATTGGTAAAGAAACAACTTCGCGGCAAATGGCTTCGGTTTCTGGTAAACGATAATTATTGGGCTGTAAGACCTGATGTTGGTAAATTGGTTCAGGCCAGGAAATTATTGTTTCCACGCCACTTTTTTCTAAGTGTTTAACGAGACCGTTTCGTTTTTTTGTTCTAATAACATAATTTTGATAAATATCAAAATATCTTTTATCTGGCCAGTGTGGTAATTGCAAATCGCCAATGTCCGTAAGTCCTTTTTGATAAATTTTAGCGATTTCGCGGCGTCGTGTGACCCATTTGGCAAAATATTTTAATTTTAAATCTAAAATAACCGCTTGGACATTGTCCAATAGGGCTGTGTAACCATGATAAACAAATTTACGACTTACACGATCTTCGCCGTTATATCTCAATAGCGTAGTTTTTTGCGCGACTTCAGGATCATTAGTGGTGATTATGCCTGCGTCTCCGCAAGCGCCAAGCATTTTAAATGGATAAAAGCTAAAACATCCGGCTAATCCAAATGACCCTGCCATTTTGCCTTTGAATTTAGCGCCGAGTGCCTGTGCCGCGTCTTCAATAACAACCAGATTATGTTTTTTGGCAATGGCCATTAGGCGATCCATATCGCACATACGGCCATTAAGATGCACTGGCATTATTGCTTTGGTTCGCGGCGTAATAGCGGCTTCTAGCAAATCCATATTCATATTATAATCTTGGCCAACGTCAATTAAAACGGGCGTGGCGCCGTGATTAGCGATTGCCGAAATTGAAGCCACAAAAGTATGCGCCACGGTAATCACTTCGTCGTTTGGACCAAGCCCAGCCGCTTGAACTGCCAGATGCAAAGCGTCATAGCCGCTGTTAACGCCAATAGCGTATTTTACGCCAACTAATTTGGCAATATGTTTTTCAAATTGAGCCAGCTGACTGCGCAAAATCAAATCGCCACGGCCGAGCGTGTCGTCAATTTTATTTAAAATCTGTTTTCTTAGTCGTTTATAGTGTAGTTTTGGATCAACAAAGGGTATTTTGTAAGACATAAGAAAGTATTAAGTATTAAGAAGCAAGAATTAATAATTAAGAATCAAGGGTTCCCTCCCCCTTTCGCAAAAGGGGGAGGGTTGGGGTGGGGGATGGGACTAAAAATTACAAACTGATTTTACCGTTTCAATAATATTTTTGTAATCAGGATAATAAATTTTTTCTAAATTGCAAGCAGCTGGCGCTGGCGTATCTGGCAAGGCGACGCGCGCGATTGGCGCTTTTAGATATGAAAAAATATTTTCGCAAACCAAAGCGGAAATTTCGGCAGTTGCGCCATAGCTTTTCCACGCGGCATCAGCCACCATCAATCGGCCGGTTTTTTTAACAGACGAAAAAATGGTTTCTGTATCTATGGGTTTGAGCGATCGTAAATCCAAAACCTCAACGCTGATATCTATTTTTTCTAATTCGTCCGCCGCTTTGAGTGCTTCCGAAACCATATATGAAGTCGCGACCACGGTAATGTCTTTGCCCGCTTTGCGAATTACCGCCTTGCCTATTGGTGTCCGATAGATTTTTTCGGGCACATTTTCTTTTAAATCATAAAGCCAGCGATCGTCAATATAAACAACAGGATTGTCATCTTCAATAGCCGCAATTAAAAGTCCTTTGGCATCATAGGGGGTAGCTGGCATAACTACTTTAAGTCCGGGAATATGAGCGAAAATTGCTTGTAGGGCTTGAGAGTGTTGGGCCGCTTGTTCGCCGCCGCGGTTAATAATACCACGAACCACCAAGGGCACACAAATTTTTCCGCCAAACATATAATGCCAATTGGCCGCTTGATTGGCAATTTGGTCTAAGGCCAAATACATAAAATCCATTCGAGGATGGACAACTACTGGTCGCATGCCAGCCAGGGCGGCGCCCACGGCCACGCCTGTAAATCCGTTTTCCGACACTGGCGTATCAATTACGCGTCTTTTGCCAAATTTTTCTACTAATCCTTGAGTGGTAGCGCCTACATACCATGAACTGTTTGTCCCTAGTCCAATCAAAAATACTCGGGAATCTTTTTCTACCATTTGTCGCAAAGCTTCGTTTATCGCTTGTCCATAAGTAATTTGTCGCATAGTTTTTTCGTCGTCATGCTGAATTTAGTTCAGCATCCACGTCGTTTTGTCATGCTGAACTCGTTTCAGCATCCACGTCGTTAATACTGGATCCTGAAATAAACCGAAGGTACTGCGCACATGTATTCAGGATGACATCCTGTAGGTTTATTGTGTCTTAAAAACTTTTTTTGTTAATTCTTTAATATTTGGATAAGGACTTTTTCTGGCGAGTTTAAAAGCAGTTTCTATTTTTTGGTCAATTTGTTTGTGTAGGGAACAAAAATTTTTGTTCCCTACGTTGTGTTTTTCAGTTAAGATGTTTTGTTTTTTTAATAATTTTTCTAATTTGGCTATCGGACATTTTTTTATCCAGGAATCAAGTTCGACTTGGGAGCGCAAACCTTTGTTAATGTCGTCATTGGGGCCAACGTGACCCAGCCAACGATAAGTCAAACACTCAATAAAGCTCGGGCCTTGGTCGTGTCTGGCGCGACTCACCGCAACTTGAGCTATTTGGTAAACTTTAAGTGCGTCATTGCCATCAATTTTAGAAGCAGGCATTTTAAAACTTTTGGCCGTTTGGCTGATATTGGTATTGGCCAAACATTCATTAATTGGCAAATGTGTGGAATAAAAATTATTTTCGCAAACAAAAATAATTGGTAATTTGTATAAACTGGCTAAATTTAATGACTCATAAAAACCGCCTTCGTTAGTGGCGCCATCGCCAAAAAAAGCTACGGCCACGCGATGGTCGTGCCTGATTTTACAAGCCAGGGCCGCGCCCACAGCCAAGGGAATTGACGCGCCAACAATGGCCGAAGTGCCCAGTAAGCCAACTTCGGGCGCGATTAAATGCATAGATCCACCTTTTCCGCCAGAACAGCCATTAGCGCGGCAATATATTTCCGCGGCCAATTGGTTAAGGTCGCCACCTTTGGCTAAATAACAGCCATGCGAACGATGGGTGCCAAAAATATAATCAGTTTTTCTAAGACCTGCGCAAACGCCGACTGCCACGGCTTCTTGGCCGATATATAAATGGCATGGCGTTTTAATGTCTTTTTCTGGGGAACGTAAAATACCAGCGATTTTTTCTTCAAATCGCCTGATTAAAACCATTGTCCGATACATTTTTAGCAGAATATTTTTTGTCATTTATTTTGATTGCCCTCCCCCTCGGCAAGGGGGAGGGTTAGGGTGGGGGATTCTCCGTTAGTCATGCTGAACTCGTTTCAGCATCCACGCCGTGGATTCCGGCCCGGCGGCCGGAATGACAGCAAGATTTTTTTAATCGTTTTCAAAATAATTTTTATATCTATCAATAAAGAATAGTGTTTAACATACCTTAATTGTAGTTTAATTTTTTGCGGTCGGATTTTTTCTAAATAAATTTTTTCAGGATCGGGACTTGCAGCCAAAATTGAACCCTCGTCTGAATTCCAAAGCGAAGCATAGTCAGTAATGCCCGGCCGAATGCTCAAAATAGTACTCCGTTCTTTTTTAGTGAGTAGGTCAATATATTGGAGGACTTCGGGCCGCGGTCCGACAAAACTCATTTCGCCTTTAAAAACATTGATTAGTTGTGGCAGTTCATCAAGTTTGTATTTTCTTAAATAGCGGCCAAAACGAGTGATGCGTTTATCGTCGTTAGCGGTTGAATGCCCGCCGATTTTTTCAGCATTAATGACCATAGTGCGAAATTTGTAAATCTTAAAATGGCGACTTCGTTGGCCAACCCTAATGCCGCGATAAAAAACTGGGCCAGCCGAATCTAACTTAATTAAAAAACTAATGACGACAAAAATCGGCAGCAAAAAAATTAGGCCTAAAAAAGAAAAGACAATGTCAAATAAGCGTTTAAACATCTTGGTTGAGATTAGCATCTTTACAGTGTTTTTTCAAGATGGTATGCTGATCAGATGTCAGAGATCAGATTCCAGATGTCGGAAGTCGGAAATCTATGTGACTTAGTTCCGAACTTATGAGGCCGAAGGCCGAATTGTTCGGAACTTTAAAAATTTTAAAAAGTTTCAAACAGGCCCACGGCCAAGTTTGAAACTAACGACAATGTCTTCAACTAGATCAGCCATTGCTTGGGCCGGAAAAAAATTTAGAACTAAAAACATTTCTCAAAGGGTGCAAAAGATTGTTATTTCACCGATCAAGGAGATGTCAATTTTAGCCGATCAATTTTTGGCGCAACATCCCAAGTCGCACTTAGTTTCTTTTGGCCAAGGCATTCCTTTTTACGATACGCCAAGTCATATTAAAAAAGCGATTAGGCATGCTTTGACTGAAGCTGATACTGCTAAATACACCCTTGAGCCGGGTATTACTGAATTACGTGAATTAGTGGCTCAAAAATATCAAGCCAAGCCCAGCGAAATTATGATTAGTGTTGGTTGTCAAGAAGCTGTGGCCTGCGCCTTGGCCACCGTGCTTGATCCAGGAGACGAGGTCTTGATTCCATCGCCTACTTTTGCTTCGCACATTGAACAGATTTTGCAGTTTAATGGTCGGCCTAAATTTTTTGCTCTAGATGAAAACCACGGCTGGCGTCTGAATTTGACAGCAGTTGAACGAGCGTTCACCAAAAAAACCAAAGCTATTCTTTTCAGTAATCCGGCTAATCCCACAGGCGCGGTTTTAAGCCAACAAGAATTAGCTGATTTAGTTGATTTAGCGCGACAAAAAGATTTAATTTTAATTGCTGATGAAACTTACGACTTTTTAACTTATGACAATCTACGACATATCTCTTTGGCAGAATTTAGACAAGGTCAGAATAACAATTTGATTATCTGCGGCAGTTTTTCTAAAAAATACGCTTTAACTGGTTATCGTATTGGTTATGCTTATGCGTCTGAAGGATTGATTGACCATATGTTAAAAGTTCATGATGCTTTGGCAATTTGCGCGCCAGCTATTTCCCAAAAGGCCGCTTTGGCCGCGCTCAAAGGACCACAAGATTGCGTGGATAGGTTTATTAAAGGTTTAAGCCATAATCGCGATTTAATGTGTCATGAGCTGGATAAAATGTCTGATATTTTTGAATATCAAAAACCGCGAGGCGCTTATTATATTTTAGTCAAATATAAAAAGCCAGCTCTGAATTCTTTTAAGCTGGCTTTAGAAATTTTACAGCGAGCCCAAGTAATTACGATACCTGGCGCTGCTTTTGGCCCCACAGGCGAAGGTCATATTCGTTTTTCCTTTGCCGGCGAACCCAATGACATTCCTGAAGGATTTAAACGACTAAGAAGGTTTTTTAGGCCTTGAAAAGACAAAAACAATTTTAAAAGCGTATTTTTTAAGCCAAGGAATTTTTAAAAGAAGATTGTCTATCCAATCAATAAAAGTTAAATGAAAAAATTTAACTTTGACATTACGGAAATATTTTTGAGCTAATTTTAGATCGGCCATTTTAAAAATATGATCTACGGCCCAGCGAGTGCGTCGGCCGCGCCACTGATTAATTTTTCTTTTAAAATTAAATAGTGGATTGTGTCCTAGGGTTTCAATACCCAAAATAAAGCCATCTGGCTTTAGTGTCCTGGCTAATTCTGACAGGGCTTTTTTAATATCTAAAGAAGAAAAAGTGCCGCCGTCCCAAACAATATCAAAAGAATTATCTGAAAATTCTAAGGCCTCACAATCCATTTTAATAAATTTAGTTTTTTCAGCCAGATCTAATTTTTGAGCGTGTAGCCGGGCTAATTTGAGTGAGTTTTCTGAAAGATCAATACCAACCACGTCAGCGCCTTGTCGTGCCGGAAAGACAGAATGCAAGCCGTTACCACAGCCATAATCCAATAATTTTTTGCTCTGGCATTTATTTTTAAGATAGGCCCGACAAAAGCGATAGCTTGAAAAACGAAAATGTTGCCAGCCCTCAATATCGGCGTTAGCCATTGGCCGTCCAGGGTTTCGCGCAATATGATCGTAGTGTTCAATTTCTTTTTGTTTCCTTATCTCCATAATTTAAAAATTTAATCAGGCCCCACAAAGAACCCAAACCGTAACCAAAATGTCTGGCGGCAAAAGCTAAGGGTAGCAAAATAATATAGCTAGTCCTTTTTTGTTTTAAGGCAATCTGAAAACCAAAAAACAGAGCGACTAAACAGTATGAGGCCAAGAATATCAAAAATAACCAAAAAAAGATTGGCCAAAAAATACCTAATAATCCTATAATCATAAAACCAAGAACAAAACAAAGAGGAATATAATGGCGTAGACACAGAGGTGTTTTTACGAATTTTAGAGAATAGATTGTCCAGATGCCATCGTAAAAATTATGGACAAAAAAATCACCAAGATTATCTTTGGGATAATAATAGCTTATAATATCAGGCGCTAAAAGAATTTTGCCGTCAGCTTTTCGGAGTCGGCGATTAAATTCTATATCTTGGGAGCGGACAAGATTTTCATTGAAAAGACCAATTTTTTGAAAGATTTTTTTCGGGTAGCAACCGCCAAAAACCGTATCAACCCATTTTGGCTCTTTAGAGCCAATCCTAAAATAAGAATTACCAGCGCCAAAAGGATGAGATAAACATATCGTGATTGCTTTAGCTAAAATAGTATCTTTAGCCGGCAGAGTTTTTATTATTCCGCCGACATTGTCGGCACCGCACTCTTGTAAATATTTGACGCATTTTGTAATATAACTTTTTTCATAACCCGCGTGAGCCCCCATTATCATTACAATCTCGCCTCTTGATTTTTTAATTCCGATATTAAAAGCAAAATTGGTATTTTTTTTATAATTTTTTAAAAGCCTGATGAATTGATATTTTTTTGAATATCGCTTTATGATTTTTCTCGTTTTGTCTTGGCTCATTCCATCAATAACTAAGACCTCCATTTTATCCTTAGGATAATCTTGCTCTAAAATTGAATCTAAACATTTCTTAATATATTTTTCTTCATTACGACAAGGAATGATAATAGAAACAAAATTAGCATTATTTTGGTAGCTTTTCATAATGATTGTTGAATTAATTCAATCAAGCTTTTTGTGGTTTTTTCAATGTTGAATTTTTCTTGAATTTTCTGGGAGGCCTTTTGAGAAAGCTCTTTAGCAAAATCCTCATCCTTCATTATTCTGATAATGGCCTGGCTTAGTTTTTCTGGCGATTTCTCTTCAACCATTATTCCGGCCCTGCCTGATAATAATTCGGGAATCCCGCCGGTGTCAGTTGAGATAACGGGTATTCCATAAGCCATTGCCTCCATCAAAGAGACGGGAATTCCTTCATGCTCGTCTTTATTTGTGGTAATACTTGGCAAAATAACTAAATCAATTTTTTTATTCTGATACATTTCCATAAGTTTTTCGTGGGGGATAGCGCCAGCTATTTTCACATACGTAGTCCCCCCTTTTTCTTTAATGAGATTTTCTAATTCATTCTTTAAAATCCCTTCGCCAAAAAAAATACATTGAAAATTTTTAATCTCCTGTTTTAGTAAATTCGCGCAGGCTTCGATCAAATATTTATGCCCCTTAACTTCTAAAAGATTTGCTGGAGTGACCATTATAAAAGTTTTTTTGTTTTTAGAAAAATTTTTAATACCCAAGAGCGTTTTTACTCCCATATGAATAACTTTTATTTTTTCTTGATATTTTTTGTCAACAATCTTAAATAACTCTTTTTTTCCATGCTCGGAAATACACCTGACAAATCGAGCTGATTTTACTTTTTCTTCTAACATATTATTTTCTTTTATATCCCAACGGTGCAAGGTAAAACTCCAAGGAATATTCGTAAATTGGGAGACCAAGTAAGCCATTGTTGCTGTCGTTGCTCCCCAGTGAGCGTGAATGTGGTTAATATTTTCCTTCCGAACTATCTGGGAAATTAGAAGCCCTTTTGGGAAAACCGCTAAATTTTTAATAAGAATTATTAGGTTGTGAGAATGTCTAACGATTTTTGTTAGGGTTTTCCAAAGAGTGGGCTTAGTGAATAAAGCCAGAAAAAACTTAGCAGTCATTCTAAAATTTATCAAGGGTAGCCAAATGGTCTTTCCCAAGAGTTCTTTGGCTTTTTCGTGGAAAATTTCTTTTGGAGGATTGCGTGGGATAATTAAAAAATTAAATCCTTGATTTTTTGCTTCAAGTAATTCTTCTAAAATAAATGATTCTCCTTTTCCCCATGGTGTTTGAGCGGTGATATAGCAAATCTTCATAGAGAATAAATATATTAAACAAAAAGCTTAGACAAACAAAGATTATTTCTTTTGGCCGATTATTAAAGGCCGACTATATCCTGGTGGAGCAATAACTTTAATCCGCGGAAAACCATTTTCTTTTAAAGCTTTGATATTATATTCAATCGAGGCCTTTCTATAATCATTGACATTTTCCCGACCAATTCCCTGTCGTATATTACACTGTAAAACAAGCTTATCGGTAATGGTGCTAAGATGACGAACTAATTTGAAGATAGATAAATTATCAAGATAATAAAGCGAACATAAGGCGACCACTAAATCAAAAGTGCCTAAATTATATTCCGGTAATTTAGCCATATCAAGCGGAAGATATTTCAAGTTATAAAATTCATTATCAGCCCATTCAAAAACCTCTTTAATAAAATTGCCTTGCTCGATATAATCTTTGTTTGCTTCTACTCCGATTACTTCTTTCGCTCCATTTTTGAGCATTTGTATCGCATTGAATCCATTGTTCGCCCCCAATGATAGAATCCTTTTTCCCGTTAGAGGCAGGAGATGTTTTTTTAATATAAAATTCCAGCGCCCAAAACCAACATTAATATCCCAAATTTTTCCTATCCTAAGCCCGTAACCAAAATAAACAGGCGAATATAATCTATCTAAAAAAGGAACTTTTTTGTCCTGGATTATTTTTTTGATCATTTTATAGGTTAGTTTTTTTGTTTTAAAACAAAGATTGAATTTTTCTATATCGCGATCACGCATAACGCTAAAAGTTTTTTTTCCTGAACTAGCGAAATTTCTTGTGCTTTCAAAATCAATAAAAAACGGCTTTTGGGTTTTTTTCTCAATTATTACTTTGTCGTATTTAATATCATATAATTCAATTCCTACTCTATGATTTTTTTTTATTTTAATAAATAAATCCTCTATAAATTGTTGATCTACGGCGTCAAGTAAAACCTTTCTGCCTTCTTGAATATAGTAACGCCATCCTTGTTCTTGTGATAAAGAAACGAGGTTTTTATTTTTTTTCATATCGCGATCGCGAATTTTCGCTCCCTTCCGAAATAATAATTCTTCAAGGTTTAATCCGGCAATAAAACTCAAAGTCATTGATGGACTACCAAAATCAATATCTAATATCGCGGGTACCCTAACACCTGCTAAGTTTAAATTATAAAAGGCATCAAGCGCGTTTAAAAAATTTAATTTATATCCCTTGAACATTTTCTTAACAGCCACTATATTATTAAAGACAACTAATTTTAATTCAAACCGGCTCTTTTTTAAAAAATCCTCTTTTGGGGTAGTCGCAACGCCATTGAGTGGACCGTAATAAGAGTAGATCAAACCATCTTGATCAATATCGCCGATGACTAATTCAGTTTTATTACATAGTGATTTCTTTATTCTGTCCAATCCTTTTTTATTTAGTCCTAAATCATCTATACGTAATTTGTATCCTTTTTCACATATTTTTAAGATCTCCTCTTTTTTTGATTCCCAGCGCCGTAAATACTTATTTAATTTGAATCGTAAAGTCAAATTTTTATATCTTCTATAAAAAAACGCATATGTCGGTAGTATTCTCATAAAACAGGGCAAAACAAGACAAATATAAAATAAATAAAAAAAATATCTTATGCCAAGAGATTTTCCAAAAGAAATGGCTTTTCTGATTTTTTCTATTATTTCCCAAAAATGAAAAATGGACATTTGTTTTATTGTTTTTTAAGCTTACAGACCATAGAAAGTATTTCTATTGTTCGTTGAGCGATGATTCGCCAAGAGTATTTTTTTTCTACTAATTTCCGACCAGAGGCTCCGAGTGACGCGAGAGTATTTTGTTGTTGAAAACATGCTATTATGATTTTTGCTAATTCTTTTGAGTTGCCAGGGGAAAAAAGAAATCCGCAATTACCCTCTCTAATTACTTCGGTTATGCCCGGCACTCGGCCGGCAATAATCGGTCGAGCGCAAGCTAAATATTCATAAAGCTTAAGCGGAGAAAAACTGTAATTTGGTTCTTCGCGGGAAAGATAACCCATTCGCGAGAGATAACAAGCATCAAAAGCGCCAATATATAAAGGTACCATTTCATAATCAACCCAGCCAGCAAAAAAGATATTATCTTCTAACCCCAATTGCTTTGTTAGCTGGCGCAGTTTTACTTCATCCGTTCCTTGCCCCACTAAAATATAGCGAATGGGATATTCGGTCAGTTTAACTTGTTGAGCCGCTGTAATTAAAGTTTCTAAGTCTTGCCATTGGACAAAAGAACCAACAAAGCCAAGATAAAAATAATTTTCTGACAAATTTAATTCTTGGCGGCAGCTGCTTTTTGTTTTTGGCCGAAGAAAATCTGTGTCTGCTCCATTGGAAACCACTGTTAATTTATTTTCATTGATTCTAAAATGTTTTACTAGCCAATTTTTTATACCATCAGCAATACAAATCACTTGTGAGG
>Ga0315288_10010035_pt1 | contig 11927 bp, 8 predicted proteins | sample YL17G11_20_MG_FD_203454 | JGI IMG/M metagenome (GOLD analysis project Ga0315288, IMG submission 203454) | Sediment microbial communities from Yellowstone Lake, YNP, Wyoming, USA - YL17G11_20 | ecosystem: Environmental > Aquatic > Freshwater > Lake > Sediment | place: USA: Wyoming | collected...
AGGTGAAGATCAACGTGGAGCACGGGCGCAAGGAGGAGGCCGTGGAGCTGTTCTGCAACCAGTTCGGAATCCCTCCGGACCGGGTCATCGCGGTGGGGGACTCGGAAGGGGACGTCTCCATGTTCCGGGCGGTGGGCTTCTCAGTGGCGCTGAACCCGCTGGACGACGAGGTGGTGAGGGCCGCGAACGCAGTCTGCCGCTGCGCCGACGTGATGGATCTCGTCCTCCACCTCCCCCTGGGACTGCCGGCGCCCGGCGAGGGGGCGATTCACTGATGGCTGGCAAGGCGGCCGGGCTCAAGGGGCGGCCGGCTCCCGGGGGTGATGCTATAATCCTGGCCCCGGCGCGGCGTGGGCCGCGCGCTTAGCCCGAGTTATTCATGAAGGTCCGTAGCGAGACCGTGGAGATGGCTGCCATCACGGGCACCCGCAGGGACGAGGACCCGAGGCGTACTTGCAGTACGTCGGAGGGTCCGAGACCCGAGGACGCCCGTCAGGGCTGCCAGATCCGCGGTCGCAGCAGGAGCTTCGTGAATAATTCGGGTTAGAAAGGAGGCCGGCCATGGAGCGGCTGAGGCCCGGTGACAAAATCTACAGCCCCCGGTTCGGCCGGGGAGAAGTCCTCGCGGTGGAAGGATTCGGCGAAGGTGAGACCGTCCGGGTCCAGTTTGAAGGGGGCGAGGTCCGGGTCCTGCACCCGGAGCAGTTCCATCTGCAGCGGGTCGAGGGGGAGATTCCCACGGGGATCCCCCTGAGCCGGGAAGCGAACGGAGCGGAGGCGGGAGCCATCGAGACGGAGGATGAGATGATCCAGGAGGAAATCCGGAACGCGGTGCGGGACGCACTCCGGGACCTGATGGGTCTCGGAGAGACGGAGCTGGGGGGCCGCTGGGTCGGAGGGACCCTGGTCCTGCGGCCGGGCAAGGAAGGGACCAAGGAAAAGGAGATCCCCCTGGACGCCTTCTTTCACAAGATCGTGATGGTGCGGGACCAGCTCCGCGTCCTGGAACAGAAGATCAACGCCCATCCGACGCTGACAGACGAGGATAAGGTGGGCCTGCAGCACTACATCACCCGCTGCTACGGCAGCCTGACCACCTTCAACATCCTCTTCCGCGCCGACGAGCCCCACTTCGGGTCGGAAAAGGGATAACCCGGCCCTTCCGCGTTCCCCGCGCGCAGAGCCGGGTCCCACGGCGCTTCCGGCGCCGTTTCCGGCGCCGTTGACTCTCGCTCTGCTTTCGCCTACCTTGAAGGCATGTCCCTCACGCCGAGACAGAAGCAGATCCTGGAGTTCATCACCCGCTTTCTGGAGAAGCGCGGCTACGCCCCCAGCCTGAAGGAGATCGGCGCGGAGTTCGGCCTCTCCTCCCCGGCCACGGTCCACAAGCACCTGGCCGCGCTGGAGGCGAGGGGCCGGATCCGCCGGAGCCGGGGACGCCGTCGCTTCGTGGAGCTGGTCCCCGCGGAGTCCTTTTCCAAGGGCGTGGATCTTCCGCTCATGGGGACCGTGGCCGCGGGCCGGCCCATCGAGGCGGTGGAGGTGAAGGAGACTCTGACCGTCCCCGCCTTCATGGTCCGGCACGAAGGGACCTACGTCCTGAAGGTGGCCGGCGACTCCATGATCGACGAGCAGATCCGGGACGGCGACTACATCGTCGTGGAGGAACGGAAGGAGGCCGCGGACGGCGAGACGGTGGTGGCGCTGCTGGAGGGCGGGGAAGTGACCCTGAAGAGGATCTACCGTGAGAGAGGGAAGGTCCGCCTGCAGCCGGCCAATCCCCGGATGGCTCCCCTGGTGCTTCCCGGACGGTCGGTGAGAATCCAGGGAGTGGTGACGGGGCTGCTGCGCCGGTTCTGAAAAATCCCGGATGCGCCTCGCCCCGGGGGACGTTTCCAAGGTAGACTAGCCAATGGATTGTCGGCCGGTGAAAAGAGACGCAGTCTCCGCGACGCGGCGGAGGGAGGAACAACCGATGCGGTCGGAGAAGGGGTTCACCCTGATCGAGCTTCTCATCGTGGTGGCCATCATCGGCATCATCGCGGCCATCGCCGTTCCGAACCTGATGAACGCGGTCGACAAGGGAAAGCAGACCAAGAGCATGGCCGACATGAAGGCGATCGCGGGCGCCATCGAGGTCTACGCCGTGGACAACAACACCTATCCGAGGGTCACGAACTTCTCGTCCCTCGCCCCGTTCATCCAGCCGATCTACATCCGGGTCGCCCCCACGGGCGACGGATGGAACCATGGCTGGGTCTTCACCGGCGACACCACCGCAGGCCTGGACTACACCCTCACCAGCCTCGGCAAGGACGGCATCGCCAGCGTCGTCAGCGGCGGCCAGACCCACGACTTCGACTGCGACATCGTCTACGCCAACGGCCAGTTCTTCCAGTGGCCCACCGGCACCCAGACCTGATCCAGCCTCCGCGACGCATTCCACACCTGCCCTTGCGTGGACGGTCGCACCCGGCCTATAGTCTCCGCAGCGCGCCCCCATCCAAGCCCGGAGAGCCCTCCGAAGGGGGTCTGAATGGCACCCGACCCGATTGACCCGGCAGTTCCCACCGCACTCCAGGCGACACCCCACTCCACGTCCGGAATCTCCTCCTTGTCGCTCACAAGCCCCAAGTCTCACGACGAGATCTCCGGGCGGCTCGCAGAGGGATGATGCCGTGCGCGATCGCAAAGCCCTAACCAAGGACGACGGGAACTCCTGAGCCGCATGACCAACGACACCTTCAAAGACATCGAGAAGCTCGAAACCGACCTCTGGGAGGCCGCGGACAACCTCCGCGCCAATTCCAAGCTCACCTCCAGCGACTACTTCATGCCCGTGCTGGGCGTGATCTTCCTGCGCCATGCGGCCAACCGCTTCGAGGCCGCTCATCGGCAGATCGAGGAGGAGCAGGCAAGCGGCAAGATGCCCAAGCGCAACGTGCTCCCGGCCGACTACCTGCGCCGCCGCGCGCTCTGGTTGCCGGAGTCAGCCCGCTACGACGCCATCATGCACCGGGCGGCCACCAGCGGAGCCGACCTGCCCAAGCTCATCACCGATGCCATGACCGCCATCGAGGCCGAGTTCGAGCCGCTGCAGGGCGTTCTGCCCAAGGACTTCGGCATCTTTGAGCCCAAGGTGCTTGAAGACCTGATGCGCCTGTTCAACAGCGAGCAGATCAAGCAGGCCACCGGCGACGTCTTCGGTCGCATCTACGAGTACTTCCTCGCCAAGTTCTCGATCCAGAAGGCGCACGACAACGGCGAGTTCTTCACGCCGTCCTCGATCGTGCAGACGATCGTCAACGTCATCGAGCCCGATCATGGCGTGGTGTTCGATCCGGCCTGCGGCTCGGGCGGCATGTTCGTGCAGTCCAGCCACTTCATCGAGCACGAGGGCGGCGACACGGCGAAGAAGGTCGTCTTCTACGGTCAGGAGAAGAACCGCGACACGATCCGCCTCGCCAAGATGAACCTCGCGGTCCACGGGCTGGAGGGAAAGATCGCTGAGGCCATCACCTACTACCAGGACGAGCACACCCTCGCGGCCAAGTGCGACTTCGTGATGGCCAATCCACCCTTCAACGTCGATCTGGTCGACGCCGAGCGCATCAAGGGCGACCCGCGCCTGCCCTTCGGCCTGCCGGGCGTGAACAAGGGCAAGAAGGTCTCGAACGGCAACTACCTCTGGATCTCCTATTTCTGGAGCTACCTGGGAAAGAAGGGCCGCGCCGGCTTCGTCATGTCCTCGCAGGCCTCGAGCGCCGGGCACGGCGAGAAGGAGGTACGGCAGAAGATCGTCGAGACGGGCGACGTGGACGTGATGATCTCCATCCGTTCCAACTTCTTCTACACCCGCACCGTCCCCTGTGAGCTGTGGCACTTCGACCGGGCGAAACGCGCGGAGCGCAAGGACAGGGTTCTGATGCTCGACGCGCGCAACGTCTACCGCAAGGTCACGCGCAAGATCTACGATTTCTCGCCTGAGCAGATGCGGAACCTTGCCGCCATCGTCTGGCTCTATCGCGGCCAGCGGGTGCGCTTCCTCGCACTGGTGAAGGACTACCTCGGGCGCGTCTGCGAGGAGAGCGCGGCGATCCCGGCGGCGCTCTCCTCATTCGAGACGACGCTCGCGGATCTGCGCGGGCGTTTCGACCGCCTCGCCGACGCGGCGGCAAAGCACGGCGCGCTCGAAGCCGACAAGAAGGCGCCGCTTGCCGACGCCGCGACCGAGCTGCGCCAGGCGTCCGCGCTCTACGAGGTGGACCGGAAGAAGCTCCTCGCGGGCCTGCGCGCCTTCGGCCAGAAGTACGCCAAGGCCCTGCCCGGCGAGAACGACAAGCAGCACGCCGCGCGCGCGGCGTTCGACGGTAACGCCGAGGCGATCCGCGGCCTGATCAAACAGGTGGACCTCCTCTACAAGCTCGCCGCGCGCATCGCGGACCTGGGCGCCGAGCTTGCGGTCGATGAAGCGATCTCCGCCGCCTACGACCGTCGCGCCAGCGCCAAGCTGGTGAAGCAGCTCGACGAGGAGCGCAAGGCGGCCGTCGAGCAGCTCAAAGCCGCGGTCTACTTCCACCGGCAGGCGGCGTGGTTGCAGGACCGCTTCCCGAACGCCGAGCTGCAGGCCGTGCCGGGGCTGGTCAAGCTCGTGGACCGTGCGGAGATCGAGGCCGCGGACTGGAGCCTCACCCCCGGCCGTTACGTCGGCGTCGCGCCGCCGGAAGAAGACGAGGACTTCGACTTCGAGCAGACCCTGCGCGACATCCACACCGAGCTGGCCGACCTCAACAAGGAAGCGGCGGAGCTGTCGGCGAAGATTCAGACCAACTTCGAGGAGTTGGGGGCATGAGTTGGCATACCTCGCGCCTTGGTGATGTCGTGACGCTACAGCGTGGGCACGACCTGCCCGAAGCGCAGCGCCAGGACGGTGATGTGCCGGTCGTTTCATCCTCAGGGATCACCGGCTCTCACAACGAGCCGAAGGCGAAGGCACCGGGTGTTGTGACGGGGCGCTACGGCACTCTTGGTGAGGTGTTCTACGTCGATGAGGACTACTGGCCTCTAAACACGGCTCTCTACGTGACGGACTTCAAGGGAAACCACCCGAGATTCGTTGCGTATTTCCTGCAGAACGTGCTGCGGAACTATCAGAGCGACAAGGCAGCCGTGCCTGGGGTCAACCGGAACGTTCTGCACGAGCTGAAGGTGCGGTCCACAGATACGAAGTCGCAGGAGAAGGTCGCCGACATCCTCTCCGCCTACGACGACCTGATCGAAAACAACCGGCGGCGGATGGCGTTGCTGGAAGATGCGGCGCGGCAGCTCTACCGCGAGTGGTTCGTCCGCCTCCGCTTCCCCGGCCACGAGCACACCCGCATCACCAACGGCGTGCCGGAGGGGTGGCGCAAGCGTTCTCTGGGGGAAATCACAAGCAAGATTGGAAGCGGCTTTACACCTCGTGGAGGCGAATCAGCCTATCTCCCGGAAGGCACGCCGTTGATCCGGAGCTTGAATGTGTATGACGACCACTTCGGGGACGATGGCCTGGCCTTTGTGAGCGAGGACCACGCAGCGGCGCTGTCCGGAGTGACCGTCAAATCCAGGGACATCCTTCTAAACATCACCGGCGCCTCTGTGGCGCGGTGTTGTATGGCGCCCGAGCGCTACCTTCCGGCCAGAGTAAACCAGCATGTGATGATCATTCGTGTCGATTCCGAGGAGGCGGATCCGTTCTTCGTTCACAAGGCCATCAATAGCGACGAACGAAAGCGCCAGCTCTTGAGCTATTCGCAGAAGGGATCAACGAGGGAAGCACTAACCAAGGAGATGGTCGCCGGCTTCGAGATCGCGCTGCCACCGGAGGTGCTCATGCGGCAATTTGGCGAGATAGCCGCGCCGTCATTCCGACAGCGAGAGGTCCTCGCGCTCCAGAACCAGAAGCTCCGCGCCGCCCGCGACCTGCTGCTGCCGCGCCTGATGAGCGGGGAGATCGCGGTTTGAGGAGGCGGGTGTTGTATTATTCGCCAATGGCTTGACAAACCATCCATGCTAAATAGAATACATTCATGAAAATGCGGCTGGGACGACAGGAAACCCTATTACTAGCGTACGCGCAGATGCGTAATCTGCGTGTCGTGCGGACAGGGGAGTTGGTCGGTCCGCTCCAGTTGAGTCGCGACCAGGAGCGCGAGTTGTTCCGGCGGATGGCACGGGGAAAGATGATCGCACGGGTGCGGCCGGGCTTGTATCTGGTGCCGCCGCGACTTCCGCTGGGCGGAGCGTGGACGCCGGACGAAGCGCAGGCGTTGAACGCGCTCATGGAGGACCGGCGGGGAACCTATCAGATCTGCGGGCCCAATGCCTTCAACCGTTACGGGTTCGACGAGCAAATTCCCAACCGCGTTTACGCGTACAACGACCGCATCTCGGACGAGCGCAGGATCGGGGTCGTAAGTCTGACGCTCATCAAGGTCGCCGGCAGCCGCTTGGGGGACGTCGAGAAACTCAAGACGGCGGACGGGGAGGTGGCGGTGTATTCGTCGCGAGTGCGGACGCTCGTGGATGCCGTGTACGACTGGTCGCGGTTCAACACTCTCCCACGCGGTTACCGATGGATTCGGGGCGAACTGAAGGGCAAGCGGGTAAGCGCGGCCGAATTGGTGAAGACCACGCTGCGCTTCGGCGACACGGGCACGATCCGTCGCATGGGCATCCTGTTGGAACGCGAGGGCGCGGATGCCGGATGCCTGAAGAAACTGGAACGCGCGCTGAGCAAGACCAGTAGTCCGATCCCGTGGATTCCGGGACGGCCGAAGCGGGGAAAAGTCAGCCGTCGCTGGGGCGTCGTCGTGAATGAGGATGCGTGACCTACGGATGATTGCGGTTCACGAAAATGCCGGCTTGTTCCGCGAGGCGCTGCGCATCACGCAGACCGAGACCGGATTCGTGGCGCGGCTGATCGAGAAGGACTATTTCTGCTCCCTGCTTTTGGAGTTCCTGGCGGCGGCAGAAGGGCTGGTATTCAAGGGCGGGACGTGTCTGGCCAAGGTCTATGCAGACTTCTACCGTCTCAGTGAGGACTTGGACTTCGTGATCCCCACGCCCGAGGAAGCGTCGCGATCGGAGCGAAGCAGGTGGACGGTGGGCCTGAAAGCCGCCATCCCGACGTTGCCGCGTCAATGGCCGGTGTTCCGCCTGCTCCAGCCGTTGACCGGGTTCAACAACTCGACGCAATACATCGCCGTCGTCGGGTACACATCGTTTCTCGGGGAGCAGGAGGAGACCATCAAGATCGAGGTCGGCCTGCGTGAACCCCTGTTGACCCCGGCGCGTGAGGGAACGGCGCGGACCCTGCTGCTGGATCCGGTATCGGGCAAACCGTTGGTGAAACCGGTCCCGGTGCGATGCGTTTCACAAGAGGAGGCCTTTTCCGAAAAGTTTCGGGCGGCTCTGTCCCGACGCGAGGCGGACATTCGCGATTTCTACGACATTGATCATGCCGTACGCCGCCTGGATCTGCACCCGGGGAAACCGGAGTTTGTCGGATGGGTTCGCCGGAAACTGGCCGTCCCCGGGAACGCCCCGGTGGACGTTTCGCCGGCGCGACTTGCCGCGCTGCGACCGCAGCTTGAGTCGCAGCTGAAAGCCGTTCTTCGCGCCAGGGATTTCGCGGAGTTCGATCTGGACCGGGCGTTTGCAACCGTGGCCGAGGTGGCGGCCGCGCTCGACCGAACCCCATGATCACCGACATCAACAGCGAAGACCGCCTGGTCCAGCAGACCTTCGCGGAGCATCTGGAGAAGGTGCTCGGCTGGGAGAGCGTCTATGCCCACAACGCCGAGACGTTCGGGCCGAACGGCACGCTGGGTCGCACGTCCGAGCGGGATGTGGTGTTGCTGCGCGATCTGCGGGCGGCGCTGGAGAGGCTCAACCCGGACCTGCCGGCCTCGGCGCGCGAGCAGGCGATCGAGAAGCTCACGCGCATCGACTTCGCGCGATCGCTGGTACAGCACAACCGCGAGTTCTACGGCTTCATCCGCACCGGCGTGCCGGTCGAGTGGCGCGACGCAGCAGGCGAGGCGCGCCGCGAGCGGGCGCAGGTGGTCGACTTCCGAAACGGCATTGGTCCGGATGGAAAGGCCAACAACCGCTTCCTCGCCGTGCGTGAGCTGAAGCTCCAGGGCGTGCGCGTGCCGCACTACAACCGCCGCGCCGACCTGGTTTGCTTCGTGAACGGCCTGCCGCTGGTCTTCATCGAGCTGAAGGCCGTGTATCGGAACATCCGCGCCGGCTTCGACGACAACCTGACTGACTACCTGAGCGAGCACAGCATCGCCCACGCCCTTCACCACAACGCATTTCTCGTGGTGAGCAATGGCGACCAGGCCCGCTACGGCTCGATCACCAGCAAGTGGGAGCACTTCGTCGAGTGGAAGCGCAACGCGGAGCAGGACAGGGGCCGCCTGGATGCCGAGGCGCTTCTGGACGGCATGCTGGCCAGGGAGCGGCTGCTCGACCTGGTCGAGAACTTCATCCTGCTCGACGACAGCCGGGCCGGGGGCACGCGCAAGATCGTGGCCCGCAATCATCAGGTGCTCGGTGTGAACAACGCGGTCGCCTCCGTCCTGCGGCAGGAGGAGCTGAAGCGGCTGTTCCCGCCCCAGGAACGGATCATTGAATACCGCGTACCGAAGCCGGAGCTACTCAAAGTCGCCGAGGCGCCGCCGACGGACTCAGCCTACGCCACGCAGGCAGCCGCGGAATGGGCGGACGGCGATGATCTGCCGCTGGTGAAGAGAGCGCACGCGGACCTCGGACGACTGGGCGTGTTCTGGCACACCCAGGGCAGCGGCAAGTCCTACGCGATGGCGTTCTTCGCCGAGAAGGTGCGGCGGGTCGTCCCCGGCAACTTCACCTTCCTGGTGATGACCGACCGGGAGGACCTGGACGACCAGATCTGGCGTACGTTCATCGGCTGCGGCGTCGCCGACGAGAAGACGCCGCGAGCCAGCTCCGGCAAGGAGCTTCAGGAGATTCTGCGCGGCAATCACCGCTTCGTCTTCAGTCTGATCCACAAGTTCAATCAATCGGTCGCCGAGCCCTACAGCGAGCGTGACGACATCATCGTCATCTCGGACGAGGCGCACCGGACCCAGGCCGGAAGATTCGCGCGCAACATGCGCCTCGCGCTGCCCAACGCCTCCTTCATCGGCTTTACCGGGACACCGCTCTTCAAGCACGACGAGTTGACCCGACGCATTTTCGGATCCTACGTCTCGCGCTACGACTTCAAGCGCTCCGAGGAAGACCAGTCCACGGTGAAGCTGGTCTACGAGAGCCGAGGTGAGAAGCTGGGCATCGCCCGGCTCGACCTGAACGATCGGATCGCGGAGGCGGTCGAGAAGGCCGACCTGGACCCGGACCAGACCGCGCTGCTGGAGATGCTCCTCGGCAAGGACTACGAGGTGATCACCGCGGACGATCGTCTCGACAAGCTGGCCGCCGACTTCGTCGAGCACTGCTCCACCCGCTGGCAGAGCGGGAAGTCAATGCTGGTGTGCATCGACAAGGTGACCTGCGCGCGGATGTTCCAGCGCATCGAGCCACGCTGGAAGGCCAAGCTCGCGCAGTTGAAGGCGCTCATCCCGAGCAAGGAAAGGGAGCTGGCAGCTTCGGGCGACCCCGACGCGCGGGAACGCCTGAGCAAGCAACTCGATGAGCTACGCGGGCGTGCACAGTGGATGGAGAGCACCCTCATCGAGATCATCATCAGCGAGGCACAGAACGAGGTCCGCGACTTTCGGAAATGGGGATTCGACATCATCCCGCACCGCGTCGTGATGAAGACCGGCTTCCAGACGCCCGACGGCAGGCGGGTGAGCGTGGATGATGCCTTCAAGGACCCGCAGCATCCCTTCCGCATCGCCATCGTCTGCGCGATGTGGCTGACGGGCTTTGACGTGGAGTGTCTGGCGACGCTCTACATCGACAAGCCGATGAGAGCCCACAATCTGATGCAGGCCATCGCCCGCGCGAACCGCGTCTACCCGGGCAAGGACTGCGGCGTGATCGTGGACTACAACGGGATGCTCAAGAGCCTGCGCGAGGCGCTGGCGCAGTACGCGCTCGGGGACGAGGAGGAAGGCGGCGAGGGCGGCGGCGGCATCGTGGCGCCAATCGAGGAGCTGGTGGCGGCCCTGCTGCAGTCCATCGAGGCGGCCGAAACGCACCTCCGGGGTCTCGGGTTCGATCCGGACCGGCTGCGCGGCACGACGGGGTTTGCGCGGATCGAAGCGCTGAGAGATGGCGTGGACGCGCTCTACACCTCGGACGAGGCCAAGCGCCGATTCGAGATTATTTCGCGCCAGGTGTTCATCCGCTTCAAGGCGCTGCTGATGGAGCCGAGCGCCCTCGCCTACGCCGAGCGCCACGACAACATCGAGGCCATCTACAGGAAGCTCCAGGAGAAGCGCGACACGGCGGACGTGACGGAGGTGCTCAAGGAGCTGCACAGAATCGTCAACGAGGCGATCCGCGCAGCGACGCCCGGGGACGACCACGCGACGGGGCGCACGGTGGACCTGAGCCGGATCGACTTCGCGAAGCTGCGAGATGAGTTCGCCAGCAAGGTCAGGCGGAAGCACGCCGCGCTGCAGGACATCCGCGAGGTCGTCGAGAAAAAGCTGGCGGAGATGCTCGCCCGGAACCCGATGCGGATGGACTACTACAAGAAGTACCAGGAGATCATCGCGGACTACAACCGCGAGAAGGACCGGGTGACGGTTGAGGCGACCTTTGCGGAGCTGGTCGAACTCGCATCCAGCCTCGATATCGAACAGCGGCGTGCTGCCGACGAAGGCCTCAGCGATGCCGAGCTTGCGCTGTTCGATCTTCTGTTCAAGGACACCATCAGCAAGGCGGACCGGGAGCGGCTGAAGCAGGCGAGCAAGGGCCTGCTTGCGTCGCTACAAGACCTGCTCCGGCCCATGCACGACTGGACGCAGAACACGACTACCCAAGCCGAAGTGAGGGTGTTCATTCTCGACAACCTCTGGCGGGCGCTGCCAAGGCCGCCCTTCACGGACGAGGAGACCGAGGCAGTCGCTAATCGCGTGTACGACTTCCTCTGGCAGCAGAGCGCGAGCGGGCATGACCTAGCCGCGGCGTAGCGTAGCGTTCGCGGCACAGATGCGGTCTGAAGGGTCTGCCTCAGGAGCACCGGAGGCTGAGCAACCGGGAACATGGGTAACAGAATAGAGCGGGTACACAGGTAAGAGAATAGAGCGGGAGGATCAACAGCGGAAGGGACCAGGAAGGCGGGCAGCACTCAGTGCAATCAGTGCACCGCAGCTACGGGCGGACTCGGACCGCAATCCAATTGGTCGTCCCTTCCATCTCACCGAGTCTCGGGAGAAGAATGGTGCCCCCGGCCGGAGTTGAACCAGCGACGCATGGATTTTCAGTCCATCGCTCTACCGACTGAGCTACAGGGGCACTCCGGCGAGGTGGGACGCAGCTCGCGCGAGGCCACGAATCCTAACAGACCCCGCGAAGAGGTGTCAAGGAAACCGCCGGGACTCCTGCCGCCGGCGGGGCATGGCGATCAAGGTCTCGCGGCGGGCGGACGGGAGGGCCGCTCGGCGGGCGCCCCGGTCCGGCCGCGGCGCTCCTCCTCCTTCCCCTCGGTCTTCCCCGCAGCAGCGGCGGCCGACGGCTCCTCACTCCTGGGATCTTCCCTCAACAGGCCGAGCCGCTTCCGGAGCTTGATCTCGATCTCACGGCAGAGGTCGGGGTTGTCCTTCAAAAGCTGCCGGGCCGCCTCGCGTCCCTGGCCCAGGCGCGTCTCCCCGTAGGAAAGCCATGAGCCCGACTTCTCCAGGACCCCCTGGGCGACTCCGAGATCCAGGAGGTCCCCCTCCCGGGAG
>Ga0315288_10010036_pt1 | contig 11927 bp, 2 predicted proteins | sample YL17G11_20_MG_FD_203454 | JGI IMG/M metagenome (GOLD analysis project Ga0315288, IMG submission 203454) | Sediment microbial communities from Yellowstone Lake, YNP, Wyoming, USA - YL17G11_20 | ecosystem: Environmental > Aquatic > Freshwater > Lake > Sediment | place: USA: Wyoming | collected...
CCCGATCCTGGCGAATTCTTTTATCGCGGGCGGAGCGGTTATGTCGTTGCCGAGCACCAGGTCAATTTTCGCGTTGATGAGCTCTCCAGGATTGACCCTGTCTTTTCCGCAATGAGCGGCAAGTATCTTTTCGGTTATCGTCATTGGCATAGTGCATTGATTTTAACAGAAATTATTTTACATTAAAACTGAAATTTTCGAGCGGATATGTCGAGAGATAAGAGGATAAAAATTATCCAAAAGGTCAACTATGCCACCCAATATGATGGGAAGAATAAGGGAAATTCGGGGGATACCCAAGAATTTACACGTTAATTACAGGCGACTGCAATTCAACGACAGGAAGCGCGCTGAAGATTATTTCAAAGCGCAAACCGCAAAGTACCCATGCTCCGCATGGATGGAAAAAAGGTTCCTTCAAACCGTCGGGATAATAGCCCTCGGACAAACCGTATCCAAAATGCCTGCAAAGGACATCAAACCTATAAACATCAAAGATCCGCAGTTTATGGCCAGTTATATCGATTTTGGGAGGGATGAAGAGCGCTACAGACAAATAGGAAAACAGGCCATAGAGAACGGTGAACTTATGGCCATAGATCTGTGCGCGGGAATGGCGACCGGATTTGATCCAAGAGGCACGGTAGCAAAAGCGTCGGTAAGGTTCCAGATGGATGCAAGAGGCTCGGATCCCAAAGGCATAACTTATCTGGACATAAAGAGAAGCAATTACCTGGACCTTCAAAAAGCGTCCAAGAGACATTTTATTGCGGCAGAAATGGTCAGTGATATGACGGACAAGGATGTCAGGGAGAATTTGCGGAATTTTGCCGAGAAGAACGGCATGCAGCTTATCATTATCGAAGAAAGCATGCCTACACAGGAAATAAAAAAGGTCTGGGAATCTAATAAGAACAGGTGGGACCAGGTCATGATAGTGCCCATAGTAAGGCAGCCTTCGACCCTTTACGTCAGCGAAGACGCCAGGCATGTTGACGGCGAATACATGAAAGGGCACGGGGATTTCTACGATGTGGTCAAACACCATCTGAAGAACGTAATGCATGTCATGGGGATCAAGTATGTTTTCTCCTCAAACATAGACAATACAGGGGCGCTGGTCTCGAGAACGGTCCTTGGATACTTTGTGGAGCAAATGCAGCAGGAAGAGATCGAAGCAATGATGGAAGCGGCCGAGAAGTACCTGGGGGACAAAGGCGGTGTCCCCGCGCTTATCCGGGGGAAGTTCTCTCTCCTGGAAGGGCCGTTCGTTCCCGATGAATGGAAGGACTGGTTCTCCGCCGATGCGTTGCTGAAGAACAAGTTCAATCTCCCCCTGCTCACCACAAAGATAATAGACGATAAATTCCTCAAGATAGAATCCATCATGGGGCACGGCCTTGAGTCCTTGAAATGGAAAGCGCTTGTCGTGGACAGGGGGCTGAGGTTCCTTCCGGCAAAATATCTTACCGATGTCTGGGTGGGAAGGACCGATTGGATAAGATGGTTCCATAACAGGCTATTGCCGATCATGCGCGCCGGCAAATATGTCCCCAAGCCCCTGCTGGAAGTGTCCAAGACGATCCTTGGAGGAGTGGAAGACCTGAACAGGCGCATTTTCGGTTTCGGAGCCTATGACTCCATGAAATCCCTCAATACTTTGATAATGGGCGGGGAGGGAAAGAGCTTCAATAGGACGGGCGATTTTATGACGAAGTGCGCGGTGAATTACATAGGTGATGTCGCGATAGTTTTTGAATATAAAGAAGGCCGCCCTAGCGGCACGCTGATAATCCAGGGTTCTTCGGAAAGCGATGAGATAACCTTGGAGGATTCGATCATTTTCGTCCCCGCGGGAGAGGCGAAGATAATCAAGGACTCAAAAAAGAACGAGATCGATCCCAACTTAAAGGCGGAAGATTTCAGGGAATTCATCGCGAACGCGGCAAGCTGGACGGAAGAAAAGCGCAAACACGTCGTGGATAAATTCTATCCATCGTCCGAAAGGGTGGTCAGCCTGGAAGTATATGAAAAATCAGGATACATAAAATATCTTTCTGATATAGCGAAAGACAACCTGAACGTCCTGAAAAAGGTGTTCGAGGTGAAGGGATCTTATTCGTATGATGTCGCTCTTATCACGGATGAAAAAGTCGTCATAAAAGTAGCCGAAGATTCCAAGGCCGGGACCGCAGCGAAATATGAATCACGGGCGGACGGGCAGGAGGTATCGGCCTCCGCAAGAAAAGCGTTCGTGATAAGGGAAGGGAACAGGATATACCTTGAGACCGAGGGCGATGTTACCTTTGTCGGCATCCCGAAAATAAGGGACGGGAAAGTCGTGGCTCTGCACATGCTCATGGGGAATTTCAACGAGGCTTATTCGCATTCCTCAAAGGCCGAACTGCTCAGAGTGAAATTCGAACAAGTAGTGGGATTGCTGGAAAATAGAGGGATAAAGGACAAGGAGCTTATCAGCAAGTTCTTCTGCGAGATAAGCTGGCAATTCCTTCTCGAGTTCTCCCCGAATGACATTGCTGCCCACATCATAAAGAAATATAACGCCAAAGTTTCCAGTAACGATAAATAGATCCCTTTTATCCCCGCCAGACTGCTGAAAATATTTCCCAATAAAGTGAAATTTCCGGTCATATTTATCGAAAAATAAAAGGTATGTAATGCGTTGATGGTCAACGGAATTTATAAAGGGGATATATGGCAGGAAGAATCATAACTCCAAAGACCTCATTGAACACTATGAATATAGTGCATGTTGCCCCGGAGTTTTCGCCGTTCACGAGAAATAGCGGGATGGGCAGGATAGTCCGCAATCTATGCACGGATCAGATAAACAGGGGAGCGAAGAGCGTCAGCGTTTACCTGCCCAAGACCAACGAATTGAACAATGCGGAGAGATTATCGCAGCAAAACATCGATATCCTGCTTCGGAACAGCCCCGTTAAAATGAACATTTCGCGTTTGAAGCTTCCGATGGAAGATCTGAACATGAACGAACTTTCGATCTTCATGGTGGAGAATCCGATAGTCGACATATTCAAGAATTTTGATATTGACAATACGGGGGGATTGATCGAACCCTGGATCCTGTTCTCCAAAGCGGTGCTGAAGCACTCAGCGGAGACCGATGGCTCGGCCGGCAAAGTGATCCACTGCCACGGCTGGCAAACAGGATTGCTGCCGGTCTATTTCAGCATGATGGAGCCGAAAGACATACATAGCGGGATCGTTTTCACTCCCCACAATTACAAGGCGCTGGGGACTTTTGTCTCGGACCAGTGGCATCTCACGGAACTGCCCGAGCATTTGTTCAACATGCAATCACTGGAGTACCTGAACAAAATATGCCTTCTTAAGGCGGGTTTTAAGGCCGAAATGATACTTTTTGCGGACGACGAGCATTTGCTGAAAGCAATAACAGGGTCGGACGCCGATTCTCCCGCGGGTATCGGGGATTTCATAAAAGTGCATAGGGATTATGGAAGGGTTTTCGGGATATTACCGGCCGTGCCCGGCATAGATAATGAACTCGTGCCTATACCCCTGGGTTTTGGGTCCGCTGTAGCGGACGCCTACAGGCTGTTGCTATTAAAGGACAGGCACGCGATGACCTTCTTCGATGTCCTTAAGGAAAGAAAGCTTGAAGATCTTTATAAATACGGAAGGAGCGGCCAGTTCAATCCTGCAAGGAACAGGATAAGCCTTAACTTGAACAAGGACCTTCCTGTTATACAAAGGGACCTGGCGCTTTCGAACATGGCAAAAGCGGCGAACCTGGATGAGATAAAAAAGAATGCCGAGACAGGCAGATATCCTTTAATGAGATTTGAGAGCCCCCTGCATTATCTGCCCGAAAGCGAAGAGCAGCCGTTCAAAGTATTATCTGAAGAGGAAAGACAAGAGGTGCTGGATCCGGCAACAAGTCCTGAAAAACGCAGTGAGATCATGACCAAAGCAAGCAGGCAATTACTCGCCCTGTATCTATTGGACCGCACCGTTAATGCCATAGATAAGCCCATAAACGACCATCATCTGGACAAGATCATTGACAAAGGCCTGGAAAAATCGATCTACGATGACAATAAGCTTCTGAGAATAATCGACCTGGCAGGACGGCTGAAAAAGCTCACTATGGAAGAAGCTAACACCCTGAGAATGCTGGTGCATTATATTAAGAACGGCCAAACAAGGAAGATATGGCAGGCGAACGAGATACTTAAGAAACTGAATTTAAGGCTTACGTTCAACAGGGGGTCAATATCGCTCATATCCACAAAAGGCAATAGGAACAAGGGCAGGCTGATAATATTAAGCGGTATGTCCGGGGTCGGAAAGGGGACCATTTTTCAGGCCGCGAAAACCATGGGGATCAAGACTACCAAGGTGATCCTGTATAACACGAGGGAGCCGAGGCCCGGAGAAGAGGACGGGAGAGAATATAATTTCATAAAGGCGGATCAGGCGACCGTTGACGAGATATACAAGATGTCGGCGAATCAAAGGTTCGAACTTCTTGACGAAGCATTGAAAAAGATCGGCATTAATCCTTCTTCCAAGGGCGACAGGATCGAGGATGACAGGATAATGTGGACAAGGAACAAGCTCCGCGCTGAATATGTGCCCGTCAATGATGATCCGAAGGAAGTATTCGACAGAAAAGTGGGCAGGCTCGCGAAGGTCAAAACGTTCCTGCAGTTATATGACAAAGGAGAATTATGTGCTGTTTGCGTGGTCGGCAGGCACTTCCAGGCGGTCAGCAGCAAGCTGTTTGACCAGGTTAACAGCGAACCGAAGGTCTTTCTTCTTGAGGCGGACGTCAACCTGGCGGCCCAGATCGTGAACAATGAAATATATCCCCGGCTCGATTCCATGTCGATAATGATAGTCCCTCCGTCGGGCAAGGAGCTTTTAAGCAGGTTATTGAACAGGAACACGGAATTGGCCCAGGAGCTGCTGTACAGGTACGAGGACGCCACGGAAGTACTGAAGAAGAGCAAGGATAACAGGGTGCACGATTTTTACCTGGAGAACGACGATGAATTAAGGGCGGCATATGAGTTGATGGGATTGACAGGCACATCCGAGAACATAAAACAGAAAATATGGAAGCAATATAACGGACATGAAGTGGCGAGAGCTCACCATGACCTGATACAGCAAATGAGGGATTCGCAAAAGATCTTCAATGCCGATTTTAACAACGTCAATCTGTCGCCGTCGGAGAACGCCTTGAAAGAAATATCGCAGACGATCCTTAGATCGCTGCAAACCCTGAACAAACCTTACGCCAATTCACCCATGATCATCGAGGCCATAAAGGAATATGCCGACAAACATCCCGAAGAACAGAAATTCTTCCAGTATTATTTGGGGATAAGGCCCGGTTCGGACAATCCGATACATTTCGGGCATATCACTTCCGGACTGGCCCCCATCATCGCGTTAAGGCTTAACGGTGTTGTGTTCGCCACAGGCGGAAAGGTGCCGGACAAGCTTGAGATCTCAGCTTTCAAGCACAGGTACGCCATGACGCAGATCGGGTTAGAGAATTTCAGTAACTGGCTGTCGCAGACCGATATCAGGAACATCACCGCGAAATTAGCTGACACCATCAACCCGGCCACGGGCAAGAGCATAATGGGGGAGACCGCGCTGCAGCAAAGGTCCCTTGCCGACATAGTCGCGTTCTCATGGCTGCGCATAATGAACCCTCTGATCAAATGGGTATACATAACGGGATCGGACAAAATAAACAAATATGCCAAGGAGGACGAAAGGGAGCTAGTTCTGGGCACGCTGAAAGAGCTTAATTTCGTCGTGGTATACCTTGAGCGCGACATGGAACCGGTCAATTACCACACAGTAAGATCATGCGAGTGGCTGAAACAGCTGTTCGACGAGGGTTTCTTCAGCAAATGCCCCGTACCCCAGTTCAGCGGGCTTTCTTCCACCGATATCAGGAAACAGATAATCACGAACGATCCTTCCTTGAGGACCGAGTTGGATTTTGAAGTGCTTAGCTACCTTAATTCGTCCAATCTGGCGAAGGTCTTCAGGTTCGCCGCCGAGACGGAGGAAAAACTGGCACAAGACGTGAATTACCGCTCTTCGGAGGAATACAGGTCAAAGCTTGAGGAGCTGAGGAAAGAAGGGTTAATCGATTAACATGGGATACAGCGGCGACATGAAATTTATCAAGGTTTTTCCCGATATATATATGGTAGGGGGGAGAATCATTACATGGGCTTAAAAGCACAAGTCAAAATCATTGAGCATGGCAAGATCTATGTTAGGAATAACATTTCTCCGAAGGTTACGCGCTTTTATGCGAAGATAGGCTTCGCGGACAGGAACGTTCTCGCGAATAATCTCCATCAGCTAAGCCCGTTAACCGGTTTTGCCGATGAATCAGCCGTAATAAATTCGCTCGAGAAGAACGGCATATTAAAGCCGCGTTTCGATGTCAAGAATCTGCAGGAGATACAGCCTTTCATGTTAAAGGCAGTTACACCTTCCAAAGTCGAGGCGCTTTTCCCCGGGTCGGAAGCGATCATGAAGAACATCGCGGACGGCACGGAAGCCGGACTTTCCACGGTAACAAGAGAGGTCCTGTCATCCGAGGTCGGCAGCGTAAAGCCGGCCACTCTTGCAATGATCGGAGGCCTGGGCACCGCAACCGTGATAGGCGCAACGGTCATCGGCATTCCGATGGTCCCCTTGGTATTGGGCGTAAGCACCGTTTACGGGCTGGTCTCCACCGTCATGATCAATAAGGTGAAGGACCCCCGCTCCCTTGAAGGCAAAATATTCAAGTTCGGGACGCGGGTCCTCCCGCTCGCCATTGCAGGATACATGACGACCGCGATCTTCTCCACTTTCCAGTCCGGGGGAATGTTCAATGACGCTATTAACGGCTTCGTGAAGGACCTGGTCGTTTACGGGACGGGCGCGGCCGCGGTCGGATATGTCGCGCTGACCGCCACGGACATAAGAAGGGCGATAAAGACGAATAACGCGGCTTTAAGGCCCATTTTAAAGGAAACGATCACAAGGGACATTATGCTTGCGAACGGGCTCGTGTTCAGCAAGAGCATTTATATGTCCTACCGTGCGATCACCACTATGGCATTCGCCCTTGGAGCTGTGTCTTTTCATTTTTCAGCTCTCCCGATGATGCTTTTGCTTGCGGCAGGCATCTCCGCAAGGTTCGCATTACCCTGGTTGGTTGATCACGTCAAGCTTTCTCCCGAGAAGATGGCGAACGGATTTGAAAAGGTCAATGATAAATGGCTGAGCAGGACGATCAAGAAGATAACTTTATCCAACGGAAGAACGGTCACTTTCACGGCCCGGAAGGATTCGTCGGGGCTTATAAACATAGTTGTCAACAACGGCGAGACGGAAAAGATATTTGCCCAGAAAGAGGGCGCGGGGCTTGGCGATCTCCTGGATCAGATACTGGTAAAGGACAAAATATGCAAAAAGCCGCTCAAAAACGATAAAGGCATCGTTAAAGAGATCAATGACGATGATGTATTCAGGCTCGAAGATGCCATACAGTTGGTCTATGACAGGGCCTCCTCAAAATGGAGGTTGCACTATACTCAGCTGGACAAGGTCGCCGTTGAAAGCGTTCTATCGCTCGCGGTCAAATGGATGCCGCTTCTTGCGCTGACAGTCCCCTTTGCGGCGTCACCACTGCAGCTTTTCTTTGACCTGGCGACCGTATATACCGGCCTTTGGGCGCTTAATGCCGATCTCCATTCCAGCATAAATCCGATCGGTTCCGCGTTGAACGCAAAAAGATCGAACTTCAACATTGAAGATCCTTACATATCTGATGCGTTCAAGAACAAGATAGACGCTTTCTGCGCAAGAATGTGCGCGTACGTAGCCAAGGAGAACGAGAGGAACATCAACAAGATCATAAACACGCTTATAATGGAATATGCGCATACCGAGGTGGATTCATGCAGTGAAACGGACCCCCGCATTAACATTGATAATGTAAGGTCCCTTTTCGTCGCCCAAAAGGTCATCAATATGGTGAAGGCGTGGCAAGCCGACATCTACAAGATGTTCAATTCGGCTTACAATGAGCTCCTCCCCGCGAAGGAAAAGGCGACTCCCGCGGACGTTCGAAAGGCCGCGGAAGAGCTGGCGCGCAGACTTGAAACGCTTGGCAGGTCGTTCTATCCCGAAGAGAAAGAAAAGAAAGATCCCAAGGCCAAGGAGGAGTGTCCGTCCGAAGACAAGGAGCAGTCCAAAGACAACGGTCAGGACCTGGCCGAAGGCAAGGAAAGGGACCATTCTTATTATAAAGAGATAAAGGAACTGATGAAGAAAGACAAAGAGGATGCAGACGAAAAAAAGAAATCCGAACTGATGTTCAACCTGAAGGACGAGGAACCCTATACCCGCCAGACCTTTGACGCGTTGAAGATAAGGGGCTTTATCCTGCTTGAGATGGCAAGGAACATCAGGGAAATGATAAAAGCAGATGAAGCGACCTACGAAAGGATAGAGTTCCTCTACAGGGAAATGATGGGCGTCTATTCCGTAAGGTCAAATCATTTCATCAGAAGGTTCGAGTGGCTGGACGACAAAGACAAGACAAAGACATCCAATCTCTCCACGCCGGAAACGCATAGGGGGGATACGCTTTACCAGATATGGGTAATTGACAGCCTCGCGGGAAGGAAGGATTTCAAGGGCCATTATGTGCCGTCCACTCTCGTAAGGCTAGATAATCCAGATTTCAATCACAGGGAGGGAGTTCCACGATACATATGGATAAAGAGAGAGGATTTCATGGATGTGCTCGGCGTTTCGGGATCCATGTCGAGCGAATATCAATTCGTGGAAAACACGCCGGCAGGCGCGCAGTTCACGGATATCCAGCTGGCGGAATTCGCGGAATTTCCGTCAATGAAAGTGCGGGGGTTCTACAGCGACAAGGAAATACTGGAGTCGCGGGGATTGATCGACTGGAAAGGGAAACATATCAATAAAAGCAACGTGGTCTGGATAGCCGGAGATGACGCCCCTCACGGGTTCAAAACGGCGTTCAGGGAATGGGCAAAGGTGAATTACGGGAAATCATATGAAAAATGGAGCGAACAGAACAAAGCCCTCTGGTACATAGAAAAGCCGCAGGTCTTTGTTTTCGCCCCCGCGGAAAACTACAACATAAGCGATGAAAATTACATTGTTATCAATAGCGAACGCCAGCTGCAGGCCGAGTTAAAGCATGAAGCGGAAAAGAACAAGATAATCAGGGTCGTGGATTATGAGGAACACCTGGCGGAATTCCCGAATCCCGGCCTTAACAGGGAACATCCTGAATCGAGCAGGCCTGTCGAGAATGTGCGTTCATGGAGCAGGGAGGATGCCGCGATAGGGATAAGGGTTACGACGAAGAACGGCGAACAGTATGACCTGCCTTATGATGAGGAAAGGGAAAGCTTCGTGAAGGGCCTCGCATATAAGGAGGACTGGCGCAACATATCTTACGGACTGATAAGGACGGATGACGCAGGGAAATCTTACATAGAGGTTTATTCGAAGGATAACAGGAAGCAGGGTGTTGTACAGACAGAATGGCCGATCCACATGCCTCCTGTTTCCGAGATAAAGACGTATGGAGAGAAGAACTTACCGAGGATCGAGTTCGATGTATTCCCTGAAAGAGTAGGGAAGACGACCTGGCTTATCGCGGATTACGGCGATGACTATCTGGACAAAAAGCGCGCGGAGGAAGATCCTGACGATCTCCAGCTTTATAACGTGCGAAGATATGCAAGACTGGATTTTGACAGGGAAGCAAAGCAGGAATTCTGGCAGGAATTCATAAGATCCATCGATATTTCCAAGGACGGAAGAAGGATAGTTTTCAAGACCATTTCCCCGCTTTGCATGACCTTCCCGTTCTTCAAGGCGTGGGCGGGGATAAAATGGAGCAAGGAAGCGGATGTCCTTGAAGTCGATTCTTCCGGGGAGATATATATGAGTAAGGATGACCGTTCCTGGTCGCCGAAACGGGATGAGAGCCACACGGAAAAAGTGAACGGCGGCATCATGTTGATAAAAGGGAAGGACGGCACAGAGAAAGTCGTCTCAATACCGGAACTGCCTTCCTCGCTTTCCGATCCCAAAGAAGCAAGAAGGGTCTTAAAAGTGGAGAAAAGCAATGACGGGAAAGTCCTAACTTTCATAAAAATGCGAAGCCATGACCACGTTAAGGACAATCCGGGGTACATTTATTCCCTTCCGAGGGACCTTTACGATTCCTATAACGCGGAGAACAGCGTCCCGGCGGAAAAGCTGCCTTACGTCAAGCTTAAATGGATGCTGGATGAAAAGGATGTTACGGCGGGGTTTGACGCGAGCAAGACGGATGGCATCGATGATATTTACATCTGCGATGAGAACGGCCGGGAGATAGAAGGCATAAGGTTCTCTTCAAGGAATCTTACGGACAACGAAGGGATGGGTTTCCTCAAGAATCCGGCATCTAACATGGGCTCCCCGGATTCGTTCTACAGGAGCAATAACAACACTTATTCCGGGACGGAGGAATTCAGGCCGCGCTTTATGAAGGCGGACGGGGAGATAAAGCTCCTCCTTACAAGAGTGGAGAAGGTCAAGATGCAAACGCCAGAATATATTGCATGGACAATAAATGGCGCGGATCATCCCGACATGTTCTTTGCTATCCCGACTTCGGCCGTAAAGATACTCACAAAGGACGGAAGGGAAATATGGACGCCTCTTTCGCTCTCCAAACCGATACCGAAGAATTACAGGGAAACGCCGAACTTAGGCAGGGTGGCCGTAAAGGACGGAGAGAACAGGACAAGATATTCTTACATGCCTGTCTCCAAGGATATCCCTGAGGGAACTTCGATAATAAAGTATAAGAACGACGAAGGTAAATTCGTCGCGATCGAACTTGAAGTGAACACCGAGTCGTTCGCGCAGCAGAACTGTATCGTTAAAGAATCAGATGTCAGCGCGGACGCAGAAAGAGGCATCCTGGCGGCGCTGGGCATAAAGGACATCAAGGAGCTGAAGGGCAAGGATGTGTCGATAGAAGTGACCAATACATGGAGTCCCGACATAATCGACGGCGAATACCAAAGCGTGGTGCACGGCCAGCGCCAGCACGGGACACAGTACAAGAAAGAGACATTCCCGGCTACCGAGCAGGCCCAGTTCCGCGATGAATATTTCTATGGCGTCGTGAACGAATGCTTCTCCGAGGCTTTTCCGGCCGACGGCGAACCAAGGTCCCCGTCGCTCCAAAGAGGGAAGACGCATGATTATGACAGGAACGGCAAGTACAGCGGAAAGCCGATAGAGAATGGAACGCAGTTCGTGGGCGGCTACCGCCATTTAGCCGAAATGGTGGCGATAACCCAGGGCCTTCCGAAAAAATCCGCGATAGCCATTGCGTCGGTGCTTGACAGGAGCGGCGGATACAGGCAGTCATCGCACAAGCCCAAATTCAAGAAACTCGAGATCTACTGCAGGGAAAAAGGATGGCTTTCCGGCGTGTCGGAGGATGAGCAGGGCGTTCTGGCCCTTTCGCTTGCCCTTGGTTACAACCTTAAATATCACGTAAGGCTGACGGGATTCGAGTCCCAGCCCACCACCTGGGGGCAGGTGAACAAGCAGGATAATGCCAGGTACAATACCGCGATGGCGCTTGCGGAAGACGTTCTAAAGCCGTACGAACTGCGCCAGATAAGGAACTGGTTCCTGGGGAAGGAGATAAACGGCACCTGGAAGCAGAAATTGGAGCACCTGCTGTTCCGTCTCTGGTATGAATGGCCGAAAGCGGAGCTTTCAAGGCAATTAGCGCCTGTTGTCTTCATGGCGAGCGACGGAAGGGTAAAACCGTACATCAT
>Ga0315288_10010038_pt1 | contig 11926 bp, 15 predicted proteins | sample YL17G11_20_MG_FD_203454 | JGI IMG/M metagenome (GOLD analysis project Ga0315288, IMG submission 203454) | Sediment microbial communities from Yellowstone Lake, YNP, Wyoming, USA - YL17G11_20 | ecosystem: Environmental > Aquatic > Freshwater > Lake > Sediment | place: USA: Wyoming | collected...
GCTTTGCTCTCAAATTTTCAACTTTACCAACCAAAAGCTACTTCCAACAAAACTTGTTCCTTTCGTTTTCACCACAAGAGTCCAGACGGAATTGACTCAAGGGTACAGTCGCTAGATGCTGTTTCTTTAGCTGACATCCGCCACAATTATACACCAAATGTATTCGAGCAGGTAGAGAAACTAGCAGCACTCGAAGACCCTTACAAATTTGGAAAGATAATTCTATATCATGGGGCAGCAGGAAATGGGAAAACCCACCTTATACGTGCCTTAGCATATGAATGGTCTAAGAAATTTGATGTGCAACCAGAAGTTGTTATTGACCCCGAACCATTGTTCGAGCAACCTGGGTATTTAATGGAACTATTGGCTACACCAGATTTTTTGAATAAAACTCCAAAGTTTAGATTTATCATTTCAGAAGACTGCGCCAATCTTTTTGGAGTTAGATGCAGAGAAAATTCTGGATTTACCCGCTTACTTAACGTTGTTGATGGGCTATTAGGTGCCGGCCAAAAATTAGTTTTTCTTTTTACTGCTAATGAAGAAATACACGAAATTGATCCAGCGATATTACGCCCTGGAAGATGTTTGCAGCATCTACAAGTTCCTAACTGGGATAGAAGTGCTGCAGAAGGATGGCTAACTCGCCAAGGAGCACCGGATAAGATAGGTAGACTTTCTGCTACAAATTCCCTAGCGGATTTGTATGCAATATTGAATGATGTGGATATCTTTACCAACAAAAAAGAAGCTTTTGGCTTCTAAAATAGTCATTGCAAACCATCGAATAGTGGGTAGTATCAAGCTTAATAGGAGGGAATAATGGCGTCCAAGGACAAATTGCTGGCCCAACTAGTGGGTGCGCAGGCCAAATGGGATCAAAGTGATGAAGTGGCCAAAACGGAACTTATCCGACCATTTGCTAATACCAAGGGGATGGAGCGATTTTCCAAATTGCGTTTTGAACGGTTACCAGAAATAGTGCAGTTGATACTTTCTATGGCATTCATGGAAAATGACCATCTCGATGAGCTAGCGGTCACAGAGGGTTACCTTGATTTTGAAACTCGTGCCTTGGTCCATCGCAATATTGTAATTTCTGCCATTGCAGGCTCTATTAACCGGGGCTCAACTGCTACAGAAACCTCTGCATATCGCAGAACTGGCAATACTCGTTGGTCTAAAGAAGAGGCGGAATAGCCTTTTGGCTTGAGCTAAAAATTTCCTTGTCAGGCCAGCGCGCGTGTGGCAAACTGTGGCACGGGAGCGGTAAAAGCATGACTGATCTGGGCTCGGCGTTAGCTACTCTTTTTTCCAGGCGTTGCAGCGGTGATCCCGACGCGGCGGTCACTGTATATTCGCACACTCGTAAATGTGAATCGTGCGAAGAAACTACCCGAGAGGGCAAAAAATATTGCACTCATCATGTAGAAAAGCATTCGTATATTCAGGACTTAATGGCCCGGATGCGAGAGCGAGAGCGTCAGGATCACGAAGTTATGATGCTGGGATCTACCGCAGTGAATCATGCCGGTATCACTGTTCAAGAAATTATGATCCATCTTCGTCAAACCGGAACCATGACTGTTGAGGGCTTGGCGAAAGCGCTTCAACTTGAAAAGTATGTTTTGCAGAAGTACATTTTTGCACTTCGTGACCAAAACCGAGTTGAAATAATCAACACGGCTCGGGAATGCATGGCCGTTCGTCTTCTCTCTGGTGAGGAGCTTTTCGGAGACGAGGACGACGGTGATTGAAAAAGAATCTTGTCCCTTATGTGACCTAGAGTCACGATCTGGCTGCAGTTATTGCAATGGAACTGGAGAAGTAGAGCTTCTCCAGTTAGAAGGTGCTCTTTATAAGGCTAATTGCGCTTGTGGCTTGGAAACAACCGCAGCTTGGGATGTTGTCGGGCCTCTGGATTTTGCGCAGACTAAATGCAAAAATTGCCAAGTTCTTCTTAAATTTGAATTTGTGGGCTGGGGCCTAACAGGAAACTAACGTTGCAGAATTAGTTGCGCTATTACTTTGGCCTTCTCGGCTACGATTGGGTCCTTGTCCAATAATAATTGGGCTAACGTCGTCTTGAATCCCACTTCTTTACTAAAGTTTTCCAAAAATTTATGCCCCTCAACGTCATCTGGATTGATGACGTGCGCGTCCATTTGTGTGGGACTTATACTTGAAATATTGTATCGAGTAGAAAGAGCGATTGCGTCTTTGAGGAATAGTTCTTTTGAGGGACAGCCCTCTTTGGCTAGTCGTTTGACGAGCGCTGCAGAAGTCTTATAACGAAAGTCAGCAATCCAGTGTTCTGGTAAAGTTTCTGCGGCGGGCTGGATAGGAGGGCCTCCGTACTGAGCGGCAAACGGATCAATAATATATTCTTTGGTAGCGTCTCCTTGAAATTTAACAAGGAGGAACACCCTTCTTCGCGGGGTAGCCCCCTTGATGGGAGTGGACCCTGCGAATTCTCCGCTATTTTTAGGTAGCTGAGAGTGAATCATCTTGGCAGCGAGAACATCGCACCCAGTAAAATTTGCATCCCAGAGACGGTATTTTTGATTTATGTGGCTAAGCTCTTCCAAAACCTTATCTACTATTTCTTTGGCCTTATTTTCGTATAAGGATGTGGCCGCAGGATAGCTCGCCCAGCTATGGGTATAGTTGGACGCAGACATTGTCGGATAATAGGATGCGGACAATGTCGTCCCAGAGCTGACAGTAGTTATTAACTCGTTATTAAATACTATAGTCCCTGGCCAAGAGCTTCCGTAGTTAAAGTTTGTGCTCATGTTTTTACTATAAGTTAATTTTTAGAAAAGTCAATTCGAGTTGCAACTCTTTATTTATACGGCATAATTTTAATTCGAGGTTTAACGTGGTAAACAAAACTCCTAAAGTAGCTGAAGCTCCCGCCCCCAAAGTGGCCCCCAAAGCGGTTGAAATTACAATACCCACAGAGGCAGCGGTGGAAACCAAGAAACCAGACATGCAAGATTTGGGATTATTGAAACTCAATAAAGCCAAGGTATTTGTTAACCGCATTCCCAGCAAAACTAATGCGGTAGTGGTTAATTACAAAAATCCCGAAAATTACTACAGAATCTCTTGTGTAATCCCTCCTAGTTCTTATGCTATTAATGTAGAAGAAAGAGATGAAACCGACTGGGACGACGACGGAGAGTCAGAGCATCGTCTGGACGGTTCGTCTAAATTCAAAATTGATACGCCAACACTCTTATTCACTGCACAATATGCAACACTCCCAAAGCCTGCAATAGGAACGCATTTTGATGCGATATTCTCAATATTTGCGCTTAACACTGCCCAAACTGACCATATTGCTGTGAAGCCTTATATGCTATCCAATACCTATACGGATGGTCGTATTTGTATGGGAAACTTCCGTCCTGTCACCTTACTGAAGGCCTTCAATATTTACTGGGGCTCCTTGTTCAATGATGAACTATTTCATCATGTGACCGAACTAGTCAAGGATTACAAGCCACAGGATATGTTTACCCATTTATTAAATTTTCACACACATCTCCTGCCCAACCTAAAATGGAGCAACTTAACAAACAATGTCTGCGGCAAGAACCACTGGGCAGCAGAGCGTGGTGCTACCGGTGTTCTAGTAACGGACAGTGCTGCGCTTCTTGGTCTTATTCCCAAAGAATTTTGGAAAGAGGATTTTGGAGGAACCCCCATCGTTATTACACTGGCCAATTTGATAGATGATATCTGGCACTTTGAGTCCGGAAATTATAAATTTCAGTTAGCAGCTAAAAACGTCACGACTAAGAATACCAGAAAATCTTCGAGTAATGTGAGCTTAAACCAAGCACAATTACAAAGTCGTAGATATTAGGTGCTATCTTCTGGACAGCCACCATCCAGCAGCTAGTCCCAAACCAAAAACTCCTGCCATATATAACAGATGTTTCGGACTCGTGACTCCCATAGTTTCTGCGAGTCCTAGCTCTGATACAGGAGCTTTAGATTTTTCAATGGCCTCTTTGACGGCAGGAGGTGTCTGGACTATCAGTGGCTTGACATTAGGAAACTGAGAAACGGTTTCTCCCTGCTTCTGAATGCCTGTGACTAACTTTTGCTGTAAGCTTGCATCTAGGTTGACCCCTTGTCCAGTGATTTTAGCGGATCCCTCCATATTGAACCATGGATGCCCTTTTTCCTTCCAAGTTATGAACCCTGGTCGATCTGCCACTTTGGAAATATCCTTATCCTTTACAGAATAACGATTAGCGCTGGTCGCACCTGAGCCTTGGGCCTTGATTAAATCGGCGGCATTTTGCGAGCCTCCCATCTCATCAGCCGAAACGTGAGAATATCTTGATGCCAAGTTTTTGAGGTCCATAAGGTGCTCCATAAGTAATATACCAAAAACGTTCTGCCTTGAACAAGATTTAATCTGGGATACCATGTTTACATGAAACTCCAATTCGAAAATGTCACTATCGAGAAGTCCGGAAAATTTACGAGTCAAAATTTTGATATTGGAGATAAACGTGTAATTTTAGAAATCCTTCGTGGAAAAATGTATAGCAACCCCATTCAAACTATCTGCCAAGAAATTATGTCCAACGCGCTGGATGCACACCGTGAAGTAGGTAAGGACTTAGTCCCCATTGTAGTCAAGATACCAAACAAACTAGAGCCTGATTTTTATATCAAGGACTTCGGTCTAAGCATATCTCCGGAGCGTATGTCTGATGTCTATATTAAGTATGGTGCCTCAACCAAACGAGATGATAATACTCAAAAAGGCGGGTATGGTTTAGGCTGTAAGTCACCATTCTCTTACACAGATTCGTTCTCGGTTATTTGTGTTACGCAGGAGATTATTGCGGGCGTGATGGCTAGGATGAAGCGTCAATATGTAGCACATATTGACCAGACAGGCTTAGGGGAGATGACCTGCGTCAGTGAAGAGCCCACTACCGAAGAAACTGGCACTACCGTAATCATCACCCCCAAAGAGGGTGACTATAATCTGTTCTGCGAACAAGTAATGCGCGCTGCGGTTTTCTGGCCTGTCAGACCTAAAATTCTGGGTGCGCGCGACTGGAAGTGGCCCGAGATTGAAGTCGCTTACACCGGAAATCGCTGGGAAATACATAAATCTGGGGGCTTCGTTAATGGTGTTACAACTACACCATTTGCGATATTAGATGGCATTCCCTATCCAATTAAAGGAGAGCACCTATTCAAAACAAAAAAAGCGGAGTTTGCTAACTTTAAGACTGTTGCATTGCGGGTTCACTTCCAAACAGGAGAAATCCCCATCACGGCTAACCGCGAAGAAATAGACTACCAAGAGCAAACAATTCAAACGCTAGAAGATCGTATTAATGCGGCATTTGTTGAACTTCGCACTTATCTGACACAATCAGTTAATCAAGCTCCTACGCTAACTAAAGCCATAGTTGCCTGGAGTAATGCGAGAAGACACTCACAATTTGGACATCTAATTACAAGCACTTCCTGGAAGTCAGCTAAAGCGGCCCCCACAGATCCTACGATAAAACTAGATCCAGAGCTGTCCCTTAAGGACGTGTATTGCGACTTATACTGGAGAGCCAGTAATGAGTTTGGGTTTAATCGTAGTATAGAAAAACCGCGCTCTATGAACATTGATGACGCCACTCTTATTGCAGAGGATAGCGTTCCCACTGCCACCACATCACGGCAACGATTGGCGAATCTATTTTCTAGCCATCCAACCATCAAAAAAGTGTATCTAGTTAGTTTCTATCGCAAGTCTACTATTGAAACTGTCACATCGGACACTGGTGTGGTTACCAAGAAAAAGAAGGTAATCGCAGAAGAAAATTCTTATGCGGTAAACAAAAAGATTGCAGAGATTAACTGTCATTGGAATTATCTAGATGTAGTTCAGCTTTCTGCTTACGAAAAAAAGAAAATTGAAACTACGAAACCAGAACCAGGACCTAAGATTCTTTTACTGCGTTATTTAGAGCCCAACGGTCTGATCAAATCAGAACCTTTTGAAACTCTTTCCGCAGATAAAACAGTTAAAAAATATTACCTAGAAGGTTCGGGTAACACCCAAAATTTCCGCGATGACAAGGAGGAAGAGATATTGTTGACTTCTAGAGAGGTGGCCCAGATCACTTCATATGTGAATTACCTGGCGGGAGTCAACCACAGAATTTATTTAATAACAACCAGACATAAACCATTACTTGACCCATCTTGGATTTCACTTAGGGTGTATGCCAAAGAATTAATTCAAAAAGAGGCAACCAAAAATGGAGGAGTGATTTTTAAATGTCGCCGTAGCCGTCCTGTTGACCACTTCTCCGAACAATTTGTCAGGGCATTTCATAAAAAATTGAATGAAATTACAGACCAGTCCTGTATGCCCGTCAAGTATTTTAAAGAGGGTATCCAATCGGTGGATAATTCCCTTCATGCATTTAATCTTGCACAATCTTTTAAGATTGACGCAAAGCAAGAAAACTCGGATCCGATGGAAGATATGTACAATAAACTAAAATTGCTGTATCCTGTTTTTGGAAATTTGTCTTTTCACTACAGTAATGATTTGTCCTCGCTCATTGCCGATTTGATTTCTTATGTTAATATGAAAAATGAGAAAAGGCCCGTAGGAGGAACCCCATGAAACAATACAAAAACCACCTGATCACCCCGCAAAACATAACAGTTATGTTCACCGAAGGAAATCCGGTGATTATAAATAGAACGGACAGCGCTTTTGACCGCATATTGACTGCTATCCGGCTTCGCAATTATGCTCTGATCCCCGGCATGGTGGACAAACCAACGCAAATTAAAGAGCACACACAGGGCAAATTTACGGTCAATGATGGGGTGGTTGTTATTGATGGGGAAGAACTGCCCATTGAGCTTTCAGATAAACTTCTAGAATTCGTAGACGCGAAACTAGAAACACGCGCGCTAGAGAATTACTGGAACAACTTGAAGAGAAATCCTTCGGAAAATTCTAAAAAGGATTTGTTCCGTTTTATGCGTGCCAACAAAATGCCAATCACAGATTCTGGATGCTTTGTTGGATACAAAAAGGTGGATGCGGATTATTATGACTTTTACACGCATAAGATCCTCAATGCGCCTGGGAAAGTCATTAAATTCGAACGTAAAAATGTGAATGAAGATCGGGAACAACTTTGTTCCTATGGCCTTCACGTAGCGGCCTATGATTATGCTACCAACCATTACCACAAGGGATCGGGTGTTCTTTTAGAGGTCGAAGTTAATCCAAAGGATGTTGTGGCAGTGCCTCCCGACTATCATGATCAAAAGATGCGCGTTTGCCGGTACCGTGTTCTGGGTGTGGCGGTTGGAGAAATTACGGATCTTCTGTATAGCAGAAATCGCGTGTAGTCATGGATTTGAAAAATTCCCTCCGGGAGGCGGCCTACAACTCCTTTGATGAGGATGAAATAATTTTTTCGAATTCCAGTCAGTGGACATCCAATGATGGGGTTATTTTCTACCCTGCGGCAACTTCTGTTAAGGAGTTACCTGCTGGAGTATATTCTATTGGGATGAATTTTGGCCAAATTTTCTTTACTAAAGTGGATGTAAAGACAGAGGATTTAATCCGATTTTCGGATGCTAGCTCGGATCAGGTTATTGAAGAAATTAATTCATTTTGGGGTAAGAAAGACCTTTTCCAAAAGTTCGGCCTTCCATACAAGCGCGGCATCCTACTTTATGGGCCCCCTGGTTCAGGCAAGACCTGCACGATTAGGTTCTTAATTAATGATTTGATAAAACTTGGAGGAATAGTACTTCAAGTAGATAATATTAGTTTGTTTGCTGCGGGCCTAGAGGTTCTACGGAAAATTGATAGAGAAAAGCCTATTATTGCAATCATTGAAGATATTGATTCTTATGAAAATGAAGACGAGATAGCCTTAATTGGTCTTTTGGACGGAATTTCCAGCGTAGAAAATATCGTATTTTTAGCAACTACTAACTATCCTGAAGAATTGTCAGATCGAATACTGAATAGGCCGAGCCGATTTGACAAACGTTTTTATATTGGTTACCCCAACGCTATATCTCGCAAAGTTTATTTGGAACACTTGGCCAAAAATATGGCTCCTAAACCTTGGAATAAAAAAATAAATCTAGATCGTTGGATCAAAGACACTCAGGGAATGTCGGTAGCACATTTAAAAGAACTTTTTGTTGCAACTGTAATACTAGATAACCCCTATGAGAGTGCAGTTAAAACCATCAAGGAAATGAAAACCCAGCTTACCTCTAAAGATTTTGACAAGTATGAAGTCTCGGAAGATAATTTGGATTCATTAGTCGAAGATTTGCGGGGAGAGGACGATTAGTCCGCGCGTTTTCTCTTGCCACGCCGGCCGGGTGTGCTAGACTGGTCGCAGTCTCAAACTCAAGAGGAAATACATGAGGACTTATCGTTACTTGGTTCGTGCCAAGGTGGCTTTGGCTGTGGATACGAGGCCCGGAAAGAATACCCGGCTGGCGATCTGCATTTGCAATCCAATCGATGATTACAGCCGTCCGGCGGCGCGTTTCATCCTGGATGCGATGTTAGATCAGACACCGGAGACACTTCGTGCGGTGAACTTGCGTCACAATGTGTTCAATCTGTCTTATGACGGGAACACTCCGGTTCGTGACGTGCTTCGTCCGCTGATGGACTCTTTGGAGAAGCCTCTCCAGAATCGCATCGAATCTTTCGAGGGCGGCTCTCCGCTGACGTGGAAGAACAGGGCTAATGCAATCATCACCAGTGTATCGTCTTTCGCGCGAGCGCGGTTGATTCGACAGCCTCGTGTGCATCCCACTGTTGAAGCCTAGTCACTGACTGATGTGGAGAAAAAACGAGCAGAGGATCTCTGCTCGTTTTTTCGTGCATTATTTTTGCTATGATGCTCCTATGACTCGTGGGGATCAGCTTAACACTCTATTAGAACGCCACCGCTGGGAAGCTAGGATGAGTGTGTATCTATTCTCAGCACTAATCTTGGCAGCGACATTGACATTTTCTATTTGATTGATAGTTTATCAAATAATGATTTATTACGATTTGATTAAAGAACAGTTAGTGTGTGATACGTGTAATGAATGCACGCCTCTTCAAATGCTACACGAATATAACGCCTCTTCCCTAGAATTTTTTGATTTCGGCAAGACTTGCATTACATTTCGCAAGAAGCACCAATACGGTGATTGTTTGGGCCACGCCGATAAAGCTTGAATTTACCACGGCGAAAGCTAGAATACCCATATGGCGCTAGGACTTTGCTGTCAATGGCTTGAGACAACCCCTAAGGGTGTTAAAAACATCCTAGTCAGCAGGACTCTGCAACTGGGCAGATACCGTAAGGGAGAGTATGATGCGGATAAGATTTACGGAACATACCTGGCTAACGTCCAAAATCTAAATGATGTTTTCCCCAAAATTGTGGCTGCCAACATCAAATCATTTCGATTCAGCAGTTCACTCTTCCCACTCTTTGATCTTGTGGATCGAAATTTGTGGGATAATGGCACTATCAAACAGCTTCTAAAAAGTATTGGGGATCAGGCTCACAGCCACAATATTCGCTTGACCACTCATCCTGGACAATTTTGTGTTTTGTCCAGCGATAATCAGCAAACTGTTCTTAATTCTATTGTAGAGATTGAGATGCATGCTTGGATTATGGATCAGATGGGCTTGGAGCAAAACCCTTACTATTCTATCAATGTTCACGGTGGAAAAGCTGCTGTCGAAGATCAATTGATCTCTGGTGTAATGAAACTCAACGAGTCAGCTCGCAATCGCCTAACCCTAGAAAACTGCGAGTTTGCCTACGCAGTTACCCATCTAATGGATGTATATCAAGCAACAAAAGTTCCCATCGTTTTTGACAGCCACCATCATTCCTTTAATATGGGTGGAATTAGTGGCCAGCGGGCCATGGAAGCAGCTATGAGTACCTGGCCGGTTGGCATTCGACCCCTAACACACGTTTCTAATTCTAAACCAGAATATTTGGAGTATGACGCGCCTGTAACTCGTCTTAGAGAGCACTCCGACATGCTACACACTGTTCCAGTGTATCAATTTGATGCCAATAATAAAGGAGCTATCGATATCGATGTAGAGGCAAAACAGAAAAATCACGCACTTTTTCATGCAGTAGAAAAATTGGGACTGCTGCTTTAGAATATGCTACAATAAAAATATGACACACGCAGGCATAAATCACGGAATCATTAGATTTCTAATCGGCAAAACTGAGGCCGATGCAATCGAAGCCCTTGAGAGTTTTAAATGCAAATGGAGAGTGTATGCTGTTGACGGTTCGGTTTCGGAGGCGACTTCGGATCGAGACGACAGACGTTACAACCTAATACTTGACAACGGAATCGTTGTAAAGGTGATTGCGGGATGAAAATCAGCGAAGCGCGTGGTGTTCTCAAGAACAAACGGGCCTCTAAAGTTCGGAAACAGACAGCCAAGAAATTGGTTCGGGTTGCAGACTACAGAAATATTCTGGCTCGTTCAAACTCCAAGCTGATTGGCCTTCGATTTAATCCGACCAGCAAGGAGTTGACTACTGAGGCTAAAAAGGCCAAGGATTTTAAGTTCTGGACCAAATCAGAGGTCGGTAATAAGCCCTTTGCTCGTGGGGTTATCCCTGTTGAAGCCGAGAATGCTCCTGGTTTGAGCCGCATGTATGCTGGGATGCTGGGCCACTACGGTTCTTCTGGTCGTCAGGTGTTTTACGCGCAGCTTCGCAAAATTAGCCCGGCTTCCAAGCTAATGCGCCGAGTATTTTCTCTCTTGAAGCAAATCGTAGAAGCAAAGCAGAAGGATCGCGCGACACAACTGCGTTCGCTGCGTGCGGAACTTAGTGCGTTGAAGCGCCTGGTGGATCGTTTCGAGAATTATCGGGATCAAAAGCAATATGCGAGAGCGGCGTTGGAACTTAAGAAGATAGATTTACTTCTTTGAAACTTCTAGGCTCTCTTCTGCTGTTGTCTCTTGTTGGGTGTTCGCCATCGGGCGAAACACGTCCTATGCAGCCAGTAAATAGTAATTATCAACTGGATACCATTAATGCTTACATGGGCAACGCGCAGGCTGCTACAGCGGAGTGGATAACCCAACATCCTAACGCGGAAATCATTAGCATTAGTAGTCCTAATGCGAATGGTTTTCTGTTGGTTGTTTACAAGGCTCATTAATACACCATTGCACGCTGTCCTTGGTGTGGTAAGAGTTTTCCTAGCGCATAAAGTAGAAATATGCAGCGATACTTGCAACCAGGCCTGCCAATATTATCCACTTATTGTTAGGCATATCAAAGCCTTCAATACTCCATGCGTCAGGGAATGCCTTGCCCATTGGGTATTTCTTACTGCCACGCCAATCATATACTGAGTTAGGTCTAAGTGGTTCATTCTTATCAAATAGTGGTGAAGTCACATCTCCGCGGATGGGGTCCCAAACAACCTGCTCTCCCGCTGCATTTGTTCTGTATGGAAGACCCGTGCGTAGTAGGGCTATCATACGCTGAGCTTGCCCTGCTATATTAGCTACTATATCTGGTGATGGGCCTAGTGGACCTCCTGCTCTGGCCTGTCGTAGTAGCATGCCTAGCTGTTGGAACTCAGGGTCCGACGACTCAAATTGTTGGATGAGCGGCAGCAAGTTATTAACTACGTTGCCGGTTACTCCAGGATGTCCCTGAACAGTTTGCATCTGTCCAACCATATTGGCAATTTGTTGCAAAGCAGAAACTTTTAATTGATCAGTGGCGGTTAGTGGCATTGTTAAATTGTATCATTTAGAATTGAAAATCGTTTTTAGAAAAGTAGACTATCTAAATGACAACAACACAACAAACTGCAGATCAAT
>Ga0315288_10010039_pt1 | contig 11926 bp, 4 predicted proteins | sample YL17G11_20_MG_FD_203454 | JGI IMG/M metagenome (GOLD analysis project Ga0315288, IMG submission 203454) | Sediment microbial communities from Yellowstone Lake, YNP, Wyoming, USA - YL17G11_20 | ecosystem: Environmental > Aquatic > Freshwater > Lake > Sediment | place: USA: Wyoming | collected...
TCCTCAAGAACACGGGCCACGTCCTCGGCCTCGTCGTCTACACAGGCCGCGAGTCGCGCATCCAGATGAATTCCGCCGCGACCCCTTCCAAGGTCGGCTCGTACGACCACTTCCTCAACTTTCAGATCGCCCTGGTCATGGCGCTGCAGCTGGCGCTGTGCGTCTTCTCGGCCGCGGCCGGCGCGGCCTGGAGGGAGCTCGCGGGCAGGAGGCGCGCGCACCTGGGCATGGAGAGCCCGTCGGAGGGCAACGTGCGCTCGCCCGTCCTCTACGCCGGGGTGCTCTTCGTCACCTTCTGGATCCTCTACTCCTACCTGGTGCCCATCTCCCTCTTCGTCACTCTCGAGATCGTCAAGTTCTGGCAGGGCTTCGTCTACGTCAACTGGGACGAGGGGATGCGGGACCCGGCCACGGGCGACTACGCGCTCGCGCGCAACACGAGCTTGATCGAGGATCTGGGCAAGGTCGACTACGTCTTCTCCGACAAGACCGGGACGCTGACGTCGAACGAGATGCAGCTCAGGCAGATCGCCGTGAAGGACACCGTCTACGGATCGGCGGAGTTCAGGCTCGAGGAGTGGCTGCAGCAGCGGCAGCAGAGGGAAGGGGGAGGGGGCGCGGCCGGCTGCGGCGACTGGCGCGCCTGCGCCCGCGCCTGGGACCCGAGGGCCGCCGCCGCGGCCGAGGCCCTGACCTTGGACGGCAGCTGGAGATCCCTGGTGGCCGCTGGGGGCTCCGGGAGGAGAGAGCTGGCGCTGCGCAGCTCGAAGAGCGAGGCGTCGCTGGCGCTGGCCTCTGCAGCCTCCGCGGCTGCCTCTGCTGCGAGCGAGGAGACGAGGGGCAAGTCGCGCGGCGGCGGAAACGACGAAGAGGACGGAGAGGAGGTCACCTCCTCCGCTCCTCCTCGGGCTCCTCGTGCTCCAACAAACGGCGACGGCGCCGACGAAGAGAGGGACCCGGCGCTGCTGGGGGCGCACCTGGTGGACTTCTGGACCAACGTCTGCGTCTGCCACTCGCTGATAGTCGAGCCCGCCTCTTCCTCTGCTTCGACTCCCTCCTCTCCCGCCTCGGCCGCGACGGCGACGGCGGCGGCGGCGGCGACGGCGACCGCCGCAGCCTCTGCTGCTTCTGCTGCTGCTGCCGCCGCCGCTCCTTCTCCCCCCTTGCCTCCTTCGCGCCCCGTCTACCAGGGCCCCTCCCCGGACGAGGTCGCCCTCGTCGAAGCCGCCCGCGCCGTCGGCTACGAGTTCGTTGGGCGCAGCGCCGGAGGCGTCGTCTTGTCCTTGCTCGGCGCGCGCGTCGTCTTCGAGGTGCTAGCGGTGCTCGAGTACTCCTCCGCCCGCGCGCGCATGTCGGTCGTGGCCCGAGCCCCGGACGGCACGGTGCGGCTGTTCTGCAAGGGCGCAGACGCGCGTGTTTTGGGCATGCTGCGGTCGTCGACGAGCCCGGTGCTGCTCGCGGCCACCAACCGCAATCTGAGGGCGTTCGCGCAGCGAGGGCTGCGCACGCTCGCGCTCGCGACCAAGGTGATCGACCCCTCCGTCTGGGCGGACTGGCACGCGCGCTACCGCGCCGCGGGCTCCCTGCTCGACGGCCGCGACGAGGCGCTGGCCCTGCTGGCCGAGGAGGTCGAGCGCGACCTCGAGCTCGTGGGCGTGACGGCTATCGAGGACAAGCTGCAGGAGGGCGTCCCCGAGGCCATCGCCGCGCTGCTCGGCGCCGGCGTCAAGGTGTGGGTCATCACCGGGGACAAGAGAGAGACGGCGACCAACATCGCCGTGTCGTGCAACCTGGTGCGGCGGCCCGAGGCGCTGCTGGTGCTGGACGCGGCGTCGCGGGAAGGGGCGACGGCCGAGCTCGCGAGGGCCGCGGCGGAACTCGAGGCGCGGGGGCTGGGGCCCGTCGTCGCCGCGGGGGATGCCTGTCCCGCTCCTGTTCCAGTGGCCGCCTCCAGTTCCACTGCCGCTGCTTCCTCTCCTTCCTCTTCGAACAAGGACAACGCCAACTTCGGCGTCCCGGCCGAGCTTGTCATCGACGGCGCGACGCTCTCGCACATCCTCGGAGACCCCGTTCTGGAATCCAACCTCGCCGCCGTCGGCGCGCTCTGCTCGTCGGTCGTCGTCTGCCGCTCGAGCCCGTCACAGAAGGCCGGGATCGTGCGGATGATGAGGGAGCACGAGGCCGCGACGGCGGGCGCGGGGAAGAGGTGGAGGGTGACGCGGTGGTACGCGAGGCAGATGCGGAAGCAGTCTGGGTAAGAGTTGAAGATTTTTTTGATTTTTGGGGGATTTCTTCTTCAGAGGTCGAGAGAGAGGTCGAGGTCGAAAAACGTTCCAAAACAAAAAACTCATTTTTTCCCTTTCCTCTCCCTCTTTCCGGAAACCCCATCCACCCCACCCCTCCTCATTCTCATCTCCATCGTTCCAGCCGCATGCTCTCCGTGGGCGACGGTGCCAACGACGTCGCGATGATCCAGGCCGCGGACGTCGGAGTGGGCATCATCGGCAAGGAAGGGAGGCAGGCGGTCAACAACGCCGACTTCGCGATCTCGCAGTTTCGCTTCTTGGTCAGGCTGCTGCTCGTGCACGGCTCGCTGTCGGCGTACAGGCTCTCGCGGCTGATCAAGTACTCGTTCTACAAGAACGTGGCCTTTGGGGGTGAGTTGGTTGGTTGGTAGTTTTGGTTTTTTGTCTTTGTCTTTTTTTGGCGGGGAGGAGGAGGAGAGAGAGAAAGGAAGCAAGAAATCTCACTCCCCCCCCCCCTTCAAATGAAAAACCGAAAAAACTTTAGCCGCACTCTTCCTCTACCAGTTCTACTGCGGCTTCTCGGGCCAGGCCCTCGTCGACGACATCTCCGCGGCTGCTTACAACGTCGTCTTCACCTCGCTTCCCATCATGGCCTTCGCCGTCCTCGACAGGCCTGTCGATCGCGTCTCCGCCCTGCTCGACTCTCCGGCGACCTACCACCCGCGCTCGTCGCTGACGACGCGCTCTTTCTGGAAGAACGGCGTCTTGATGGCCTGCGTCGACGCCTGCGTCTGCTTCTTCGTGCCGCTGTACGGGCTGGGGTCGCTCGGGGGCGGCGGGAGGCACTCCAGGGGCGCCAGGGCCGACGCCTCCGCGGTCGACGTCTATTCTCTGGGGAAGGCCGTCTTCGTCGCGCTGTTGGGGTGCGTCACCCTCGAGGTGGCTCTGGTGTCTCGCTTCTGGACGCCGCTGTTCGTCTTCGTGCTGCTAGGCTCCTACGCGCTGGTGTTTCCGTTCCAGATAGGGTATGCCGCTCTCTTGCAGGCGAAAGGGACAGCAGACGCGGCGCAGAACGGCGCGGCGCTCGCGATCTTCTCTTCCCCGAGGTTCTGGCTCGTCTGCCTGCTCTGCGCCTTCGGCACCTTCGGGCACAGGCTCGCCGAGAGGGGCTTCGTGTGGCTGTTCAAGCCGCAGGACAACATGATCCTGCAGGAGATGGAGCGGGACTCGGAGAAAGAAGAGGAAGAAAGAGAAAAGGAGAAGAAGGAGGAGAGGAAGAGGAAGGAGGTTGGCGCTTCCGTCGCGTGAGGAGAAGAAAAAAACAAAAAAACTAGTAAGAAGCAAGCATTCATTGTTTTCTCCTTTGGGGGAAAACAACGAATGCTTTGTATAAAGTACAAAATCGCGAAACCGATTATAGAAAACGTCGCCGACGAAACAAAATGAAAAAAGCAAGGGGAGGGAAAGAAAGCGGGCGGTGTCTTTTTACATTTGTGAGTTTGGGGGGGCCAAAGTCTAAAAAGAAAGAAAAAAACAAAAACATTTTTAAAAAGTCATCGTTTGTTTCCGTTGGCCGCAGCTGCAGCTCTCCTCGGTGACGCCGGAGACGCGCGCAGGGTCAGAGACTGCTGCTGCTGCTGCTGTCGCTGCGGGGAAGGAGAAGGAGCAGCAGCTGCAGCAGCAGCTTTCCCGTTCGGAGAGAGCGACAGCGAGAGCTCCTGCCGCCCTTCCCCCGCGGCCGCCGCCGCCGTTGTCGCGTTTTCGTCGGGCGAGCGGGAGCCCGCAGGAGGAGGAACAGGCATCGCTTGCTGCGCCGCTTGCGCCGCCGCTGCAGCAGCTGCCAGGCGCGGGCTGACGGGAGGGCGCTGCTGCTGCTGCAGAGCAGAAGGAGCAGCGGCAGCGGCGGCAACCGTCGCCGCCGCCACCGCGGCGCCGGCGGAGAGGAGCGCTTCTCTTCGGGGAGTAGTTTTCTGCTGCGACGAAGGGAGCGACGGCAGCGCAGGAGCGCCGCTGCTGCCGAGGAGGCTCGAGCCCGGGGGGACGAAGGCGTCGGAAGCGCCGGCGGCGGCGGCCGCCGGGGCGGCTCTCGGGCTCCTCCTCGCTCCTCCGGGACTCCCTGGCCGCCGCTGCTGCTGCCGCTGCTGCTGCGCCGCCGCCGCTTCTCCTCCGCCGCCGCCGCCGCCGCCGCCGCCGCCGAAGCTCCATCTCCTCGCCGACGCCGAGAGGCCCGCGTGCGTGTGGCGCGGGTTGGGCGGCGACGACGACGGGACGTGCTGCATGTGCATGCGCAGGGGCAGGGGCAGGGCCGCGACGGAGATGGAGGGCGAGGGAGAGGGCGCGCCGGCGCGCTCTCTGAGGCCCGCGATGCCGCCAGCGGCGGCGGCCGGGCCCCCCGCAGCGGGCGCGGCGGCTGCGAGCGGCGACGGAGGGGGCAGAGCGCCGCTGTTCGCAGCAGCGTTGTTGTTCGCACTCGAGAGTCTCAGCGGCGTCGTCCTGAGCGGCGGGGGAGAAGGGAGCAGCACAGACGATGAGTCGCCCGGGCCTCTTGCCACCAGGGAGCGGAGCCGCTGCGGCGGCTGCGGGGGCGGCGAAGAAGAGGAAACGGCGACTGCTGCCGGCGGCGGAGGCCGAGCGACGAGAGGCAGCATCGCCGTCTCGACCTCGTCTCCTTCCTCGTCGGACGACGAATACCCTCCTCCTCCGGCCGTCATCCTTCCCTCGGACCCGCTCAGGTCGCTCATCCCGTTGTCTCCAAACCCGACGGGGACGTCCTCGTCCGAGTCCGGCGCGTCGCTGAGCGCGTAGAAAGGCCTGGCGCTCCCGGGGCGCGGCGCCGCGGCGTACTGCACGAAGTTGGGCTCGCAGAAGCCCGGGGACGTCAGCACCGCGACCGCGCCCAGGTTCACGTACGGGTCGTCCCCGGGGGCCTGGAACATCGGGTACGACGGGGCCGAAAACACCGTGTAGAGGGACCCGTGCGGGCCCGAGTGATCAAGCGCCCAGCCGCCCAGCACGCCCGCCATGCCGTCGCGGCCGTCGCGCGCGTCGGGGCCCTCGTGCGAGCGCAGCAGCAGCCGCAGCGCGTTCTTCCTCAGGAACTGCTGCGTGACGTCGGGCCCGAAGAGGACGCCGACGCCGCGCGCGTCGTTGGGCTCGAGGCCGTCGTCCGGGGCCGGGTCGGACCAGAGGACGTCCGCGGCGACGGCCGAGGCGCCGCGGCCGGAGGGGTCGGGCCCGCCCTTGGACGCGGCGCGCAGGTCGTCGAGCGAGCCGATGACGACGACGTTGTCGTCCGGAGAGGGGCCCCTTTTGCCGCCGCCGCTGCGGTGCCTGCCGGCGCCGCGCTTCCTCCTCTTGGACCCGCCGCCGCCGCCGAGCGCGCTCGGCGGCGCGCGGAACAGCCCCCCGTGCAACACCAGCGTCGCCCCGCCGATGCACGCCGCGAGCGGCAGCCGCGCAAACGCGCGCCTCGCCGCCTTGTAGACCACGTTTCCGGCTTTCACGCCGTACTTGGCCTCGAGCTCGGCGCGGAAGCCGTAGACTAAGGTGCATGTGGCTGACTCGTGATTGCCACGGAGCAGGGTGAGGCAGCCGCCGCGGTCGCGGCGCTGTCGGGGAGGAGGAGGGGGAGGTGGGGAGGTCGTCGTTGCCGCGCCGGCGGCGTCGGCGGCGGTGGCCGCCGCTTTGCTGCTGCCAGCGACAGCTGCCTTTTCCCTCCCCCTCGATCCTCCTCCTGCTCCTCCTCCGCCCTCCCTCGCCGCCACGGCGCTCCCCGCCCCCGTCGCGAGCCTCCACGCCGCCAGCAGCAGCAGCGTCTCGAGGCCCCACGCGCCTCGGTCGACGAAGTCGCCGTTGAAGACGTAGCGGGTGTCCGCGGAGGGCTCGCCGACGAGCTCGAGCCTTTTTTTTTTTTTTTTTTTTAAATGAGTTCTTTTCGGCAACTCCGAGGAAACTCGTCCTCTCTTCCTTCTCCTTCTCCTTCTCTCTCCTTCTCTCTCCTTCTCTCTCTTCTCCATCCAAAACTCACATCGCCAGCACATCGTGAAAGTGCCCGTGCGTGTCGCCGACGACGACGACCCGCGCGTGGCTCGGGGGCTCGACCTGCGTTTTCGAGTTTTCGAGTTTTGGAGAGTCGAAGAGGGTTTTGAGATATTTTTTCGACGTCGATGTTCTTTTTTGGCGGGCTTTTTTGTTTCTGCCGCTCGGCGGTTTTCCGTCGATTCATCCGCTTTCTCTCTCGCGCGCTTTCTCTCTCTCTCTTTCTCTCTTTCTCCCTGTCGTTGATCTCTCGGCTCGCTCATCATCAGCAAAAAGTCACAAACTCACGTCGATCACCGTCGCGTCAGCCGCCAGCCTCTCCGCGAGAGCCTCCAGGATCGACACCGCCGTCGCGGCCGGGACCACCGCGGCGACGTCTGCAGGCTCGCCGCCCTCGCTGGCCCACGTCGCGCGGCTCAGGGCCTCCCCGAGCTCGCGGGCAAACTGTGGGGTCGCCTCGGTCGCGGAGCTGAATGTCGCGAACTGTCGGATGCCGTCGAGCGGCGGCGGAGGAGGGGGCAGACTGGCGGGAAGAGGCATCCGTCGATTGGGCGACGGAGAAGTCGCCTGGCCTGCTGCTCCACCACCGGCGCCAGCGCCGCCAAAGGCCGCCGCGGCAGAGGCCGCGGCCGCCGCGACCCTGGCCGAGGGGGCGCGGCGCTTGCGGGGGGACGAGTCGTCCTCAGACGCCGAGGAGGCGGAGGGCGAGGACGGTGACATCAGCATACCGAGTCGACTTTTCAATAGTGAAACGAGAGAGCCGAAAGAGAGAGGAGAGAAGGACGATTTTCCACTTTTTCTCTTTCTCCCTCTCTCTCTCTTGGTTCCCATTCCTCTCCCTCTCTCGAAAGCCAAACAATGACCATCACCGTCGGAGACGTGGAGGCCGCGATCGCCAAGGCCGTCGACAAGGTCGTCGAGTACGGCAAGGTGAGGAAAAGAGATGAACAGCACGAAAGAGAAGAAAAAGAGGAGCGTCGACATTTGATGGCACCTTCACCATAGACTTTTTCGCTTCTCTCTCTCTCTCCACTGCTTCCTTCTTTTTCTTTTTCTCTTCCGGGGCGCAGCAAGAGCTCGATGCATGTTTCGCTCTGAGGGAATGGACACGATTAACAAGAGGGGAAAACGAGCTCGAAAACGAGAGCGGATGCGCACTCAACGACGTCGGCGCCCGTCGTTCGACGTTTTTTTTTCCCTTCTCAACCTCAACCTCTTCCAAAAAAAAAAAAACTCGCTGTTCAGCCGATCGTCCACTACGGCTTCATCCCGACCATCCTCGTCCTGGGCATGCTGTACACGGAGCCCAGGCCGAGCCTGGCGCAGCTGCTGTCGCCGATGTGAAGAAGAAGAAGAAGAAGAAGAAGAGAGAGATGAAATTCAAAAAATAGAGAGAAAGTTGCCTTTTTTATCATCACCGTTTCGTTTTTCATTTTTAGTCTCTCTCTCTCTCTCTCTCTTTTCTCTCTCCAAACAATTGAACTCTCTCTTTCTGAACGGATAGGAAAAAACAAGAAAACACTTTCAAGGGAAGAGGGGGAAAAGTTTGTGTGGGGTGGGGGAGAGAGAGAGAGAGAGAGAGCACGGCACCAAGGAGAAACAAATCATCAAGGGAGCCGCTGTGGCCGAGGCGGCGACGGAAGGCCTCCCAATCCGAGCGGGGAGGGCCCCGTTGCTGCCCCTCCCGCCCCGGCCCCTCCTCCTCCTACTCCTCCGGCGCGGGGCAGCCCCGGCGGAGTCACCATGGGACCGGCACCAGCTCCTGCTCCGCCGCTGCTCGCCGCCGACGCCGAGCTCGGGCCCCTCCTCAGGTCCCGCCGCAGAAAGTCGAACGAGCCGCCGTCGGCGAGGCACGCCGGCACGGGCAGCTCGCCGTAGAGCCCGGCGTCGTCGACGCGGCTGGCGACGTCCTCGGCCGTGAACGGGATCGACGAGTCGTCGTCCAGCAGGAAGGAGTGCGCCGCCGCGGCGGCGGCGGCGGCGGCGGCGGAGTCGCTTGACGGCTGGCTCCCCGCCGCGAGCGCGCCGGCCCCTCCCCCGACCATCATCGCGCTCTTCATCGCCGCGAGCACCTCGGCCGAGACCGTCTCCGTCCCGTACCTGTCGTCCCAGTACATCGTCGAGATGCGGTACAGCTGCTGCACGCTGAGCCCCGGGCAGAGCTCGGTCGTGATCTCGTCGAGCGACTTGCGGTGCTTCTGGTGGATGACGAGGAAGGTCACCGCCTGGCGGATCGGCCGCAGCGCCTCCCACGCGTCGGCCGAGACCCACGGGCCGCGGTCGCAGGAGGAGGGAGGTCCGCCGGCCGCTGCGGCAGCTCCGCCGCCGGGGGAGGAATACGGCCCCCCGGCCTCTCCCTCAACCTCGCTCGCCCTCGCGGTCACCCAGGCCTCGACCTCGGCCAGGCCCGTCTTGACGTACTCCCCGTTGGAGAACGAGCAGCACTCGCGGCGCAGCAGCAGCTGGTTGAAGAGCTGCACGTTGACAAACGCGGCGAGCTGCCGGAAGAGCGCGCGCGACAGGAAGCGCGGGACGTGCGCGCGCTGCAGCGTGAGCAGCGTGCGGTCGAAGGCGCCGAGGACGGCGCCCCAGTGGGGGGAGAGGGAGGAGGAGGCGGCGGCGGTAGAAGAGGCGGGGGGAGCGTCGGCAGCGGCAGCGCTCGCCGCCGCTCCCGGCGCCGCGACGGCGGCCGCGGCCGCGGCGGCCGCCGCCGCCCTCCTGCGCGTCCCAGGCCCGGCCCTCGGCGCGTGCACGCACGCGGCCAGCTGCGGCGCGACCTCCTTCTTGACGTTGTCGCGCAGCAGCGGAAAGATCTTCTGCACGAACGCGTCGAGCTGCTGCTTGAAGAGCAGGGCCGGGTACTTGGCCTCGACGGGGCGCAGCGCGCCCGCGGTGCCTGCGTGGATCGAGGCGTCGAGGGCCGAGGGCGGGCCCCTCCCGTCGGGGGAGGGGGCGCCTCCGCCTCCGTTGCCGGAGCCGCCTCCTCCCCCGCCGCCGCCTCCCATCGGCGAGCCCGCCCCGCCCGTGGCGACGCCGGCGGCGCGGCTGAAGAACGAGGAGAAAGCGCCCCCGCGAGACCCGAAGAACGAGCGCGACGCGGGCGACGACGCCGACGACCCCCCGAGCGCGCCACCGCCGCCGCCCCCGTTCGCCCTGTTCCTCGAGGAGTACGCCCCGCCGCCGCTCGCCGGCTTGATGTTGCGCTGCAGGAGGTGCAGCAGCGTGACCGTCGTCGCCAGCCAGTGCGCCAGCGCGGCGTTGTCGTCCTGTCGGCGCTCGATCTGCGCGCCCATCGCGCCGATGAGCCGGTCGAAGAGCGACGTGCGGTCCGCGCCGAACGCGCGCCACTGCAGGCAGCAGCGGAAGACGAGCACTGCCGCGAGGGGGGCGCCGCCGCCGCCGCCTCCGGCCCCCGGGCCGCCGCCGGGGACGGGCGCGAAGCCCAGGTCCGAGGCCGAGGCCAGGGCCGCCAGGAGCTTCTCCTGGTCGGCCGTGCGCTGCTCGCGGAGGAGGAGCTGCTGCTTGGTGTAGAGCTCGCGCTGCCGCCGGTCGACCTCCGAGAGCGTCGCGGTCGCGCCGGCCACCATCGGGGCGAGCGCCCTCCCTGCTCCTCCGGCGAACGAGGCGCCGCCCGCAACGAGGGCTCCCGCTGCCCCTCCCGCAGCGGCGGCGGCAGCGGCGGCGGCACCTCCCCTGGCAGCGATAGCGACGGCGCCGCTCGCCACGTCCTCCTCGAGCTTCGCGAGCTTCTCGGAAGCCACCAGGGCCTCCTCGCGCGCCGTGTCGCGCTGCCTGACGGCGTTGGCGAGCCTGTTCTTCAGGTCTCCCTCGGCCGCCTTGGCCGCCGCCGCCGCCTCGGCCGCGGAGCGTTCGGCCGCGGCGACCCTCTGCGCCGCGGAGATGGCCTCGGCGGCAGCGGCGGCGCGGGCCGCGGCGGCGGCGGCGCGGGCGCCCTCGGCTTCCGCTCTCGCCTGCTCGACGGCGTCGCGCAGCGCGGCGAGCTCCGAGGCCGCAGCCTCCGACGCGGCCTCGGCGTCCCTCGCCGCCCGCGCCGTCGCGGCCGCCAGCGCCTGCTGCGCTTCCTTGGCGGCCGCCACAGCCTGCTCCCTCGCGAGCTTCTCCTCTTTCAGCACCGACTTCATCTCGTTGCGCTGCTTCGTCACCTGCTCCAGGATCTTGGCCGTCTCCGCCAGCCTGGCCTCCGCGTTCGCCTTGTCGGCGACGAGCTTGCCCGTGTCCCTGGCCTCGGCGCGCTTCGAGCGCAGCGCCCGCCGGGCGACCTTGCACCGCCAGGCGCACTGGGCCGCGAGCGCCGCGCGCCGCCACCGCAGCAGGTTGCGCCTGGCTTGCGCGCGGCGCCAGGCCGACTGGATCGCGACGGCAGCCCTCCAAGCGCGGACGTCGCGCGTCGCGAGGCGGGCGGCTCGCCCGCGCCAGTGGGCCTGGACGACGACCGCGGCGCGCCTGGCCTCGAGGAAGCGCTCGCGGGCGGCGTGGGCCCTCCAGGCGGCCTGGATCCTCGTGGCGGCCGTGGCTGCGCGGAGCTCGCGCGTGGCGCGGCGGGCCAGGAAGCCGCGGGCGCAGGCTTGCAGGACGACGACCGCGGTGCGGGCGCGGGCGGCCCTGCGACGGGCGACGAAGCCCCTGGCGTGCCTCTGCAGGGTCACGGCGGCGGCGTGGAGCGCGTCCGTGCGGAGCCTCTCGAGCCTCGCCATGCCGCCGGCGCGCAGAAAGACCTTTGTCTTCCCTGCCTGGGAGGAGGAAGAGAGCCCGGCGGCGGAGACGATGGCCCTCGCCGCCGCGGCGTCGACGTCGTCGTCCGTCGAAGCCGTCGCGGCAGCAGCGGCAGCGGCCGCGGCCCCGCTGGGAGCCAGCGCCCAGAAGTGGTCGACAAAGTCGGCGTACGGCACTTTTGCCGGGAACCCCGCACACGAGATGCGCACCGCCTCGAGCACGCCGCCGCAGCGCAGCTGGTGCAAGACGGGCGCCGGCTCGAAGAGCGCGGGGGAGTTGAGGCCGTTGGGTTTCACGCATCGGACATAATGCGGCTCCATCTCTGCGAGGGCCGCCATGAGGTCCGCGAGCTGGGCCTTGAACCTCGACGCGACGGACGAGAAGCGGTACGAAGAGCGCGACGCGGTGCCGCTGCCCTCTTCTCCTTCGCCGCTGCTCTTGGGGAACAGCGCCGCGACAAACGCGTCGGCCGAGGCCTGGACGAGCTGCTCATGCTCGGCCACGACAAAGTCGCGGTTTTTGCCCAGGAAGTGGTCCGCGGTGTAGGTTACGGCCCCCGCGTAGTGCTCCACCGTGAACCCGTTGGGGAGCCTGCGAGCGCGCGCGAATCGCGGCGAGTCGCTGACGACTTTGGAGGAGCACAGCTTGTCGACAAAGTCGGCCGCCGTCGCGCGCGGGAAGCGGCACGCCTCGTCGAGCGCGTCGATCACGCCGCCGGGCCTCTTCTCCACGAGATCCAGCACGTCCTGGTTGTCGACGAACTCGATGTAGCTCCAGTCGATCCCCTCTCGCACGTACTCGGCCTGTTCTTGCTTGAAAACATGCGCGTTGAAGTGCTGTTGGAGCTTCTCGTTGGCGAGATTGATGCAGAACTGCTCAAAGTCGTTGACGGCGAACTGCTCGAAACC
>Ga0315288_10010040_pt1 | contig 11926 bp, 9 predicted proteins | sample YL17G11_20_MG_FD_203454 | JGI IMG/M metagenome (GOLD analysis project Ga0315288, IMG submission 203454) | Sediment microbial communities from Yellowstone Lake, YNP, Wyoming, USA - YL17G11_20 | ecosystem: Environmental > Aquatic > Freshwater > Lake > Sediment | place: USA: Wyoming | collected...
CCGCCGCGCAACATGTCGGCCCCGGAGCCTTTCACCGCGCGCGCTACTTCCAGCGTTTGCTCGCGCGTCTCCACGGCGCATGGCCCGGCGATCACCACCGGGCGCTCCCCGCCAAAGCTCACCCGTCCCACCTGCACCCCGCGCGTCTGGCGGTCACCGTAGCGCGGATTGGTTTTTCGACTCAGCAGGGGACAGAGCCTCGGCAGGTCGTTGACATCCACTTTTCCTGCGATGTGCATGGGAACCATCCTTGGCGATTATCGAAAATCGAAAAGCGAAAAAGGAAAAGCGTGCCGGGTGGCGCAGACATCGCATACTTGGCGATTTCTGCGGTTTCGCGATTCGCAGACATGGTCCGTCGGCTGACGGATGCCACGTCTGCGCCACCCCGGCGGTCCCGCTCTGCGGGACCGCCGCACCAGCCACGCTACGCCGCGGCCTTCTGCCGCTCGCCGTTATTCGAGCCCGCCGTCTCGGACTCAAAGATCGCCATGGCCTCGATCTCGATCAGCAAATCCGGCCGGCAGAGGATCGCCTGGATACCCGTCGAAGCCGGCAAGGGATTCAGACCCTGTTCCTCGAAGAACTGGGTCCGAACCTCATTGAACGCCGCGTAATCGCGCTCGATGTCGCGCAGGTAGCAGGTGGTGCGGACCACGTCCTTCCACGTGGCGCCTTCCGCCTCGAGCAGCGCGGTAATGTTCTGGTAAGTGCGCCAGGTCTGGGCGCTGAAATCGCCGACGTGGACGGTGCGGCCCTGTTCATCCACGCTGGCGGTGCCGGAGATCAGAAGGAAGGTAACGCCCTTGATATCCAGGCGCAGCCCGCGTGAAAACGCCGAGCCGTAACGCGGCGCCTCGTTCAGAGCCTGCGGCGCGCAGATGGCCTTGCGGGCCACGGGCTTGTGGGCCCTATCGGCTTCCACCTCTTGCATTCCGGGTATTGCGACGAGCGAGTCTTGCATGGGCATAAAGTTGAGCCTCCATTTGGGGTTCGCGGATTCCGTGGCTCAGGCCTTTGGCCGTCGCCACCCAGACGTCCTTGCCCTGAAAATCCAGGTTCAGGATGTAGTTGTGCGCGAGAGAAGTCGGCGCATTGAGCTTGGTCTTCTTATTATCCGGCCAGGTGATTTCAATTTCACCACGACCGTTTTGCTTATCGGGCCGGTACGTGACCCAGGTGTTGGTTTTGTAATCGAGAAAACTCAGCCCCTTGTCCGTGCAGGCCCAGACCTCGTTGCCGCGCGACTTGGGAGCGTTGATGAAGTCGGACGCGAGACCGCTGTCCTTGGTCAGATAATTGTGCCAGTTGCGGCCGTCGTAACCGCTCAGGCCGAAGTAAGTGGAGCCCCAGACCATTTTCGTGTCGGGGTTGAACGCGACATTCGAAACGATGATGTGCACCAGGCCCTGGTTGCGGAAGAGGACGATTTCCATTTCCTCGTCAGGGTCGGTGTAGGCTTTCATCCAGTCGCCGGCGATGTCGTACTCGACCATGCCGCCGCCCCACACGGCGAAGTACACCTTGCCGATTTCGGGCGCGGGCGCGATGCCGTACGACCACGGCTCGTGGAAGGGCGCGTTGAACTCGCTCCAGTTGCGCCACTCGCCGGTCGCGGTATCGAGCCGGCTGACGCCTGCGGTGGTCGCGACCCAAACCCAGTTGTCCTGGACCGCCACGCCGTAGATGATGTCGTTCAGCAGGCCGCTGGTCAGGTTGGTGTAATTCTTAAACTGCCCGCCGGAGAAATGGCTGAGCCCGCCGAACGTCCCGACCCAGAGGTCGCCGGTTTTCTTGTCCACGGCCAGACCCATCACCACGCGATGCACCAAGCCGTCCTCGGTTTTGTAGACCCGCTTGACCTTGCCGTTCTCAATCAAGACCAAACCGTCCTCGGTGCCCGCCCAGACGCGCGCGCCGTCCACCGCTACGCAGAAGACTTTGTCGTCGGGCATGCCGTTAGCGGTGGTGAAGTTTTCCCAACGCGTGATGAGAGGCGGATTCTCCGCGGCGACGGCGGTGGCCGCGACCAGCAGGATTGTGATCCAGAGGGTGTGTTTCATGTTGTGCTCTCGAAAACGGAAAATCAAAAGTCAAAAGTCAAATGTCAAATGTAAAGAATCAAAAATCCAAAATCGAAAATCCAAAATCGCTACAGCGTTTTCAAAAACTCAATCATCTCGTTCAACTGCTCTTTGCGCATGTCGGACGTGATGCCGTGCTTGTCGTTGTTGTTGTAAACCGTCCAAATCTCCTCGAGCGTCAGCGCCATACCGTTATGCAAATACGGCGCGTCCTGATAGACACGGTCGAGCTGCGGCGTATCGAAGAGCGAAATCGTGTCGTACCTGCCATTCGACCCCACGTCCGTGCTGATGCGATTCGTATAGTGCGTGTCAGCCGGGTGGCACGTGGCACAACGATTCTGGAAAGGGATCACCCGCCCGTCGTTCGTCCGCGTGCGATAGAAGACGGTTTTGCCGCGCTCTTGCGCGTCGGTCAATTGCCCACTCGGCGCCAGATGGCGATTGGGCGCGAGCGGAATCGAGCGGAGAAACGCCACCAGCGATTGCAGCTCCTCGGTGTTGAATCCTTCCGCGCGGAAGAGGAACTTGGCGATGCGCGGCCCGCACTGCGTGATGAGGTCGGGATTGTGGCCATTCCACTTGTAGGGCGCGGTTTCAGCGATGCCGCGCAGCGTGCGATTGGCCACGCGGTCGCGCCCGAGCTGCGGCGTCTCCAGATTCCACGCCAGCCCGTCGAGGTGCTGCTCGGGGTGGCAGGTGGCGCAGGAGAACTGGCCCTGCGTGCAATAGCTGGCGTTCCGGAACAGCCGTTCGCCGCGCCGCAGGAGTGAAATTTCTCTCGGCCCACCCAGGTCGATACGCGAAGCGACTTTGAGCCGCGTGAGGTCAACCACCGTCAGGCTGTCGTCCATGCGGTTGGCGACGTAAGCCGTGCGGCTGTCGGGTGAGACTGCGACGCCGCGCGGGTCGTCGCCCGTGGGCAGGCGACGAATCACAAACTCGCGCGCCGAATCCAGGCGGTTGGCCATTACATCGGCGGGCACGCGCCGCAGCCGGACGGCGAGTTTGGCCGCATCCAAAATCTGGACGACATTCGCGCCCGACGAAGTAATTAGCGCGTAGCGGCCGTCGGGCGTGAACGCCGCGCCGTAGCCATCGGCGTAGTAATAATCAATGTCGTCGAGCAACACCTGGATGACTTTGGAGCCGGGCCGCACGACCGCCATTCCGTGCGTCACAACCCAGCCCTGCTCGACGCGAATCAGCGGCGCAAGGTTTTTGGGCCGCATGAAGGGCACGAGCAAGTAGCCGCCCTGCCGCGCGGGCGCCTCGGCGATCTGCCGCAATTCGATCACGCCGGGGATGAGGATGCGCTCGGCGACGATCTGCCTCTTGGTGTCGATCGCCGTCAGCTCGGAAACCGGCGGCTCGTCGTATGGTCTCAGGTGCGGCAAGACGTTCGAGACATAGACGCGGCGACCGTCGCGGGAAAGCGCCATGTGCTGAGGCGAGCGTTGGCTGGCGAAGCGCCTCAGCTCCTGGCCCGTCGCGAGGTCGAGCACTGAAATGCTGTTCCCGATTCCATTGGCCACGTAGAGGTACTTGCCGGCACGGTCGGCGACGAGGCTTGTGGGTCCCCAGCCTGCCTTGAGCGTGCGCCGGACCTCGAACGTGGCGGCGTCGATCTCGCTGACCGTGTCGCTCCACTCGTTCGCGACGTAGAGCGTTTTGCCATCGTGCGCGAGCGCCAGGCCCTTGGGTTTGTGTCCCACCTTCACCTGCGCCACTACGCGCCCAGCGCGGGTGTCCACCGCGAGCACCAAATCGCTGCCCTCACAAACCACGTAAATCTTCCGGCCGTCGGGCGAAAGCTGGAGATCGAGGGGAGTGAGGTAAGCGGGCTCGGCTTCCGTCCCCGCTGGATTCTTCGGAGTGGCGGCGTAGGGGGTAGAGAAAGTGAATGCACCAAGAAACGCCAGAGCAATTAACACGAAGGCGCAGCTTGTTTGTAGGGGCGATTCATGAATCGCCCCTACTTTGGAGTGCGGAAGCTCTGCTGCCGCTTTGGTTTTCGGGAGCTCTGCTCCCGCAATCTCGGGGAGGGAGGGCTGCGCTGAAAAAAGGCGACGGCAGAGCCGCGACAGAGCAAAGCGGCAGCAGAGCTGCCGCACTCCATAGCGGATGTGCCGGTCGCGGATCATTGCTTGTCACCCCCTGCAACGACCGGCAGGGCGGGTCGGAGACCCGCCCCTACGGCCGTCGGTGCTTGGCCGCTGCGTTCCGTCACCGTCATAATCTCGTCGGCCTTGACGTGTTCGAGGGTCTGCACCGTGCCGCTCGGCCAGGTGATGGTGACCTTGTCCGCTTCAGCGTGCGGTCCGAGTCCGAAATGCGGCCGAGGGTCGCCCTGCGAGGCGTAGCCTGCCGCCGAAATTGCCTCGATGGTCTGTTTCAAATTGCCCGCCGTGGCTTCGAGGCGCGCGCCAAAACCGTCGCGGTTACTTTTCGTTCCGACGAGCTTCAACGTCAGCCAATGATTGCGGCTGGCGGGAGCGGGCGGATTGTTGCGCAGCAAGATCCCCTTGCCGCCCAGAACCACGATGAAGGCATCCTGGAAGCCGTCGTTGTCGTAGTCCGCGAAGCAAGCCCCGCGCCCTACCTTCTTAAACTTCAAGTAGCTGCCCGCCTGGGATGAGACGTCGGTGAAGGTTGAATCGTGGTTATTGCGCAGCAGCGAGTCCTCCATCGGGACCAACCAGTGGAGCCCGCCGTTCACCACGAAAATGTCTTTCCAGCCGTCGTTATCGAAATCGAAGAAGCCGTCGCCCCAGGCCACGTACTGGCCGGAAACGGTGGCGACACCGGTCTCAACCGTCGTATCCAGAAAGAACCCGTCGGCGCCGGGGTTGCGGAACAGGCGGTGATAGCGCATGTCGGAGACGAACAGGTCCTGCCAGCCGTCGTTATCGTAGTCGCCGAAGATGGGGCCCATGGCGGAGGTGGCCTCGCCATTGGCGCCGAACGCCGTGTTGACGTCGCCCGCGACGTTCGTGAACGTCCCGTCCTTATTGTTGCGGTAGAGGTAGCTCTCCATCGTGTCGTTGGCGAGGTAAACGTCCGGCCAGCCGTCGTTGTTGAAGTCGCCCGTGGTCATGCCCATGGCGCGCCCGGCGGGGTTGGCGATGCCCGCCTTCTGCGAGACATCCATAAATGTCCCGTCGCCGTTGTTGTGGAACAGCCGGTCGGCGTCGCCTTCGTAATCGAGCGGGCCGGGGAAGGCGTCGGCGGTGAAGTAAAGCATCTTGGCGGCGGGGTCGAACTTCAGATAATTCCCCACGTAGAGGTCGAGTTTGCCATCGCGGTCGTAATCGAAAAACGCCGTGCCCACGCCGAAATGCGAGTTCTCGACGCCGGCTTTGGCCGTCACGTCGGTGAAGGTGCCGTCGCCGTTGTTGTGATAAAGGACGGAAGAATTCCAGTTGGTCACGTAGATGTCTTCAAAGCCGTCGTTGTCATAATCACCCACCGTCACGCCCATGCCGAAACCCTTGCTGCCCACGCCGACCTGTGCGGTGACGTCCGCGAACGTTCCGTCGCCGTTGTTGCGATAGAGATGGTTGGTCGAGTCCGCGCCGTCGGGCTTGGAGTGGTTGGTGACGCCTTCGAGATATCGACCGCTCACGGCGTAGAGGTCGAGGTTGCCGTCGTTGTTGTAGTCGAGCCAGGCGCAGCCCGAACCCGTGGCCTCCAGGATCGAGCTGAGCTTTTGCTCGCCGAAGGAGTGGCGAAAATTGATGCCCGATTTCTCCGTGACGTCTTCGTAGGCGGGCAGCACGGCGGGCTGAGGCTTCGGGGCGGGCGATTGGCCCGCGAGTTTCAGTGCCGCGAGCGAGACCCCTGCCGCGAGGATTAAGGCGAATTGTTTCGTGCGCGTGCTCATGTTTCTCAGTTTCGTCTGCGACTTTCGTAGGGGCGATTCATGAACCGCCCCTACAAATTCAATGGGCGGCCTTTGTTTCTGGCTCCACTCCCAACCGCGTCGGGGTGTCGAATCGCTTCAGCGCCAGCGGCCAGCGGTTCTCGGGCGCGACAGATTTGTCTTCGTGACATCCCACGCAGCCGCGCTCCTCGCCCGGCCGCGACCAGATCCAGCTCTGCTGGGCGCGAATCACCGTTCCGGCTGCGTTCAGCAATTCGAACCGCACCGGCTTGTCCGGCGGCACGGCGATGTAGAACGAGCCGTCCGCTTCCACCGGGGCTTCACCCAGGGCGCGCTCCTGATGGGTTGCCGCGTCGAGGATCAGAACGCGCACGCGCGCGATGGGAGTCGCAATCCGGCCCTTCGGCGCGTCGGCGGAGTGGTAAGCGTCCAGGCAGACAAAGTAGCCGGCGTGGGCCTGGGGATTCAGCGTGCTCCAGTACCAGCGCGGCACGGGATGCGCCGACACGGGCGCGGCCTGCACGCTCGAGAGCTTGGGGTCTTGGTAAACCAGCTCGCCAAACCTGCCGCTCGCGGAGTCGAAGGCGTAGAGATCGAATTTCGAATTTCCAGACGCCGGGTTTCGGCGCGCGACAATCAGCTTTCCCGCTTCCAGCGGACGCGGCGACCAGGAAATCGCGGTTAAAGGACTGAGCGAGGAATTGTGCAACGCGCCGCGGCGGATCATCGCCAGCTCGCCACCCACGCCGCCTTGGGCGCGAGTATTCTTAACGAACACGACGGAGCCGTCGTCTAGCTCCGCGGCTTGCGCGCGCCGCGCCGGCTGGCGATGCTCGCAACGGAACGACGCAAGCCCCGTCCCGTCGTGACGCAGCGTGTACAACTCACCGGAATCACGCGCGCCAGGCGTCAGAGGCGACGCCGCCGAGGCCAGCAGCCGACCGTCCTTCATCACCGTTTCAAGTTGGAAGTTGCCCGGGCCGAAGGTGATGGGGTGGGCCTCCGTGCCGTCCAGCTTGGCGACGTAAATTTGCGATTCGGAACGCCCACCCTCGGAAGTGACGACGGTGAAAACGAATTCGTCGTGAGCGAGATAGGCGGGACGGAAACAGTTGGCCTCGAGGTGCGTAACTTGGCGCTTCGTGGAGCCGTCGGCGTTCATCTCCCAAATCTGCCAGCGGGCGCCAGCCTCGGGCTGCGCGGCGAAAAGAACCTTGGAAGCGTCGAAAGAGATTTGCGGGTCGGCGGCGGCGAAGAACTCGGGCGTCAGGTTAACGACCTTGCTGGAGGTTGATCCGTTCGCGGTGCGCGCCAGCCGGCTGCCTTGTGAGAATCGGTTCGGAAGATCATCGCCGGAAATGGCCGGCGCTTGGACGAAGATAATCGGTGGTTGCTGCGACGCATTGGAGGAGTGAAGAGCTGCGGCCCGGGGCTGCGGCTTGGCGGTTGCCGAGGTTTGCGAATCGGCCCTCGAGCCTGCGGCGATCAAGCAGAACAAAACGCCGGAAAGTAAAATGGCCAGGAGTCTGGGAAACCTCATCAATCGCCTATTGGCCGATCGAACGAATCGGGCGCGAGGATTTCGAGTGCCTAGTTCCGTCACACCGGTCCATGGTCAGTCGGCTTCTGATTTCGGCAACACCCAGACCCAACACCCAACGCTCACGGGCGAGGTTAAGAGGGGGAGAAACGGCTGTCGATGAGATTGGTCAGAAATGGATATGCCCGTCGTCAATCTACCGGCTTCTACTACTTAAAAACCATTGAGTTAGCAGGCTTAGGTGGGGACGATTCCGCTTCGAATTAGGACATTTTGTCCATCGCGTCGGGCGCGCTTTCGGCGTGCCGAAGGCGGTTTCAAGCAGAACCAGCTATCACGGGATTCAGCGCTGCGCGGCGCCACGGAGCTTGTCGGTGTCCTCAATCGTCACCCGCCGGCCGCGCGCATCGAGAACATGTTCGCGCCGCATCGAACTCAACGTTCGGCTGACCGTCTCGGGCGACAGTTCCAGGATCTCACTGATCTCCTGTCTGGAGAAAGGCAGTTGGAAGGAGTAGGTCTTGGGAGGCGTTGCGGTTTCGGACGAGACCAAGGAGAGCAGGAGGGTTGCTACCTTCATGCGCGCGTCCTTGAAGCTCATGTCGGTAATCTGGGTGCGAACGCGCGTGACTTCGCTGACCAGGAAGCGCACCATGCCCAGCGCGATGTCAGGGTTCTCATGCAGGAACTCCAGGAACTCATCTCGCGAGGCCGCGCAGATTTCGCAGTCGCGAAGCGTAACCGCAGTCAGGGGATAGGTCGCATCGGTGAGCGCCTCGAGGCCGAAGAGTTCCCCGGGGAAGAGGACTCGCGTGATGCGGTCCTTGCCATTCTCCAGCGACTTCACGATCTTGACGAGTCCCGAGTGCAGCGCAAAGACGTGCTGACCTGTTCCGCCTTCAAAGAAGAGGATCTGGCTCCGGCGGTAGCGTGTCGGCCGGAAGACGCAACCCAGCCTGGTAATCTGCTCGTCCGAGAGGCCGCGGAAGAGCATGCCCTTCAGGACAGGGCAATTAACACACATCGGTCCCATGGGATTCTCCTGCCTTATTTTTCAAGTCCGGCCGGGCCTGAGTCCGACCCGGCCGGCTGACGAACTAAACGCTCCTCACGCCGCGCGGCGTTCAGAGTTGGACTGCGACCGAAGCCACTCCGTGCTGACGGACTTGGGCCGGGTGATGGGCGTCCCGAGAGCGCGATTGATCACCAACTGGGAACACATCCCCAGGGCGCGCGAAACGCCAAACAACACGGTGTAGTAGTCGAACTCCGTCAGACCAAAGTGGTAGAGCAGGGAGCCCGAAATGGCATCGACATTGGGCCAGGGGTCCTTGGCCTTGCCTTGCTCTTTGAGCACGCCCGGCACGATGCGGAAGATGGCGTCCACCATCTTGAAGATGTCGTCGCCGGCGCAGACGCGCGCGCCGAAGTCGTGGAACGCTGTGAAGCGCGGGTCGGTGATACGCAAAACGGCGTGGCCGTAACCCGGAATAACGTGGCCGGACTTCAGGCGGTCCCAGGAGTACTGACGCAATTGCTCGTCAGTGGGAACGCCCTTAAACTTCTCAATCATCTCCAGAACGAACGCCAGGCATTCCTGATTGGCCAAGCCGTGCAACGGGCCGGCGAGGCCGTTCATGCCAGCCGAGACGGCGTAATAGGGGTCGGAGAGCGCCGAGCCCACCGTGTGGCAGGTGAACGCGCTGACATTGCCGCCCTCGTGGTCGGAGTGCAGCGTCATGTAGAGGCGCATGAGATTGGCAAACCCGCCGCGCGGGTCGGGAAGGCCCAACATGGCGGCATAATCCGCGCCCCAATCCAGCTTGGGGTTGGTGGGGATGGGTTCACCCTTGCCGTAATGCAAGCGATAGATGCCGGCTGCGACGGCGGGCAGCTTGGCGATGAGTTGGAGTGAATCCTCGAGCGCCGCCTCCCAGTATTCCTCTTTGCGCATGTGCTCGTATTTCTTGCGGAAGACTGAATCCCGCTCCATGACCAGGATGGCCGTATCGAACATGGTCATGGGGTGCGAGTCCGCCGGCATGGCCTTCAGCACCGCCCAGACGTATTCGGGAACCTGGGCGCGCTGGCGCAACTCTTCCTGTAGGTCCGCCAGGGTCTCGGCGTCCGGGAGCTCCCCCGTGCAGAGCAGGTAGAAGACTTCCTCCGGGAGCTTATCGGCGAGTTGGGCGATTGGAATATTGCGTATGACTAACCCGGTATCGGGTTCGACTACGGAAGTATCACACACCATGCCTTTGACGCCTCGCATCCCGCCGAACGCCTGGGCGATGGTAACTTCCGAAATAACTTTGTTTCCATGTTCCTTGACCAGCGCATGGATGCCGTCCCGCAGCGCCGGAATCTGGCTTGCCAATTTGCCGTGCAACTTAGCCATTTTTTGCCTCCTTGGCAGTTCAACTTTCGAGCAGTTCTAAGCCCTCGATCCGGACCTCATCTGAGGTCCGCGAAGGCACAACAATCCTCACTTGGCTTGCGGCGACCGCACCCGCATCGATCAGGCCGCCTTGGATGCCCAGATCTCCGAGAAACGGCTTACGCGCGGCTTTACCAATTCCGTGTAATCGGAGTATTTCATTCGCACCGCGTCCACATGCGTCCCGGCGGTGAAGACGATCTCGCCCGATTCGGCCACCACGCGATCCACCCACACTTCCATTGCGTAGAGATTGCCAAAGGGAGGAATCGCGCCCAGATCGCAGTCCGGGAAAAGCTTGGCCAATTCGCTCTCGGGCAGCATCTCGAGGTGCCGGACCTCGATCGCCGCCTTCAGCTCGGGCAAAACCAGGCGGTGTGACGCCGGGAGTACCGCCATCACCAGGCGACCGTCGGCGTTCAGAATGACGGTCTTCGCCAGGCGTTTTCCGGAAACGTGCAGCGAGTGCGCAACTTCCTGTCCGGTGAATGCCTGGGGATGGGGCAACCATTCGTATGCGGTGTTCTGGGAGTCCAAGTAATCGCGAATTCGTCGGGGGATACTCACGGCCCCCTCCTGGTACGGCGAAATGCAACTCTCCCTTATGAGAAGCTGCCGCAATCGCCCTGCCAGAAGTCAATTCCTGCTTGGACTAGCTCCAGGCGGGGGGCGTGTGCTGGGCATTTCAAGCAAGTAGCTTATTATCTGTGGCTTGCGTGAAAGGCGCCCAAGTTACCTGCGTCCTCGTCAAACTCGCGTTGGCCGGATCAATTTCGCATTGCGAGATTAAGCGCATGACCTTCGCGCCATTTTGCCCTGTGCTGGCGCAGGAAAGGTTTCTTATGAGGATGGCTCTTGAATGACAGCGAGACAAGGTCGGCGGCGCTAGCCTGTTTGAGTATTGGGGCGCATCTTGGTGGTCCAAGGCGCATCTCATCGGCGTCATCCCGACTTTTCGTCCTATAATCGTGCTTTCCGTCAGTTCGCTACGTTTTGAGGAGATGCCCATGGAGAGCCCCTTTCAAGGATTCATGGCGGACTCATTTGCCTTCTTCCGCGACCTGGCACGGAACAATAACAAGCCGTGGTTCGATCAGAACCGCGAGCGCTACGAGCGGCATATCACGGGGGCCTTTCGCGGTTTGCTCGTGGCCCTGGAGCCATCCTTGCTGAAGCTCCACCCGCACTTCGAGACGGCGGGCAAAACCAACAGGAACTTTTCCCGCATCAACCGCGACATCCGTTTCAGCAAGGACAAGAGTCCTTACAAGTCGAACTATTACCTCTATGTCTTCGACCGCCGCCGCGCCCGCGATACCGACGGCCGTTTATACGTGGGACTCAGCGCCGACTGCGTTACGGTGGGATTCTCGATTTACGCCAGCGGGGGAAAAGGGCCGAAGGGAGTGCTCGAAACGGTTTTCCGCAAGCGCGTTGTGAAACAGCGCCCAGTCTTCGACCGCCTCCTGGAGAAATCAGTCCGCAAAGGCCGCGTTGAAACCTATTGGCACCGGCAGGAAAAAGGCGAGTGGGTTCTCCGCCCGGGGCTGCCCAAGAAAGACGACGACTGGCTCACTCTGCAAGGCTGGATCGTTCGCAAGGTCTTCGAGTCTGGCGCGCGCGGCCTCGACACGCCGGCGTTTGCGCAGAATGTGGAGAAGATCTTCGCCGACCTCTATCCGCTTTACGCTTGTACGTCTGTATCCAGCCCGCGCTGGAAGGCGGCCCTGGGCGCGTAGTTCTCTGCGGCGCGGCCGCTTCCGGTGGAGGAGGGCCGACGAGTGACGAACGGAGGACTCACGGGTTGGCCTTTTCTGCGAGCACGATGAGGTCGGGGGATTGAGCGGTGTCAAACAGCGTCTTCGCATAGTCGCCCCAGAACTCGAAGCCGCCGAATCCTGCCTGCGAGAGGAGTTCGATCATGCGCTCGCGAAAAAGTGGAATCTGGCGCGACGAGCGAACGTGCGACTGCCACGCGCCGC
>Ga0315288_10010041_pt1 | contig 11923 bp, 13 predicted proteins | sample YL17G11_20_MG_FD_203454 | JGI IMG/M metagenome (GOLD analysis project Ga0315288, IMG submission 203454) | Sediment microbial communities from Yellowstone Lake, YNP, Wyoming, USA - YL17G11_20 | ecosystem: Environmental > Aquatic > Freshwater > Lake > Sediment | place: USA: Wyoming | collected...
TGTGGCGTCTGCTGGCTGTATTGTCCGGACGCGGCCATCAACCGGTCGGAGGACGGGCATTTCGAGGCCGACGTGGAGTACTGTAAGGGGTGCGGTATCTGCGCCAGGGAATGCCCGGTAGGCTGCATATCCGTGGTAATCGAGGAATTCTGATATGGCTAAGGAACGCAAGGGGATAGAGGTATCGCTGGCCGTTGCGGAGGCGGTAGGACAGGCGGACTGCGATCTAATAGCCGCTTACCCCATCACCCCGCAGACCCATATCGTAGAGCACCTCTCCGAAATGGTGGCCGACGCGCATCTGGACGCGGAATTCGTGCCTGTGGAGAGCGAGCATTCGGCAATGAGCGTATGCTGCGGCGCGGCCGCCGTGGGAGCCCGTACTTTCACCTCCACCAGCTCGCAGGGGCTGGCCCTGATGGCGGAGATATTCTTCATCACCTCGGCCATGCGGCTGCCCGTAGTCATGGCCCTGGCCAACCGCTCCCTGTCCGCGCCGCTGTCCATCTGGAACGATCATACCGACACCATGATGGTGCGCGACGGCGGCTGGATACACGTATTCGTGGAGAACGGCCAGGAGGCCTACGATCACGTGTTTTGGGCCTTCCGCGTGGCCGAGGACCCTGCGGTGCGGCTACCGGTGGCCTTGAACATCGACGGCTTCATAATGACCCACATGATCGAGCCCGTTGACTTCGAGGACGACGAGCTGATAAAGCGGTACATACCTGAATACACGATGGAAAAACCCCTCCACCCGGACAACCCGGTTTCCATGGGCTGTTTCGCCATGCCCGAGATATACTCTGAAGCGCAGATGGCCCGCGAACGGGCCCTTGTGGAGTCCTACGCCACCTGCGTGAAAGCATGGGAGGAGTGGGCTGCCATTACCGGGCGACAATACCATCCGGTCGAGACTTACCGCGCCGACGATGCCGAATACTGCATTGTGACCATGGGTTCGCTTGGCGAGACGGCCATGGCGGCCGTGGACGAACTGAGGGAGCAGGGAGAGAAGGTCGGGGTCATCAAGATCCGGCTGTGGCGTCCGTTCCCGTTCGATGATCTCTACAGGGCGGTGGCCGGCAAGCACACCCTGGTCGTGCTGGACCGCGCTATAAGCTTCGGCGGCCCGGGCGGCCCGGTGGCCCTGGAGCTGAGGAGCGCCCTGTACGACAGCCCGCAGGCGCCCGTGATCGTGGATTATGTAGCGGGACTGGCGAGCAGGGACGTGACCGTGGAAGATTTTAAATCGATCATCCTCGGAGGAAAGGCCAAGGCTGCCGAATGCGACATAGCCGGGTTCACGTTCTACGGTCTGCGTGGGTGAGGAGCAAGGCATGGACAATTTCTCTGTTTTCTCGGCGAGACTGGTTGAAAAGGCCGAGTATTTCGCCTCGGGCCACCGCGCCTGCCAGGGTTGCGCCGAGGCGCTGGCCGTCCGACTGGTCATGAAAGCCCTGGGACGCAATACCATAGTGGCCATGGCCACGGGCTGCATGGAGATCGTATCCTCGCCGCTGCCCACGACGGCCTGGCAGGTGCCCTGGATACACGTAGCCTTCGAGAACGCCTCGGCTGTCATCAGCGGCTGCGAGTCCGGCATGAAGGCCATGATGCGCAAGGGGAAGCTGCCCCCGAAGAAGATCAACTTCGTGGCCATGGGCGGTGACGGCGCCACGGCCGATATCGGCATGGGCCAGCTCTCTGGAGCCCTGGAGCGCGGGCACGACATGATCTACGTGTGCTATGACAACGAGGCCTACATGAATACCGGCATCCAGCGCTCCAGCTCCACTCCCTGGGGCGCCAGCACCACCACCAGCCCGGCCGGCAAGTTATCCAAGGGCCAGTACACGCAGAAGAAGGATATGCCCAAGATCGCCATCGCACATGATATCCCCTACGTAGCCACGGCCTGCCCCAGTTTTCCCTTCGACCTCATGGAGAAGGTCGAGAAGGCCGCCGCCATCAAGGGCCCTGCGTATCTGCATATCCTGTCGGTATGCCCAACGGGATGGCGCATCCCGTCGGAGGAGGCCATCAAGTATGGACGCCTGGCCGTGAACACCTGCGTGTTCCCGCTCTACGAATACGAATATGGGAAATACAACCTCACCTACAGGCCATATCCTATCCTGTCCGTGCGGGAATATATCGGGGGACAGGGGCGCTTCCGGCACCTGACGCCCGAGGACATCGATTCCATCCAGGAACGCACCATGATGGAATACGAGAAGCTGGTGAAGCTCAGCGAAGAGGGTTGATCGCATCACGGACGTGACTCAGTTCGACCGCATAATAGACCGTTACGAGAGGTTGGAGGAATCACTGCTGGCCATCCTGCAGGACTTCCAGCACGAGTTCCACTATGTCCCCGAGGAGGGCATACGCCGCCTGAGTGAGGTCATGGAGGTCCCGGAGAGCAAGATCTACGCCATGGGCACCTTCTACAAGGCCCTTTCGCTCACCCCGCGCGGCAGGCACACCATCAAGGTCTGCACGGGGACGGCCTGCCATCTCAAGGGAGCGCCGCAGATCCTGGAGACGCTGGAGCGGGAGCTGGAGGTTAAACGCAACGCCACCACGACGGATGGAGAGTTCACGTTGGAATGCGTCAACTGCGTGGGGGCCTGCGCCATGGCGCCGTTGACCCTGATCGACGAGGAATATCACGGGCAGACCCGCTCCTCAAAGATCATGGACATCGTCAAGAAACGGGCGGGGAGTTAGGGACATGGGAGCCATCAACTCCATCGAGCAGCTGGAAGCTTACCGGCAAGGAATCGCGGCCGAGGTCAAGGCCGATCTTCCCACCGTACTGGTGTGCTTCGGCACCGGATGCCAGGCCAATGGCGCCAGGCCCGTGGCCGAGGCCTTCAGCGATATCATTGAAGAACAAGGGCTCGAGCTGAACGTGAACATCGCTATCAAGACTACGGGTTGCCACGGCTACTGCGAGAACGGGCCGCTGGTGGCGCTCCAGCCGCAGGGTATCCTCTACCTCAAGGTCAAGCCCGAAGATGTGGCCGAGATCGTGGAAAATACCATCAGGAGCGGTGAGATCATTGAGCGGCTCATCTACAAGGATAAGACCACGTCGGAGATGATGGCCGAGTACAGCGAGATCCCGTTCTACAAGCACCAGCACCGCATCGCATTGAAGCGTATAGGCGCCATAGACCCGGCGAGCATCGACGATTACTTCCTGGCGGGCGGCTATGCCGGGCTGGTTAAGGCGCTGGGGATGAAACCGGACGAGATCATCACCGAGATCGAGAATTCGGGCCTGCGAGGACGCGGGGGCGGCGGTTTCCCCACCGGGACCAAGTGGCGCTCCTGCGTGGCCGTAGACAGCGATGTCCGTTACGTGCTGTGCAACGGCGACGAAGGCGACCCGGGCGCTTTCATGGACCGTTCGATCATGGAAGGCGATCCGCATGCGGTTATCGAGGGCATGATCATCGGAGCCATCGCAGTGGGCGCGCATAAGGGCTACATCTACGTGCGCGACGAGTATCCTTTGGCGGTCAGGAACCTGAGTTCCGCCCTCGAGGCGGCGCGCGGGAAGGGCCTGCTGGGCGACAACATCCTGGGCAGCGGCTTCGCCTTCGACATCAGGATCAGCCGCGGTGGCGGCGCTTTCGTGTGCGGCGAGTCTTCGGCCCTGATGCGCTCAGTGGGAGGCGATGTGGGCGAACCGCGCGCCAAATACATCCGTTCGGTCGAAAGAGGCCTTTACGACAAGCCCACGGTCCTCAACAACGTCGAGACCTGGGTCAACGTGTCCGAGATCATCGTCCAGGGCGCGGAATGGTACGCAAGCCTGGGCACCGAAGGCTCCAAGGGCACCAAGGTCTTTTCCCTGGTGGGCAAGGTCAACAACACCGGCCTGGTGGAAGTGCCCATGGGCATCTCAATACGTGAGCTGGTAGAGAACATCGGCGGTGGTATCCTGAACGGCAAGAGGTTCAAGGCGGTCCAGACCGGCGGCCCTTCGGGCGGCTGTATCCCGGAGCGCCTGTCGGACCTGCCGGTTGACTTCGACAGCCTGACCGAGGCCGGATCGATGATGGGCTCGGGCGGTATCATCGTCATGGACGAGGATACCTGCATGGTGGACGTGGCCAAGTACTTCATCAACTTCCTGGTGGAGGAGTCCTGCGGCAAGTGCACCCCTTGCCGGGACGGCCTGCCGCGCATGCTGGACCTGCTCACCGACATCACCGAGGGCCGCGGTGGAGAGGAGCACGTAGCCCTGCTGGAAGAGCTGTGCGACCTGTTGACCTGGGGGGCGTTATGCGGCCTGGGGACCTCAGCCGCCAATCCGGTGCTCTCAACCATCAATTACTTCCGCGATGAATACGACGCCCACATCAGGGACAGGAAGTGCCCTGCCGGAGTGTGCAAGGAGCTCATCACCTATGCGATTGACCCGGAAGCGTGCACCGGGTGTCGTCTGTGCGCCAAGAAATGCCCGCAGGAATGCATCACGGGCGAGCGCAAGGAAGCCCATGTGATCGATACGGCCAAGTGTATCAAGTGCGGAGTCTGCAAGGATGTATGCACCTTCGATGCAGTGAGGATCTCATAGCATGGAAAAGATAAGCGTTATGATCGATGGCAGGACCTTCGAGGCCGTGAGAGACCAGTCTGTGCTGGAAGTGGCGCACGAGAACGGCATCTACATCCCTTCGTTGTGCTATAACAGCGAGGTGGCGAGCAGTGGCGGCTCCTGTCGCGTCTGCCTGGTGGAGGCCCATCAGAGCGGCAGGATGAGGTTGGTCACTTCCTGTAACTACCCGGTGCGCAAGGGCCTGGAGGTGAAGACGGATACCCCGCGGGTGCATAAAATCCGCAGGGGTGTGCTGGAACTGCTGATGGCGCGAGTGCCGGATTCGGAAGTCATTCGGGAGATGGCCGCCGGTGAAGGGCCGACCGATGTCCGCTTCCGCCTGGATGAGGGCGAAAACGACCGCTACAAATGTATCGCCTGCGCGATGTGCACCAACGTCTGCGCGGAAGTGGTGGGGGTTTTCGCCATAGCCATGGTCAACCGCGGAGCGGACAAGAAGCCCGCCACCCCCTATAGTGAGCCGTCGGATGTGTGCATCGGCTGCGGCGCCTGCGCCTATGCCTGCCCCACCGGAGCCATCACCATCAAGGAGAAGGATGGCGTGCGCCGCATATGGGGCAGGGATTTCCACATGGTCACCTGCGGCGTCTGCGGCACCCCTTACATTCCGGAAGCCCAGGTAGACTGGATAGTGAGGACGACCGGCAAGGACAGATCGTTCTTCGACAAATGCCCTGATCACAGGTGATCCCCGGGGCGCGCCGGGACTCCACGTGCCCCCGGCAAGACTCGGACGCAACAGCCCATCGGCAGATAGGCATCCAGGAACTTTCAACACACGCTTATCCATTCCTCAAGGCATGTGCCCAGGATGGTGTCGGTCCTCCGACACCACACTAAACAATTTCCACGTTACCGGAGTGGGGACTCGAACCGCACCACGCACCTTCCGGTGCGCGGTGACCCCGAGCCTCGACAACTCGTACTTCTTCTAGCTGGGGGAGTATCCCCCGTCTTTTTCACTTATGGGGGTGACAGCCGATCCGCAAAGCGGAGCGGCGCCATCAGGGGGGCGCGAGCCCCCATATGGGGAGCGAGCACGCGAGCGACGGTTTGATGTCCCCCCTCCGACACCAGCACGTAGCGTACGTAGTGTCAAAATTCATGACCTCCATCCACAGCTATCCTGCTCGATATTGACAATAGCTGAGATGGGTTATAATATTGTTATAACTACTTGGGAGTTGGTGGCAATGGTCAAGAAGTTGCAGAAGGTTGGAAACAGCAACGCGCTGATTCTGGACCTGCCCATCATGGAAATGGTGGGGCTTGAGGAAGGCAAGGAAGTACAAATAACGGTCAGCAACGGGTCTATAATCATCACACCTGTAGACCCTCGCCGGGTGGACCGGGAGGAACTGAAACGACAGTTGGACCGTATTGTGGGTGAGCGCAGGGAGATGCTAAGGGAACTGGCCGACTCGTGAGCCTGGAGCCAATATTCCTTTCAATCGAGAACATCCTTTCCATTCACGCGCGAATGATATCAGAGTTTGGCGGCATGCCGGGTGTCGCGGACCAGGGCTTGCTGGAGAGTGCAGTGTCAATGCCGACTGCGGGTTTCGCGGGGCAGTTTCTTCACGAAAGCCTCTCCGCAATGGCCGCAGCCTACCTCTTTCACATCTGCAAGAACCATCCTTTTTTCGATGGGAACAAGCGAGTAGCCGTTGTTGCTTCTGAAATATTCCTTGATATCAATGGGATGCGGCTAGACGCCGCCAATGAGGAGTTGAAACAGTTATGCCTCGGGGTTGCGGCAGGGAAGGTCTCCAAGGACGAGACGGTTACCTTCTTTAAGGAACACGCCAGGTAGGCCGACGACTGCAAACACCTTCTTATCCTTCCTCACCGGCCAAGTGGAATTACCCCCTTGACCCTGTGCGACGTTCGTTGTGTCTGTCCTCCGTTGCCACCTCGTAACGTACGCAGTGTCAAAGTTCTGAGAGTCTTCGCATTCTTGTCAACAACACCTGTTGGTAGTCCGTCACATACGGGCCCGAACGTTTCTTTCTAAGAAAAACAGGCGGCACACGGCCGCCTGTTCTATCGTTTTCTTGTCGACTCTGCACTACCTGGTTTTGCAGCTCTCGTCGCACGTCTTGGACCTGGCCTGATCCCTCGCCTGAGTCTTGGTCTCTGTAGCAGTACCAGAAACGTTCAGGCAGGTTCCATCCCTTAGCTGTGACCTGGTCCGTGTCTTCTCCTGCGCCTTTACTCCGGTTCCGGCCTGGAAAGCGGTTGCGGATTCGGCAGATGTCAACCTGCAACTCCCATCGCATAGCCGTAGTTTCGTCTTGTCCCGAACCCGGTCCAGCGTGCCACCCGCTGCGAGAGCAACGCCGGCGAAAAGGGACAATGCCAGAAGACTGACTCCAAGCACGAAAGCAATCCTTGTTAAGCGTTTACGTTTCATACTCAATCACCTCCTTATATTTTCGATGTTGATATCCGCATAAGGGGCAATGTGTTACGCGCTTATTCGTGCGTGTTGTGAGTTTCCTGGTCACACGGCATTTTCAGCTGCGACCAATACGAACCAGTTACCGCCAAGCCTGGTGGCCTGGAACCGGGGCCGCTCGGAATCAGCAATCTGCTCAACATTGATGTAACTGGTCTTTGGCTCTCCGAGTATGTCAGCGAAAGACAGATCGTCATGGTTACCAGGAGTCTGATGCCGGTAGAGTAGGACGTCCCATGCCGCTCCACTGATCTCATGTGAATCATCCTTCCTTCTGGCGGCTGTCCTGCCGGCCCCGTCATTATTTGTTTACTTGCCCTGGTGCGGCTGGGGCTCAGCCTGGCCGGGCGTGGGAGGCTGGTTTGGACAGGACTGCTGCTCGGTATTCGCTGGCCCGTTCTCTCGCTGCTGTTCCTGCTTCTGGTTCTGTCCTTGGGTCTGTTCCTGGGTCTGCTGCTGTTCCTGCGTCTGGTATTGCTCGCGTACTACGCTGCTGTTCGAGTTCGGGCTGGAGGCAGCACTGTTATCCGAGCCATTGTTGCTTCCAGTGGTCTGGTCCGGTGGCGAAGGATTGCTCTGGCCGGCTTGCTCGCGCGTGCAGGTGCGTGTGCATTCCTCCAGCGCCAACCTGGCCTGCTCACGAATCTGTTCCTGGGAACCGTCGCAGAGCCGGTTCAGTACCTGGAGCTGGGCCCGGGTCATCTGCTCGACGCGCGCTACGACTTCGCCTGGGTCGAGCCAACCGGTGCGGACAGGTGTCTTTCCATTTGACTGACCGCTGCCCGGCTCCACATTGCCTGCCGTTTGGCTGGCCGCGCGCTCTCTCACGCTGACCATCGCCCGGTTCATCGCCTGTATCTGCCAGCGATACCGTTCGAGCGCGGCATTCGCCTCAGCGAACCTGCTTTGCTGCATCAACTGCGCGGCCTCATCGAGACGCTCACTCGCGACCTGGAGCCGGAAACCGGCCTCGGCTTCAGTGCCGGCGTATAGACAGAGCCCCAGCCTCTCCTGCTCGCACTTGACCCAGTAGTAGGGGTCTCCCCGCACCAGCGTGGTGTGTTGCACGGTTGCGGTTTGGGTGCCAGCCAGCGCTACGCCACCGATAAGCGAGAGCGTGACCATTATCCCCAACCCACCGATCAGAAGTCTCCTGCCTGTCTTCATCGCGATCACCTCCATTGTCGCGGCCACTGTCTGCGGCCTTATATGCCACCTGGCGTTTGGCTCTTCCATGCAGCTTCACGCCCTCACCTTTGATATCCGTGCAGGTGTAAAGCCGTTACGAAGTGGATAGAATGAAAAGCAGATAGCCCATATGGCGGACGAGACAGGAATAACAACTTGCTGATTTTGCTGATATCAACAATGGAGCCCCCTTATAAGAAGGAAAGGGATTTGATATCAAGCCAAGAGCTTATCGATGTCGCGGCGAAGGCGAAGCTGTACGAACCGGAAGCCCTCTCCCGGCTGTTCGATCTCTACTTCGAGAAACTGAGGCGATACATGTACTACAAGACAGGCAGCCTCGAAAGGGCCGAGGACCTCGCCGCCGAGGCCCTGACCAAGGGAATCGAGAGCATAGGCAGTTTCGAGGACCGGGACGGGACTATCGGCGCATGGTTGTTCGGGATAGCGCGTAACCTGCTCGCGAGGGAACGGGAGGCTGCCGGTAAGGCCGAGATGGTCGAGCTTGAGGACCAGTTTCCCATCGAGGAGGAAGAACAGCCAGAAAGACTGGTGCTCGTGAAGCTCAGCAACGAGGAATTGTGCCGGGCGCTCAGCTGTCTGCCCGACGAACAGCGTGAGGTCGTGCTCCTCCGCTTCATGGAAGGATACGACGCCAAGACAGTTGGGAGAATCATGGGTATAAAACCAGGAGCCGTGCGTGCCCTGCAGTTCAGGGCCATCAAGGCGCTGAAGGACATGTTTGCGCAAGGCGGTGTTGAGGCATGATCAAGATTGGAAGCAGGCGGGACATCAGGAGTCTTGAGAGGCATCTGAGAGACCTGACCGAAAGCGGGTCGCGCATTGACCGTGATGCGCAGCCAGGGTTGGAGACCAGCCTACTGAGCATGCTGGTCGGCGGAGGCCCACAGCTGCCCGCCGCTGGCCGTAGGGACGCGCTTAGAGCCGCGTACGTGGCACGTGGAACGTCTCTGCGGGAGCAGGCGATCGGGACGGATGTTGCCACGGTGAGGCTGAAACGTGCGCCTCGGGTGAGAACAAGTCACGCGCTTGCCAGGGTAGCGGCGGTCGCTGCGGTTGTAACGGCGCTCCTGGTTGGTCTTGGCTTCGGGACCGCATATGCGATGCCCGGCAACCCCCTCTATTCTGTGAAGAGGGCGGCCGAGTCCGCGTATCTCTCACTCCTCTCCGGAGACCAGAACAAGGCTGACGCGCACGTCTCGTACACCGGCCGACGTCTGAACGAACTCAAGTATGTTGAAGAGCGTGGCATGTCGAAGTGGTACTATTCGCTGGCCAATGACGCAGAAGGTGGGATTGCAGATACTTACGGTCATGGGAAGAGGCTCAGGGCCGACGCCGCGCAGAAGGTGACAGCGAAAGCGCAGGCATTGACGCTCAGGTTAGAAGAGTTGCTTGGGAGGATCCTCTACAAGATGACTCCTGCCGAGAAGACCAGTTTGGAGCGTGGTTTGGAGCGAATACGTGTGCAACTCCACATGCAGAAGGGCGCCCCTTCGGGGCCTTCGCAACAGAACGGACAGCCGGGTAACCAGAATGGCCAGCCAAATGGATCGCAAAACACGACACCGAATGGAACGCAGACACAGCCCGAACAGCAACAGCAGAATCAGCAACCACAGCCCGAACAGCAACAGCAGAATCAGCAACAACAGCCCGGTTCGCCAGGTCAGACAGGGCAGCCTGGAGGGCCGAGCCAGGTCCCCAATGACCAGGGACAGCAACCTCTAAAGCAAGGCGTCAACGGTCGGCCCACCGATAGAGAGGGATCGATCACACCAAACGAGTCGAGACCACAATCCCAGCCCGATGTCGGAACCAAGAGCCGATGAGACGGCCGACATTCGGATATAGTTTCGCAGCTATTCATTAACGAGCGTTTTTGCATCTTGTTTTACCCCCTCGATCCTATGGGGGTTCCGACAACACCACGTAGCGTGCGCAATGCCAAAGCAGTCTCTCGCTTTACTCTGAAAAGAGCTTATTGACGCGGCGTAGAAATACTCCTACAATAAAGAGTATTACAATGTAATAACCAGCAAGGAGGACTCAGGTTGGGAAGAATCTCCAAGGTTGTGTCTTTCTCATTGCCGCCGGACACCGCAAGTAAGATCGAAGATCTTGCGAAGAGCGAAAACCGGTCGAAAAGCGAGTTGCTCAGAGAGATGGTCAGTGTGTACGAGCGATTCCAGGCGGAAGCTGAGTGGCAGGAACTGTTCTCTTTTGGGGAAGAGACAGCCAGGCGTTTCAAGATCAAGAGCGAAGATGAGCTGTTCAAGATCCTTGGCGGTGCCGCTTAGTGCTGAGAGTCGTATTCGACTCGAACGTCTACATATCCGCACTTCTCTTCGATGGACCACCCAGGCAGATTCTTGAATTCGCTATGAATCGGCAGGTGGTATTGGTAGCTTCAGACGCGATCATTACCGAAACGGCTGGGAAACTCAGAGACAAGTTCTCATGGCCCGAACACAGGATTCTGCAGTTCGTCCGAGCGACAAGCCGACTGGCTGAGCTCCATAGCTCGAAGCGGAAACTATCGGTAGCGCATGACGAGGCCGACAACAGGGTGTTGGAATGTGCGATAGCGGGAAAAGCGAACCTGATCATCTCAGGGGACAAGCACCTGTTGAGATTGAAGTCCTATCAAAACATACCGATCCAGAAGCCGAAATACCTGACATACCTGGTCGAGAAAGAAGACCAGTAGGGGATGATTGGCAGGGACCTCATTCCTCCCGGAAACGCCCGTTCCTGCTCAGCCTGATAGTCCCCTCGATCCTGTGGGGGGTTCGTCGTGTCGGTCCTCCGACCCCACGTAGCATACGCAATTTCAAAGTCACTAGGGCATCGCCGACTTGGTTTCTCAGGCTGAATATATGTGCACCTTTCCCCTTCGCACAGGTACCGATAATCATCGGTTGCAGAATATAGGGCAGATGCCTCGATGGGTATTCGTAAATTCCCCAATTACGCGGCAATTCTACCAAAGGTTCGTGAATAATTTGAGAATGGTTCGTGGGTGGTTTAACCTAGCAGGGAACGCTAAGGAATCTCTGAGAGCAAGCAGCGCATGTCTGAAAGGAAGGGACGACATATGTCAGGTGATGTAAAAGACGTTCAGCGCTCAGTGTTGCCAATCCCCGACCAGCCCAGCTGGGGACTTATCACTTATGATGCTAAAGACCCGGATACCAAGTTCCCTCCCATCGAGGGGGTACAGGCGCCCGAGGGGGCGCCCAATGTCGTGGTGATATTGCTGGACGATGCAGGTTTCGGCGCTTCGAGCGCATTCGGCGGCCCGTGCGACACGCCGGTGGCCGAGAAGCTCGCCGGAGGTGGGCTCAAGTACACGCGGTTCCACACGACAGCCCTGTGTGCTCCAACCCGCAAGGCGCTGCTGACGGGGCGAAACCATCATTCCGTCGCTATGGGTAACATCACGGAGACGGCGACTGCGGCGCCGGGGCAGACCTCCCTCACACCGAACACCAAGGCACCGCTACCCCTCACGTTAAAGTACAACGGCTACTCGACGGCGCAGTTCGGGAAGTGCCACGAGGTGCCGGTCTGGCAGTCCTCGCCAATGGGGCCGTTCGATATGTGGCCTTCTGGCG
>Ga0315288_10010042_pt1 | contig 11923 bp, 9 predicted proteins | sample YL17G11_20_MG_FD_203454 | JGI IMG/M metagenome (GOLD analysis project Ga0315288, IMG submission 203454) | Sediment microbial communities from Yellowstone Lake, YNP, Wyoming, USA - YL17G11_20 | ecosystem: Environmental > Aquatic > Freshwater > Lake > Sediment | place: USA: Wyoming | collected...
CCCATTTCCCCTGGTTTGCTGCAAGGGATCAGCCTGTGTTGTGCCGAAAGTTCGAAACGGTTGAGGCGTCAAAAGGGGTCAAACCACTTCCCCGCCAAAGGCGGGCGCCTCGTTTCACGGGTAAATGCGGTAGAGCATGCGCGGGAAGGGAATCGTTTCGCGCAGGTGCTCGATGCCGCACAGCCACGCTACCGTGCGCTCCACGCCCAGCCCGAAGCCGCCGTGCGGGACCGTCCCGTAGCGCCGCAAATCCAGATACCACTCGAACGCCTCCTGCGGCAGATTGTTTTCCTTAATCCGCTTCAACATCGTGTCGAGGTCGTCCTCGCGCTGCGCGCCGCCGATGATTTCGCCGTAGCCGTCGGGCGCAATCATGTCCACGCCGAGGGCAAGATTCGGGTTCTTCGGATCGCGCTTCATGTAGAACGCCTTGATTTCCGCAGGCCACCGGTGGACCATGACGGGGCGGTCGGACATCGCGCCGAGCGCTGCCTCCTGCGGCGCGCCGAAGTCCTCTCCCCTGTTCATCTTCGCGCCGGCCTTATTCACCGCTTCAAGCGCCTCGTCGTACGTCATGCGCGGGAACGGCCGCTTGACGCATTCGAGTTTCGAGAGGTCGCGCTCCAGGACTTTCAGTTCCTCCTTGCGTGTTTCGAGGACGAAGCCAACGATGTACTCGACGAATTCCTCGGCGAGGTCCATGATGCCGTCGAGGTCGATGAACGCGATCTCCGGCTCCACCATCCAGAATTCGGTGAGGTGGCGGCGGGTCTTGGATTTTTCCGCGCGGAACGTCGGGCCGAAGACGTAAATTTTCCTGTGCGCCATCGCGGCGGCTTCGCCGTACAACTGGCCGCTCTGCGTCAGGTACGCCTTGTCGTCGAAGTATTTCACCTCGAAGAGCGTGCTCGTGCCTTCGCACGCGGCTGGCGTAAAGATGGGCGCGTCGATGAGGACGAAATCGCGCGAGTCGAAGAAATCGCGGATCGCCTTGATGGTCGCGTGGCGCACGCGCATGATGGCGTGCTGCTTGCGGGAGCGGAGCCAGAGGTGGCGGTTGTTCAGAAGGAAATCCGGGCCGTGCTCCTGCAGGGCGATGGGATAGTCCTTCGCCATCTGGATGAGTTCGACCTTGCTGAGTTCCAGTTCATAGCCGCCCTGCGCGCGGTCGTCCTTGCGGACTTTGCCGGTAACGATGAGCGACGACTCCTGAGTAATCTTATCGCCGAGTTCGAACATGTCGTCGGGTACCGCGCCCTTGCTCATGACGCACTGCACAATGCCGGTGCCGTCGCGCACGAGGAGGAAGTGGATTTTGCCCTTGGAGCGCTTGTTATAAAGCCAGCCCTTGATGACGACTTCCTTGCCGACGTGTTCGCTCAACTTGTTTACGGTCATGTCTGTCATAATCATCCTCTTGTAACGGGATTGACTGAGAGATTATAGGGCGGGAGCAATTCTTTGCAAATGATTTTCGCCGGGAAATGACCACGAGCCTTTTGCGTCAGACGTGTCCGACATGTCTGACCGGTCGGAGGCTTTTCCGCAACGGCTCTTTTTGTTACAATAGCGCGCGTGTCATACGAAAAGGCAACGCTGTATTACGTGAGCGGCACGGGAAACACGTTCCGCGCCGCGAAGTGGATGAGCGCGAAAGCCGCGAGCCGGGGCGTGCGGACGGAGGTCATCGCCATCGAGCGCGCGCGGCCGGAGAGCGAGATTGCCGACGGAGGACTTGTGGGGCTGCTCATGCCTACGCACGCCTTCACCGCGCCGTGGCGGATGATTTGCTTCGCGTGGGGCCTGCCGCGCGGGAAGCGGGCGGATGCGTTCGTGGAGACGACGCGCGGGGGAACGAAATTCGGCCCGCTGCGTTTGCCCGGGTTCGAGGGAACGGCGTGCTACCTTATCGCGCTTATCCTCGCGCTCAAGGGCTACCGCGTGCGCGGCGTGATTGCGCTCGACATGCCGATAAACTGGCTGCAGGTGCATCCGGGATTCAGCGCTCAAACCGCGCGGGACCTCGCTTCACGGGCGAAGCCGAAGGCGGAGCGGTTCATCGCGCGCGTGCTTGCGGGCGGAACGCATTTTGGTTTCTGGGGATTCGTCTCGCTGCTGCTGGGCCTGCTGGTACTGCCGGTATCGGCAGGATATTTGCTCGGGGCGCGGTTCTTCCTGCCGAAATTGTTTTTCGCGAACAACCGCTGCGACGGCTGCGGGCTGTGCGCGCGAAAGTGCCCGTTCCGCGCAATCCGCATGACGGGCGGGCGAAAGCCGCGTCCTTACTGGACGTGGCGGTGCGAAAGTTGCATGCGCTGCATGGCGTACTGCCCGGCGCGGGCGATAGAGGCGGGGCATTCGTGGGCGGCGTTGCTGTATTGCGTTGCCTATCTCGCCTTTTCCCTCACGTGCATTGGCTGGGCCGGCTCATGGCTCCTGCAATTCGCGCTTTTCGCGGCGCTCATCTTCGCGACATATCCGCTGTTCTTCCTGGTGACGCGCATCCCTTTCATCAACACGCTTTTCAAATACACGACGCTGACGCGCATTTACCCGCGCTACCACGAGCCGGACACGAAAGTGGAAGACATGTAAGCGCGATTCAAGGATTCGCGCCTTTCGCGGCGGGCTGTTCGGCAATCCTGTCGAGGAATGATTTCCCGTCGAGGTTCTGGAGTTTTTCCAGGCGATCCCGGTAGCCGAGGTAATCGAGGATCGCAGGCATGATGTCAACGTTTCTTACCGGCCCGAAACGGCACTGACGGATGCCCGGCCCGGCGAAGGCGAGCGGAATGCGCATCTCGCCGCGGTGCAGCCCGCCGTGCGCGCCCTTTTGCCTGGCGTTGAATTCGTACCCCGGACGCGCATACACAAGCAAATCCCCTACCCTGTCGGGCGCGTCAAAGACCTCAATGCACTGAACGACGGCATCGGGGAATTCCGTTTGACAGGTCGCCTCGAGCCACTCGCCGGCGGTGTAGAACGTGTCGCCGTTCATTTTGCCGGCGCTTTCGGTGTAACTATACGCGAAGGGGTCCGCGCCGGAGACGACCTTGTAGCGATACATTTTTTTGCCGTCGATTACCCTGCGCTCTATCTCCGCCTCGCCGTCGCGGTGAAAAACGGCAATCGTCGATTCATTCTTGCGGGCGAGGACGTGCTCAACGGCGTCGTACTTGAGAAGCGCTGAAACAAGGTCCACATACCTGCCTTTCGTCACTTCGTAGCGGCGTATCTCTTCAAGCGTCCTCGGGTGGGCGAAGAGATTGACGGAGCGGAACCTGTTGGGCAATTCCGAGGCGAGGTATATGTAGCAATATCGCTCGCCCGAGGCTGTGAGAACGGCATTGTAGGCATTGTAGCGGTCGAGGCGCTGTTTCCACGAAAGCGCGTTTGATATGTTGTAACCGGCGATCTTCATGCCCAGGTCGTTTTGCATGGCGGCAATCAGATCGAAGCCGTCGCTTGAATCAACGTCCAACATGCCGTGGTCGCTCAGGTACACGATAAGCATGTCGTCAAGCACGCCTATCTTGTCGAGCCTGCTGAACATGTTGCCCAGGTTGTCGTCGATGAATTTCACATACGCGCCGTATTCAGGCGAGTCCGGACGGTAGTGGTGGGCGTAGTAGTCGGTGCCGATGAGGTAAAGGATGGTGAAGCGCGGGTAACGCCCCGCTTTTGCGTGGCAATACTCGAAGACCCTGGCGATGTTGGCGCAACATGCGGCGTCGTCCAGGTCCCACCGCGTGAACACCTTTGCGCGGAGGGAATTGTAGAACATGCGCGCGTAGTGGTCCGCGCCGCGGTACAGCGGGAAGAGGTTCACAAACGTGTACTCGTCCTTAAGCGCCTCCATTATTGTCGGGCTGGCGCAGTCATTGTTGACCTCCCAGATGTCCGCGTATCTGTCATACTTGCGGAATTGCAGTTCCCGACGGTCCAGGAATTTCATGCCCGCAACGCCGGAATGAGAGCCGTACTGGCCGGTAACCATCGCCGTGAGGTTTGGACAAGTAACGCTTGGCGCGGAGGTAAAGGCGCAGTCGCTTGCAGCGCCGCGGCCGTAAATGTATTTTTTGAAATTCGGCAGTTCGCCCGCTTCCATCATGCGTTCGAGGAGTTCCGGCTTGAGGCCGTCGGTGACGATAAGCAGCGCCATCTTGTCCCCCGGCGCAGCGGAATTCTTCTTGCCGGAGGCGAGATCGGAGGCTATTTGCTCATCGGCGTCAATGTAGCAGGACGCAAGCGAAATTGTAAGGAAGAGGCAAAGCCCGAGAATTTTTCCCGACATTACTGCTCCTCTTGAGGTTATTCTTTTAATTCAACAGTAACTTCGTCGCCCACCTTAAGCCCCAACTCCCGCGCGGCGCTGCCGCGGTTCACCGCGATCTCAAGCATGTCGAAACTGTTGAAGACCGCCAGCGGCCGCCCCGGCTCCTTTTCCGCATAAGACTTGCTTATGCCGTCGATTCCCGTCTTCCCCACGCGGATTTTCGCCTCCCCACGCACGGCGGAGCGGCGGATGTTGGTCATGGCGTTGCCGAACGTGTCGATATATACGACGCTGCCGGCGATTTTATTCGCGCTGACGGCGCGGCTTCCGGGGATTTCGTACTCTGCAACGGCCGGGACCTCACGCGCGAAATCCTCAAGCGGCCTCCCCGCGGCAAGCATCCCCGCGACGGGCGCGAAGATGTCACGCCCGTGGAACGTGTCCGAAAGGCCCTCTGCAGGACGATACGTAATCTCGTAAAACTTAGCGCCCTTGTTTTCGCGCACGACCGGACTTAGACAACCGTTGTCAGGCCCAAGGAACGTGTATCCCGCCGCGCGGACTGCGAGGATTTTTCGCTCCGAGCCGACGCCGGGGTCAACAACAACTGCAAATATCGTTCCATCCGGGAAATAGCGGTACGAGCCGAGCAGGGCGAGCGCCGCGTGCATGACAGACTGCGGCGGAATGCCGTGCGCAAGGTCAATGACGTTGGCCTCCGGGCAGTGGCGCGCGATGACGCCCTTCATGACCCCGACGAAGTTATCGTTCGGGCCGAAGTCCGTCAGCAACGCTATGACTGGTCTGGAACGGCTCATTCCCACTTCTCTTGTTCCGTGCGCAAGGCCCGCCGCGAAAATACCGGCGGCGGGACGGCGGCGCGCCTGCCGCCGCAATCATAAAAGTGCGGTATTGTACTATTATTGTCCGACGAGTTCAACTTGTGTGCAGCGGCGTTCCGGCCACGCGGGGAAATCACTTTGACAAGGCGCAACCCTGTGCTATAATGCGCCCCTCTATTGAATCCGCGCGGGACCACTCAAGGGCGAAATCGTGGAGGAGCAATATGGATGCCGACGAAGCGATGCTCGAATGCGAAGATAAGATGGAGAAGACGATTACGTTTCTGAGGGACGAATACCGCACTATTCGCACGGGCAGGGCAAGCACGGGGCTTGTGGAGAACATCAAGGTCGAATATTACGGCAGCCCCACCCCCTTGAAGCAGTTGGCGGGAATTGCGGTGCCGGAGGCGCGGCTTATCGTCGTTAAGCCGTACGACCGCACGAGCCTGGGCGAAATCGAGCGCGCGATTTTGAAGAGCGACCTCGGCATCACGCCGCAAAGCGACGGCAAGGTAATCCGCCTTGCGGTCCCGCCGCTCAGCGAAGAGAACCGCAAGAAACTCGCGCACCGGGTGAAAGACATGGCGGAACAGCAACGCGTCTCGCTCCGCGCCATCAGGCACGCGGCAAACAAGCAGATGGAGGAACTGGAAGACGCAAGCAAGATAACTGAAGATGACTTGCACGGGTACAAGGAAGAGGTTCAGGAACTTCTGAAAAAATACGAAGAAGAAATAAACAAGGTCCTCAAAACGAAGACCGACGAGATAATGGAAGTCTAGCGGAACTGCGGCAATCTGGTCATCTAGATAACTGGTCATCTGGCCGTCCAGTTGTCCAGATGACCAAAACGTGGGGGCTTAGCTCAGGCGGTAGAGCAACTGCCTTTTAAGCAGTAGGTCGCAGGTTCGAATCCTGCAGCCCTCACCATTTTAGACAATAGATGGCGGACAATAGACAATAGATGATGGATAATTAAAGTGGCGCGCGGCAATCTCCGTCAGTCAGATGACCTCGTCGTCTAGGCCGGTCTAGGACACAGGGTTTTCATCCCTGCAACACGGGTTCAAATCCCGTCGAGGTCGCCATTTTGCAAAAAGGGCTGTTCGGCGAGAAAGTCGAACGGCTTTTTCTTTGTCACGCAAAGAGATACGTCCGACAGAGTACGGTTCAAACTCACGCAATCCAGAATCCCCCTCCTCTGTTTCCTCGGACAGGACATCAGGCTCTTGATATTTCGTTCGCGCCGTAACATAATATAAGCGCCAATGAGGGAAAAACCATGTCTTCATCATTAAAGAAAAAGAAATCAGCGCCTGTTCGCATACCACGCTTGCGAAAACCGCAGGACGTGACGCTTGAGTCATGGCAGGTTGCGTTGCGGCGGCAGTTTGGCCGCGAGCAGCGTTTTCGGCTGAAGAACATTGGCTCAGAGCCAGTCTTTTCGGAATTCGAGGTCACCAATCCCGGCACTGGCAAGACTTATCGCACCGCCATACGCGGGCGTGAGGCGGGCTGCAATTACTGCTCTTGTCCGGATTTTGCAGTTAACACACTTGGCACGTGCAAGCATATCGAGTTTATGTTGGGACGGCTTGAGCGGCAGCGTGGCGGACGCGCGGCGTTGAAAACGGGATTCCATCCGCCGTATTCGGAGGTCTTTCTTCGCTACGGCGCTAAGCGGGAAGTGGTGTTCAGACCCGGGCGTGAATGTCCACTTCCGCTGAGACGTCTGGCGCAACATTACTTCGACGAGAAAAGTATACTCCGCCCGGATCGCTTCGCCGACTTCGAGGAGTTTCTGAAAGCCAATAATTCCAACAGCCACGAGACGCGCTGCTATGATGATGCCATCGCGTTCGTTGCGCAAGTGCGCGATGCGGAGCGGCTGAAAAAGCGAGTGGCTAAAATGTTCCCGCTCGGCGCGGACAGCCCAGCCTTCAGGAAACTGATCAAGGTTCCGCTTTATCCTTATCAGCGCGATGGAGCGCTTTTCTCCGCGCGCGCCGGGCGCAGTTTGCTGGCGGACGATATGGGACTTGGGAAAACTGTTGAGGCAATCGCGGCCGCTGAAATACTGGCCCGCGCCGCCGGCGTAGAGCGTGTGTTAGTTATCTGCCCCACTTCGGTCAAGCACCAGTGGAAACAGGAGATCGAGCGGTTTTCGGGGCGGACCGCCGAAGTGGTCGAGGGCCTTTCGCCAGCGCGGGCGCGAATATACACATCTCAATCGTTTTTCAAAATCACCAACTACGACATAATCCACACGGACCATGAACTCATCCGCTCCTGGGCGCCTGATCTCATAATCCTCGATGAGGCCCAGCGCATCAAAAACTGGAAGACCCGCAGGGCACAGGCAGTGAAGGCGCTCGCTTCCGAATATGCCATTGTGCTAACGGGCACGCCTCTCGAAAACCGCATTGAGGAACTCCATTCCATCGTCGAATTTGTGGACCGGTTCCGTCTGGGACCGATGTTCCGATTCCTGGCCGAGCATCAGCACGTGGACGGGGAAGGCAAGGTAATCGGTTATCGCAACCTGTCAAAGATATCGCAGACACTCGAACCCATACTCATGCGCCGAACCAAGGACGAGGTGCTCAAGGAACTGCCGGAACGCCTCGACAAAAACTTATTCGTGCCCATGACCGAGGAGCAGTGGCAGCACCATCGTGAGAACCAAGAGATGGTGGCGCGCATCGTGGCCAAGTGGCGGCGGCTCGGGTTCCTCAGCGACAAGGATCAGCAGGTGCTCATGATCGCGCTGCAGAATATGCGCATGTCCTGCAATAGCACCTACCTGCTGGATCAAGAGACGGATTTCGGAGTTAAGGCGGATGAGGCAATGGAAGTCCTGTCGGATATGTTCGAGCAGGAGGATACCAAGGCCGTTGTTTTCAGCCAATGGCTGCGTACGCACGAACTGCTTGCGCGGCGGCTCAACGCGCGGAAGTGGGACTACGTGCTATTCCACGGCGGCGTGCCCGGCCCGAAGCGGCACGATTTGATCCGCCGGTTCAAGGAAGAGCCACGATGCCGCTTGTTCCTTTCCACGGACGCCGGAGGAGTCGGCCTCAATCTCCAGAATGCACAGGCTGTGATCAACATGGACCTGCCCTGGAATCCGGCAGTCCTTGAGCAGCGCATTGGACGTGTCCACCGGCTGGGCCAGCATCGGCCGGTGCGCATTATCCATTTCGTGTCGCAGGGAACTATCGAGCATGGAATGCTGCAAGTTCTCTCGTTCAAAAAATCTCTCTTCGCGGGAGTGCTCGACGGCGGCAAGGACGAAGTCTTTCTCGGCGGCACTCGCCTCAAGAAGTTCATGGAGTCGGTCGAGCAGATCACTACATCCATCCCGGAGCCGATGCCGACGCAAACGCCTGAAACGAAAGCGGAAAGCCCGGAAACCGAGGAGATGACGGCCGTCCAGCCCATCCGCCATGAGCCGCGGCCCGCGAGCCATGCCGCAACGGGCACGCGCGAGCAGACATTGGCGGAATTTGCATCAGCGGGGCTTCAATTCGTGGAAAAACTCTGTGGTCTGCTCACGGCACCCGGTGCTGGCGCGGGCACGGATTCTTTGCTGGAACACGATGAAAAGACCGGGCGAAAATACCTCCGCCTCCCCATGCCGGAGCCAGAAGCGCTGGCTAGGCTGGTGGACTTGCTCGGGGCAATAGCCTTGAAGCGGTAATGAAACTGCCCTGAGAACAGATTGACTTATGAGCACAAATGAATCTGGCGATTCAGAAACATCCTATTTGCCCTATTGATAACTGAATAGATAATGCAAGGCCTTGGTTCCGCCGGCATGTTGTGGCACGGCCGCCTCCGGCTGTGATTTCGCGGGTGGCGACTCCACCCCCGAGGGCGGGTGTGCCACATGCGCTTGCATTATCCGTTCAATGCTCAATAAGATGTGCGAGATAGATACATGAAGAAGCGAAAGAAGGTACGAGCGACGTGGATGCCTGACCCAAAAGACAAGCGTCTTTTCACGCTGGATGTCCTTATCTTCAGCGGGCCGATATCGGAAAAGTTCTTGAAGAAGAACAAGGTCATCTCTCGGACCATCCAGATTTGTGGCGATCAGACGCTTGAAGACCTCCACCACGCCATCTTCGACGCCTTCAACCGCGAGGACGAGCATCTATATGATTTTCAGGTCGGTGGCAAGGGGCCGATGGATACTAATGCTCGTCGCTATACGCACGAGATGGCCTTCGATCCCACCACGGATGCCGGCGACACATCGCACACCCTGATTGGTTCACTCGGCTTGAGGGTCGATGACGCCTTTGGCTACTGGTTCGATTTCGGCGATGACTGGTGGCATCAGGTGCGCGTCGTGTCCATCGAAGATAGAGCGCCTTCCGGCAAGTATCCGAAGGTTACCAAGCGCGTAGGCAAAAGTCCGCCGCAGTACATGGATTATGATGAGGACGAATGACGCAGGAGAAAACAGGCCGCGATTGCCCAGAGGGGAAGGCAAAAGTCGCTGTCAGTAAACGGGCACACCCGGTCCACCCTGTTGTCAGGCTAATCGCTGAAAATCTTGCCGGGGTCAACGCCATACGGACCGTGAAGGTGACTCCCGGCTTTCTTCGGGCATCCAGCGAAACCTGTGGAGCCTGGGGGAATCCCCAGCCGGGGCATCCCACTGCTGTCGGAATCTCGTTGATCCTGGACGAGGAGCGCAAAGAAATCCAGTTCTTCGAAATCATGTCCGCCGTCAAAGGATACGGCTCGCGGATGGTCAAGGCTGTAATGGACGCCTTGCCGGAGGAGTGGAGGGCTTACGTCCTCATGGATTGGAGCGGTGGCTTCTGGGATGTCATGCGGAAACGACATCGGCGGCTAACTCTTCTGTAGGACAAGAGAGACCAAAACTTGAAGCAGATTGAGTATCGACGCGGAATGCTTGAAAATGGCATGAGGCCGGACGACCTGCCAGTCAAGACTTGGCGCGGAGAAGAAATCCCGCAGGATGTGCTAAAATTCATCAAAGCGTTGACTATACTTCCTTCAGGCGAGTGTTCTGCGACCTATCTCTGCGTCCTCGCGGACATACCCTATCGCCCGGTAGCCACGCAGCCGCTTATGGAACATTTTGAGCAGCATCGGCACTTCCCTGTCCACGTAATCGTAAATTCGTACGTCGGTCTTGCCCGGTAGCAGGCGGTTAAGACGGCCAGTGTATTGCACCAATGTCCCTTTCCACGAGACTGGCAACGCCAGGAAAAGCGTGTCAAGCCTCGCGTCATCGAAGCCCTCGCCGATGTATCGACCGGTGGCCAGAAGAAGGCGTCCTTCGGCCGGCGGAATTGAGGAGATACGCGCCAACGCTTCTCGTCGTTCCTTGGGCTTCATGCCGCCGTGCAGGACGATGAGATGCTGTACGTGTCCCTGAAACCGCGCAGCGAAATGATCCAGATGCTCTCTCCGCTCGGTAAGCAGAATGGGCGAGCGGTTATCATCCAATACATGCAGCACATCGCTGAATATCAGATCGTTACGCTCCTGGTCGGCAGCGAGCGCGGCGTAGAGCATCTGTATGCTGTCGCCATCCGATTGCGCATCTGTTCGGAAATCGGTCTCGCGCACAACGAGCCTATGCGCAAACGGACTCTTTGCCCCTCTGTTCCCAGGAGCCACGGCGAAACGCACCGGCCCAATCTGCATCTGGATGATGGGATGATGTCCATCGCGACGCTGCGGGGTCGCGGTAAGCCCGGTGACATAGCGAGCCTTCATCTCGGACAATACCCGCTCGAAGGATACTGCCGGAACATGATGACATTCATCGACAACGACGTGCCCGTACCCCGCGACAAGGTCGTTCACCTCTCCCTTGCGGACGAGGCTTTGGATCATCGCCACGTCTATACGCCCATTGGGGCGGTGCTTGCCGCCGCCGATCTGACCGATATCCTTTGGCTCAATCTTCAAGAACAATGCGAGTTGGGCAACCCACTGATCAAGAAGCGGCTTGCGGTGAACCAGTACGAGCGTGCTCCTTCTCCTTGCCGCGATCATGTATGCTCCGACGACGGTCTTGCCAATGCCCGGTGGGGCCACGAAGACGCCAGTATCATGGGTGAGCAACGCCTGCGCTGCATCTTCCTGCAACGGGGTAAGGCGGCCGTGGAATTTGAATTCCACCTCTTCTCCACATTCGCGCTTGTCCTCAATGGCGAGAGACACCTTGTGACTGCGGAGTAGGGATTCAAGTTCGGATAAGCAACCACGCGGCAGGGCAATATGTGCAGCGCGTTCCTCCGCGCATGCGATGATGCGCGGCGTCAGCGCCGTCGAAAGCCTCATGCGCTGCTTCTTATAGAACTCAGGGTTCTGGAACGCGGCCAGCCTTTTGATTTGATTGAGCAGAACCGAAGGTAACCCGGCCTTCTCGACGAAGATTCGCTGGCACAGAACCGCGCGAACCTCCGGCGGTAGTGGTTCTGTTATCACAACCCGGCGCGGACGGCCAGAAGGCGATAGTCGCCACGGCGTTTTCTCGTCTTCATCCATGACATCGCATGCACGAACACCAGTCACCAGGCCGCTATGCGACGCCTCATCAGCAATAGCATGAACTAAAGAAGGATCAAGTCGCCGAATATTGGCAAGAAAGGCCCATTGATCCGCATACGGCTTGAACTCGGCATCGACGAAAACCGAGTTGCCGCATTCACGTGCCTCGCGCTGCATAGGTAACGCGATCAGATTGCCGAACCCGCCCTTTGGCATCGTGTCCTGGTTGGGGAACAGACGGTCGTATGAATCCATCGAGAGT
>Ga0315288_10010049_pt1 | contig 11918 bp, 7 predicted proteins | sample YL17G11_20_MG_FD_203454 | JGI IMG/M metagenome (GOLD analysis project Ga0315288, IMG submission 203454) | Sediment microbial communities from Yellowstone Lake, YNP, Wyoming, USA - YL17G11_20 | ecosystem: Environmental > Aquatic > Freshwater > Lake > Sediment | place: USA: Wyoming | collected...
GTATGCCTCGATATACTTCTCGGCGGTCTTTTGCCTGATATCGTCGGGCAGCTTGACGCCCGGGCCGGACTTGTTGAAGTTGATGCTCTCGAGATAGTTGCGGACGAACTGCTTGTCGTAGCTTTCCTGGTCCCTGCCGGCCTTATACTTGGCGGCGGGCCAGAAACGGGATGAGTCCGGCGTCAGCACCTCGTCTATCAGGATGATCTTGCCGGCTATCAGGCCCCACTCGAATTTCGTGTCGGCTAAGATAATCCCCTTAGTCTCGGCGTACTCGCCCGCCTTTTTGAAGATTGCAATGCTCCGGTCGCGGACGTACCGGGCCTTGTCTTTGCCGACGATGTCGCAGGCCTGTTCGAAGCTGATATTCTCATCGTGTGTCCCCCGCTCGGCCTTGGTCGCCGGCGTGAAGATAAATTCCGGCAGCTTCTGGCATTGCTTCAGCCCCTTGGGCAGCTTGTGCCCGCAGACCGTCCCGTTCTGCTGGTACTCCTTCCAGCCTGAGCCGGCCAGGTAGCCCCGCACGACACATTCTATCGGCAGCACCTCGCCCTTCTTGACCAGCATGCTTCGGCCGGCCAAATGCTCAGGGTGGCTGCGAAAAGGCTCAGGAAAATCGGCAACATTGTCGCTGATTAAGTGGTGCTCGACCTGGCCGCTCAGGAAATCGAACCAGAACCGCGAAATCCGCGTCAAAACAATCCCCTTATACGGTATGCCGTTGGCCATTACGACGTCGAACGCGCTTAACCTGTCGGTCGCGACGATGAGCAGCTTATCGCCTAAGTCATAGATGTCGCGGACCTTGCCTCGGCTCGGCTCGATGCCGCCTATGTTCGTCTGCAGTATTGTCTCCATCGTGCTTCCTTCCATAAGAGCAAAAAGGCTTCTGCAAAATTGCAGGTTAGGCCTACTTAGAAAAGAAAAAATCGTTTGTTGATTACCTGCAATTTTGCAGAACTCATGAGAATAAAAACTAAGTCGATATGGTAAAGACATCGGCGCCTTGAGTCAAGTCCGCCGGCAAAATTGCGGCTAACAACTGCCGCTATTTTGGCGAGATAGCCTGGAATCCACGTATGCGAAGATTTTGTCTCTGACTATGCGGACCTGCTCTGTCTGCGGCAGTAGGCCGAACAGAGTCTCAAGATGCCTCCGCTCCCTTATCCTCTCCAGTGTGGCCGTGAAATTGATGTCATAAACCCAGCCTATCAGCATCAGCTTCATATCGTTCAGCGTTCGCAGTCTGCCGTAGCCGACAAGCTGCCCATTCAAGATGGCCTCGACCACCTCCGGCGAACACACCGGCTCATCGGCAAATTCAATCTCTAACATAAACTGGTCCGGGTCGTCCGTATAGAGCTTATGGTATTCGATAAAGACACAGAATACGTCGAGCTTGTCCGCGTCGCGTATCATTCTGGCAAAGAGCAGTGTCTCGTCGCCGAGATCGGTGGGCAGCTCTTTAAGGCCGTGACATTCGACCGCCTTTTTTATGAGCTGTCTCTCGGTTTCGTGGAGCCCGCCCAATACGCCGGTTCGATGAAGTATCTCGACGCCTAACTGGCTGTGATTGACACTCTTCTGGTCGCTGTACGTTCGATACTTCTCAAATTGCTCGAATCGCCCAATGTCGTGCAGCAAGCCGATCACCCGTGCCATTCGCTTCTGGTTTTCCCCCAGGCGCAGCGCGTCGGCCAGATACAGCATTTCATCGCTGACGCGCCGGCTGTGGTCGTCTTTGAGCTTGATGTTGGCATTGGCGAATCCGTCGTCGCCGTAGAAACCGGCTGCGTAGCTGTCGAACCAGCTCGCCAGTCTGTCCGCCTGCTGCTGCTCCACGGTATCGCGGTCTCCTTAAAAGCAAATCGTTTGAATCGACCTTGTGAAAAATCTCAATTGCGTATTCCAAAATAATTCGGCCGGGGTATAATACAGCCCGAACGCATAATAGTCAAAGGAGCAGAAAGATATGCCTACGGTAAAAGACGTTATTGTCAGAAAACCCTCGGATGCGGAGGCCGCCGAGTGCAGCGCCTGGCCCATCTGGAGGTGCGAGCAGAGCACCTTCGACTGGGCATACACCGAAAAAGAAACCTGCCTTCTGATAGAGGGCAAAGTGACGGTCAGCGACGGGACAGATTCGGTCACCTTCGCCGCCGGCGACTTGGTAATCTTCCCGGAAGACCTCGAGTGCACCTGGCGCGTCACTGAGCCGGTAACAAAGTACTACAACTTCGGATAATGCGTTCGCCCATTCTCCCGCTGAGCCAAAGGCGAAGCATCCGGCTGTATCTGCGATAGGGCGCTATTCGGCGCGGAATACGTTGCTTATGCCGCTGCGGTTGCCGGCCTCGTCAAAGCTCCTGACGGCGAAATAGAGCGGCCGGCCCGGCGCGCCCGGGACATTCGCGACAACGAAGTCTTCCCTGCCGCCCGCCTGCTTCGGCCCCGGCTCACCGGTGCAGTTGATCGCCCGCCACCAGTTGCGCCTAAGCCCGCTGTCGCGGCAGTAGTCCCACTGCTCATAATCCAGGATCGGCATATCGGCGACCTTGACCTGGTGCTTGACCACCTGCCCGCCGACGTCCGCCGGCGCCGAAAAGCGAACCTGGGCCTTGCCGTCGCCGAGCAGACACACCGTCAAATCCTCAATCGCCGCCGGCGGCTTTGTGTCACTTCGCGGATGCGAGTATTCGTAGAACAACCTTACGGTCGAGAGTACCGAATCGTCCTTGGGCGGTATGTGGTCGGCGAAGCTGTGTTTGTCCGTCAGCTTCGTAGTCTGGTACTCTCGGCGGTTCCCGAACGACCACAGCTCCTTCGCCTTATCGAGCAGATGTGGTTCGCCCGTCCAGCTATAGGCCCGGGCGCAGCAGTCCGGGAAGAAACGTGTGTACCAGCCGGAATGTTTTGGCCCTTCGCCAAGCTCGTTGCGCTGCAGGCCGTCGTATTTCCACTCGTCCCATATTTCGCCTCTTACCGGGATATCCAGGGCCGTGTAATACCAGGTCTGCCTGGCGACGGGGCTTTGCATATACTTGGCGGTGAACTCGCCGGAGGCGATAACGTAATCCATCATATCTTCGTCGTTGCTGTTCTCGGCCAGCAGGTTGCACGCATGCTGAATGTAGGCGATCATCCACGTGCCCCCGATGTCTCTCCATTTCCACTTGTTACCCGCCTTGTCGCTGAACGTGCCGGATTTATCCACGGTGACGCCCTGCTCGGCCATAAACTTCTTTATGCCGTCGGTCAAGTACGTTTCAGGGAGGTTGTCGCCCGTTACCGCATAGACGCCGCGCTCGTCGAGGTATTCATCCGGCAGCTTCGCAAACGTATCGCGGCACAGAGCGACGAGCTTCGTAAGAACAGGATTATCCGGCTGGACCATCCACGTCCGCACCGCGACGTAAAACCCCCGACCGAAACCGCGCGTGCAGCCGATGGGCGTCTTTCCGGGTGTGAAATCCCGGTAGTGCGTGAACTCATCCAGCTTCGTCTCGCAGTTATCGACAGCCGCCAGCAGCGCCTCCCGCTGCCCAGTCAGGCAGAACCAATCCACCAGGCCCGCCCCGTAGAAATGGCAGTAGCAGCTCTTTGCCATTGCTAACCGCCACAGCGTCCTATCCACATCGCCGCCCTTGTTCCAGTTCTCAAACTTGATATTTGCCTTCTCACGCACCGGGCGATTGCCGGGCGGCCCGCCCTGCGGAAACCATATCCCCCCATCCTTCCACGCCCACCCTTCGGTCCGCCAGGTCTGCAGGTCGGTATGATAGCGGACCCAGGCCTCGGCCTCGTCGAAAAAGCCCCGCTTGCCGGTTCGTATGAATTGCAGCAGCAGTCCCTCGGCTGAATCCGCCTCGCTCTCGTAGTGATTGTCTTCCCAGCCGACGAACCGCCGCGGGTCGCGCCTGCAATCAGGTTCCTGACCAGCAGACCACTGCCATTTGGCGTGACACGCAGCTTCATCGGCGAGCGTCCCGAAGTGTCCGACGCCTAATACTTCGCACCGGCTGTACCACTCGCCCGGCGCAAACGCCCACACGCGGGCCGCTGCGCCGGCGGCTTTTGTCTCCAGTCTGGAAGCATCCGCCGGCGCATCGAAGTCAATTCTGTATTCGCTCGAGTGAGCCGAGCAATCGTAAAGCCAGCGGTGCTCATCCTGGCAGGCGTATGGTCGGCCCACGATACTGTCCTGCTGTCGTTGCCCTTCAAAGAGCTTCGGCGCCGCATCCAGTACGATTGTCCCCTCGTCGCAGACGCCGAGCAGTCTCGGCGGGTCGGTGCGAAAGAGCCTATCCGCCGCCCAAATAGGACCTGCCGAAATCCAGCCGCCAGACCCTCTGCCTTCCCAGATCAATTTCTCTGCCTGCGTCAGCCTGACTGATGGCAGCTCTCTATTCCTCTGCTCTTCGAGTCCCTGGTGCAGCAAAATGTCGCCCGGCCCCTTGACCTCTACGACCTTGTCGGCCCCCGCGAACACTCTGCCCGGAGCGGCCGCCGTCTTCAATTCGATGCGGGACGATTTGACCTTTGTCATGTAGAATTGGTCCGGATTGCTATTGATCAGGCTGTGGCGGACAAGGATGTCGCTCCGCCCCGCCCAGGTGGTGATGTACGTGCAGTAGCCGAGCTTGGAAGTCTCGTCGCCCTCGAATCTGCCTCGGACCTCTATCGTCGCCCGCATCGGCCCTGCGTAATGGACACCGACAAAACTCGGGACATCGGCGGTATAATGCCTGTCCGCAAGCCCATCGATATAGCTGATTTGCCCCGCGCTCACAATCGCTTTGCCGCCCGCGGTGACATTCTCCACGAGACCGAAGGGCTTGTTCTTCGCAACCTCAAAGGCGATTCGCCCGGTATCGACTTTCACCGCGTCTTCGCTCCGGACAACCTTCAAAGCCCGGCCCGGTTTTATCGTCGCGCCCGTCTTCAACGTCAGAGTCTTTATCTCGTTGGCCTCCATGTCAAGCTGGAAATCGAGCAGCACCCACCGCACAAATCCTTTCGGCCCAACCACCAATTCCGAGACCTGCAGCGGGATTTGCCTATCGCCCTCATATAGAGCCAGACTGGCTTCACCGGGCCTGAACATACCTCCCGGAAGGCTGATCCCCCCGCTCACCGGCTCACTCACTCTCGCAATGCCGGCAGGCTCCTGAACGATTACCGGAATTTCCAGCCCGTATGACCTTGCGCCCAAGCCCAGCACAAACAAACAAGCGTAGTGACGGAGAGCTTTCATGACGTGCTCCTGTGAAAGGGTGTTCTATTCTGTGGGGCCTGCGTCGTTAGCATCTTGCCTGCCCTTTTGTATGCAGAGACACTAACATTTGCCGCTTGAAAAGTCAATCGCTTGCGCACCGCGCGGATTCAGCGCGGTCGGTTTCCGCTATTGGGGTCCACGCCCACGACCAACTTGTGCCTGCCGGTCTCGAGCATACCCTTCCAGTCTTCGTCACTCAACGGAAGCGTCGAGAAGGGGTCACTGAAACCAGGCTGCCCCTGAGTGTTCTGAGGTCCCTGCCTCGACAAGTGAAATGCAAAGCGTGCGAAATAAACACCCGGCTTATTTTGCAGCACCCAGGGAACACAAAGACCCTCAGCCTCGTTGTAGTCGGTGGCGATGCCCACCGGAGCGCTTTGCAACACCAATTCCTCACCGGGTTGCAGGTAGCAACGCTGGAAAATGCGCCAATAGGAAGAAACACTCTCGAGTAGTCTTTGCTTGTTGCCCTTGTCATCTTCTACAACAGCCCGACTGTACGCTGGGTCCGAACTGGCGAACTGAATCGGGTGATCACTGACATTCTGAATGTGTAAACGAAGGTCTATTATTACAGGTCCTGTGTAGGCCTGTTTCTCCGGCACAAATTCCACCGCGGCCCGCAATCCCTTGACCTCCTCGCCCCAGACCAGATTGCTTTCCTTGTCGGGCCTCTCACCCTCGACTTGTACAGGTCCCGCAAGTACCTCGTTTACCGGCTGTATGGTTATGGTGAAACGGGATATACGCGAAAGGTCCGGCTCGGGGCTGAAGGAGAAACTCAATGTCTCTTCGACCAACTGCGGATACTTCTCTATTGTCTTTGACGTTTCAATGAAAGCGTCGTCCCATGCCAAATGCGAGCCGTTCCCCCCAAGCAACGCCAATCGCGCCCGCCATTTGTCCACGACGAGCGACTTCCATTCAACATTCAATGCCGCCGTAACTGATTCTCCATTTTTGGCGAACCTGATACTCTTCGCCGCGACAACGTCCGGCTGCTCTTCGTTGCCTGCGACAAGTTCAACCGCGATATCCCTGTCAAATACAAGCGAGCCGAGGAAGAGATTGTCGATATGTCGAGGCGCCTTGTGGCTGCCGTGACTGACTGCAAGAGTACCGAGGTTGAAGGGCTTCTCGGTGGTCCCGTTGGGCATCAGTGGTATTCTTACGTCACGGAAAAGGTTGAAGCCGTCTCTTTTGGGCTCTTCGGGAATCTTCACGCGCAGCATATAGCGTCCCGCACGAACATTCTCTATGCGGAATGTCCCGTCCGGATTGATTTTGACAGGGCTCTTCTTGTAGAAATCGCCGCCTTCGACGTTTGTCATTGCTGTGCGTCGCTGTGAATCAAGCTCTATCATTCCAATCGGGGCCGTTCTCAACTGGAAACCGACCCAGGCCTTGCTCCAGTCAACATCACCATCATTGCCTGAGGCCGGCACGAGTCGCCCGATTACCGGCCGGCCCTTCCCGCCTAACGTTATGTCGTAATCCTTGCCCGGCTCAATCTCGAATCGAAACCCTAAGCCAAATGGGACGCCGCCGCCGCTGTCGTCCTCGCAGGTGAATGCTCGACCGATATGCCCCGAGATCGCTCTAATATCCTCGAATACGTAGCGCCCGTTGGCGTCCGTCACCCTCCTGCGCACGCGGTAGTTGCCATCATCCATGACGTCGCCGCCTGCAAATAGCTGCAGCTCCACCGTTGTACCTTCCACAGGTTTGCCTTCTTGATCAAGCACGCTTCCTCTAACGGTGGACCTGGGTTTCTCCTCGAGCGCCTTGCTGCCTACAAGCGTGGTCTTCTCATCCGGCATTTCCGCCCCGGCATTCACACCGGGATTTCCCGCCGCCGGCGACGCGCCAACCACCATCAACACCAGCCAGCTTGTCAGTATCAGCTTTCTCATAGCTATTCCTCCTAAGAAGGCGTTATGCAGCCCGCGCAAACAGCCGGCAGCCACAAAGTGCGTGGGGGAATACGGATGCCCAATACGAAAAGCCGCGCGCTTCTTCCTCCCGCGTTGCCAGCCATCACCGGGTCTGTTGTGCAAAAGACCAGCGCTGTGAACTTGCCAAAATCCGACTTACGGTATATTCTAACCGCCCAGCCTGGGCAGGTCCAGCAAAATCGCCCCCCAAAGCAGTCGAATGGGCCGGGAATCAGGCGTCGCGAAGCTGACGCAGGATATCCCAGTATGCCCCGCGCGCCCCCTTGCCGATGGCCTCAATAAGCGGGAGATTCCGGTTGTAGTTGTAGTTATCCGGGCCGGCATCGCCACTCTGCAAATCCGTCTCTAAGGCAGGCTCAAAAAACCTCCGGTCGCCGCCAATCAAATCTCTGACCGCCTCAGCCGGGTTCTCGCCTAAGCCGGGCGATATGTAGAAGGTCGGCTTGAGCAGGTCGATTGCCCCATCGTACTTCCGGCGTAGGCCGGCATATTCGCCCTCGCTGAGCTGCCGGGCGACGATTTCTTCCATAGCGGTATTGGGATAGACCCTCACGCCCAGCGCCGCCCCGGCGCAGTCGGGATTGACCTTCTTTATAAAGTCGATTGTCTGCCTCGCCGTCTGCGCGGTCTCGCCGGGTCCGCCCAGAAGCAGGTCTATCATCACGGCGATCCCGTTTGAGCGGCAAAGCGCAACCGCGCAGGCAAGGTCGTCCTTAGTGTGCTGCTGCCGATAGGCCCTAAGCATCGATGGGCACGCCGAGTCGCCCGTAAAATCAATTCCCACACACCCGGCTCGCGCCATCCCCGCAGCCAGCTCCTCATCGAACGGTGCCGGCGACAGGTATGCGTACCAGCCGACGCGCTCGCCGAGCGAGCGCCTGTTGAATTCCTCGCAGACCGCCATCGCGTGCCCACGGGGGATATTGAACTCCGAATCGCAAAGATGCAGCACGTCTATCCCCTGGGCCAATAGCGACTCAGCCTCTTCGGCCGCCTCGCGCGGGTCCCGCAACCTCAGCGCGGTTCCCTTCGCCAGCGGGTCGGCGCAGTAGATGCACCTGCGATTGCACCCGCGTTTGGTTTCCAGTCCGCACTGCCCCCCACGGTTGAAGTAAGCCGGATTATCGACAGAATCGCGGGCCGTCGGCAGCGAAATAGGGGTCGGCCAGGCCGGCGCATTACTGCGGATTTCCCCGCCCTGATGCCAGAGCAGGCCGGGAACCTCCGTGAATTCCCTCGCTCCCCGTAATTGATGAATAAGCGAAATTGCCGCCGCTTCGCCGTCCCCGCGTATGCCGAAATCGGCGCCGGTGTATTCAAGAATCGCCCCGCCAAAGATTGAAAAGCCGACCCCGCCGAGCACAACCGGAGCATCGGTCAAGCTCTTAACAGCCTCCACAGTCCTTTTCAATTCAGGCACGAACCAGTCGGCGCTGGGCCAGAAACAGTCATCGACATTGCGAAAAGAGATGCCGACAAGCTCCGCCTGATGCTCGGACAAATGTCCCTTGATTGCCTCGGCCGGCTCCTCAACCAAAGCGAGGTCGAGAAGCTCAACATCGATTCCCGCCTGCCTGACTGAACCGGCCACATAGTCTAAGCCGATCGGCCCAATGACAGGGACCATCCTGTTTGCGTTGATCAGCGTCAGCATTCTTAGTCGCTCAACGTGCTTGCCGCTCTGCGAAATAAGAAAGGCTGGTCTATCCGGCCAGCCTTTTCAAAGTGACAAAATCGCATCGCTAAAATCATCAGAACTTGTACGTCGCGCCGACGCTGGCCCACGTCTCATCGTTATCGGTATTGACGGATTTATCCATTGTCACCTGGTGATAAACGCCCGGAGTCAAAGAAAAGTTGCCGCCGAGGTCAAAGGTTGTTGAGATGCCAAAAACGGCGTTTGACCAGTCATGATCGACGTTTGCACCATTGGGGCCGACACCATCGTTAAAGACGACTTCTGAATGCAGGTTGATGACCTGTTCGGGCTTGTTCGTGCCGCCGCTCTTCACGGGAATGCCATAATCGAGCATGAAAATGTGCGCGAAGCCGGAAGCGGTCCCGCCCCAAGGAGAGTTGGCTCCAACAATCGTGCCGCTGTTGGACGGCCAGAGTTTCACGAGGACATAAGTCGGTACCAAGCCTTTTACGGGCAAGATATTCGGCAAGGAGAAAATGGCATGCAGTTCCTGGAGGTCTATGCTGCCAAATGGTATGCCGGCTTTGCTTATGCCACCTGCGGTATGGCTGCTCATGTCCGGATAGTTGTAATAGACATAGCCGAGCCTGTAGTGGATGGCGTTCTTTTCGCCCGGATTGATGGCGTTCGAATAGTGGAGATAGTAGTCCCATCGCTCGCCGGTCATTTCAAAACCGCTCGTGTTGGCCCTGTGGCCCATCACGCTGGCGCCGACCCCGCCGCCAAGGTCCAGGTTGACGCTCGGCTGGACGGCGCTTTTGTCGTCGTAGATATCGAACCCGCGCCAGACGTACTTGCTCAGATACGTAACATCAACCGACCCATGTAGCCCCCCAGCCGCGGGCTCCTGAGCATAGCCCAAACTTGCTGCGGCCAACAACAGTACTGCAACTACCAGAATTCCCTTGTTCATTTTCATCTCCTTAAAAATACTCATGTCTTCTATCCAACACTTCATTCCGCATTTTACGCTGAAGGTCAACGCAAGAGCAACTGTTTTACCATTTCCCGGTTTTTCTCATCTCCGCCTTCGGCAGCTTCTCAAGGTCCTTAGTGTACTTCTTGAGCTCAGCCTCAGGCAATTCATAATCGGTGAGTTTCCCGGACAGGTATGCGTCGTAACCGCTAAGGTCCATCAGCCCGTGCCCGCTGTAATTGAACAGTATAACCTTCTCCTTGCCTTCTTCTTTCGCCTTCTTGGCCTCGTCGATCACGGCCGCTATTGCCTGGCTCGTCTCCGGGGCGGGAATGAAGCCCTCGGTCCTGGCCCATGTAAGCGCGGCCTCGTAGGAAACCAACTGATGATACGCCCTCGGCTCGAGCAGCCCTTCGACTATCCCCTGGCAGACCAGCGGCGCCATACCGTGGTAGCGCAGGCCGCCCGCGTGAATCGGCGGCGGTATGAAGGCGTGGCCCAGCGTGTGCATCGCCAGCAGCGGCGTCGTGCAGGCCGTGTCGCCGAAATCGTACGCAAATGGCCCGCGGGTCATAGTCGGGCAGGCGGTCGGCTCAACCGGGATGATCTTGATATTCGCCCCGTTGATTTTGTCCGCGACAAACGGGAACGATAAGCCCGCAAAGTTGCTGCCGCCGCCGGCGCACCCGATTACAACGTCCGGCAGCTTCTCGCCGGCCATCTTGAGCTGCTTCTTCGCCTCCAGCCCTATTATCGTCTGATGCAGCAGAACATGATTGAGCACGCTGCCCAGAGAGTATCGCGTCTGGCCGGTTGGGTCGGTCACCGCCGCCTCGATCGCCTCGCTGATTGCGATCCCTAAGCTGCCCGGCGTATCCGGCATCTCCTTGAGCACTTTTCTCCCGGCGTTCGTCTCGTTGCTCGGACTCACAATGCACTTGGCGTCCCAGACCTGCATCATTGTTTTTCTGAAAGGCTTTTGGTCAAAACTTATTCTGACCATAAACACCTTGCATTCGAGCCCTATCAATTTGCAGGCAAAGGCAAGGGCGCTGCCCCACTGACCGGCGCCGGTCTCCGTGGTCAATCTCTTGATGCCGAACTGCTTGTTGTACCACGCCTGGGGAACGGCCGTATTGGGCTTGTGGCTGCCCGGCGGGCTGGTGCTCTCGTCCTTGTAGTATATGCGTGCCGGCGTGCCGAGGAATCTCTCCAGATAGACCGCCCTTCGCAGCGGCGCAGGCCGCCAGCGATAGAGTATGTCCAGCACCTCCTCCGGGATGTCTATCCACCTCTTCGAGCTTACCTCCTGCTCAATCAAGTTCATCGGGAACACCGGCGCGAGCATGTCCGGCGAAACCGGTTTGCCGTCGGGCCCGAGCGGCGGAAGCAGCGGCGTGGGCAAATCCGCCGCCAGGTTGTACCACTGCCGGGGAATGTCCTTCTCGTTTAGGAAGACCTTTACTTGTTTCATTATTCTGCACTCCTACAAAATCTTGTCCGTCTTATACAGCAAGGGCGACCCCGTAAACGCCAATTCGTGCAATGATACAGTTCTTTGACGGCGGTTCAAGCCTTTTTTTTTGGCGTTTTTACCTTTTTCTCAAGCCCCGTTTGGAGCCCGTCCCGTCAAGCCCGCAACCCCGCCGACGTCATCAGCCAGAGCCTTATCGATCTGCCAACCTGCTTGAAAAATTGGCCGCAGACCCACGGTCCCGTATGGATTGACACTGATCTACGCTGTATTTGACCAACGGCTGAGAACGAAGTAAGTGGATGAAATTGCGAGATTCTGTCCTGTGTTCGCAGACATAATAGTTGGCTGGTCCGAGTTACTTCAATACAGCTATCGCCTGCGGGAGACCTCTTTCTTTGATATCCTTAACGGGCCGCCATTCGTGGCTGTCTATAGTTATCCCGCTTAGTTCCGTTGGGTCATGTTCGTTCTTTGCGCATCCCGCGTTGCACTGCTCTTTTGCATGTCGGCTTCCAGTCTTGACCCTACTGTGCGCCGCCAGTCTTGTTAGCTGCGGCTCCGCTATACACCCGCACGTAATCGACATACATGTCGGC
>Ga0315288_10010051_pt1 | contig 11917 bp, 9 predicted proteins | sample YL17G11_20_MG_FD_203454 | JGI IMG/M metagenome (GOLD analysis project Ga0315288, IMG submission 203454) | Sediment microbial communities from Yellowstone Lake, YNP, Wyoming, USA - YL17G11_20 | ecosystem: Environmental > Aquatic > Freshwater > Lake > Sediment | place: USA: Wyoming | collected...
CGGTCACCCGTTGGCAGTGGATGATCTTGAGCCGCGGTCGTTTTCGTTCAATTCGCCCTACGGCGCGTGCCCGGAGTGCAGCGGTCTTGGCATTCGCAAGGAGGTCGATCCCGAACTCGTCGTTCCCGATCAGGATCGCACCCTGGCCGACGGCGCGGTGGCACCGTGGTCGATGGGCCAGAGTTCGGAGTACTTCACCCGCATGTTGGCCGGGCTGGGGGAGTCGATGGGATTCGACATGGACACCCCGTGGCGAAAGCTTCCGGCCAAGGCTCGCAAGGCGATCCTCGAGGGTTGCGACGAGCAGGTGCACGTGCGCTACCGCAACCGCTACGGCCGCACGCGTTCCTACCACGCCGACTTCGAAGGCGTGATGGCATTCCTGCAGCGACGCATGGAGCAGACCGATTCGGAGTTGATGAAGGAACGTTACGAGGGCTTCATGCGGGACATTCCCTGCCCGGAATGTGACGGCACCCGGCTCAAGCCGGAGATCCTGGCCGTGACGCTGTCGGCCGGCAAGGATGCGAAGTCGATCGCGGCTGTGTGCGAGTTGTCGATCCGGGAGTGCTCAAACTTCCTCAACGACCTCACCCTCGGCGGCCGCGAGCAGGCGATCGCCGGGCAGGTGCTCAAAGAGGTGCAGTCCCGGCTGGGCTTCCTGCTCGACGTCGGACTGGACTACCTGTCGCTGGCCCGGGCTGCGGGCACGCTCTCCGGCGGCGAGGCGCAGCGTATCCGGCTGGCCACCCAGATCGGTTCCGGTCTGGTCGGGGTGCTGTACGTGCTCGACGAGCCGTCAATCGGGCTGCATCAACGCGACAACCGTCGTTTGATTGAAACCCTCACGCGGCTCAGGGATTTGGGCAACACGCTGATCGTTGTCGAGCATGACGAAGACACCATCGCCCACGCCGACTGGGTTGTCGATATCGGTCCCGCCGCCGGGGAGCATGGCGGCCAGGTGGTGCACAGCGGTACCTACGCCGACCTGTTGAAGAACCCCAAATCGCTTACCGGCGCCTATCTTTCCGGTAAGAAGAGCATCGAACTTCCCGCCATCCGTCGGCCAATTGATCGCAAGCGTCAACTGACGGTGGTCGGCGCCCGGGAACACAACCTGCGTGAGATCGACGTGTCGTTCCCGCTGGGTGTTCTTACCGCGGTGACGGGAGTGTCGGGTTCCGGCAAGTCCACCCTGGTGAACGACATCCTGGCCACCGTGCTGGCCAACCGCCTCAACGGCGCGCGTCAGGTGCCGGGCCGGCATACCCGGATCAACGGCCTCGAGCATGTCGACAAACTGGTGCGCGTCGACCAGTCACCGATCGGCCGCACGCCGCGCTCCAACCCGGCCACCTACACCGGCGTCTTCGACAAGATCCGCACCCTGTTCGCCGCCACCACCGAGGCCAAGGTCCGCGGATACCAGCCCGGCCGGTTCTCCTTCAACGTCAAAGGTGGCCGCTGCGAAGCATGTTCGGGCGATGGCACCATCAAGATCGAGATGAACTTCCTGCCCGACGTCTATGTGCCGTGCGAGGTGTGTCAGGGCGCGCGGTACAACCGCGAAACGCTCGAGGTGCATTACAAGGGCAAGACCATCTCGGAAGTTCTCGATATGTCCATCGAGGACGCGAGTGATTTCTTCGAGCCGATCACCTCGATTCACCGGTACCTCAAGACCCTCGTCGAGGTGGGTCTGGGTTATGTGCGGCTCGGACAGCCGGCGCCGACGCTCTCGGGAGGTGAGGCTCAGCGGGTGAAGTTGGCGGCCGAGTTGCAGAAGCGCTCTACCGGTCGCACCGTCTACATCCTCGACGAGCCGACCACCGGCCTGCATTTCGAGGACATTCGCAAACTGCTCAAGGTCATCAACGGCCTGGTCGACAAGGGCAACTCGGTGATCGTCATCGAACACAACCTCGATGTCATCAAAACCTCGGACTGGGTTGTCGATATGGGCCCCGAGGGCGGTGGTGGTGGCGGAACGGTGGTCGCCGAGGGTACGCCCGAGGACGTTGCGGCGGTTCCGGCGAGTTACACCGGAACGTTCCTGGCCGGGTTGTTGGACGCTCCGGCGGTGCCCAAGTCCGCTCCCAGGAAGGCGACGCGGCGCAAGAAGGTCAGCGCCTAGTTATCCACAGTCCGGCCTTGATTCACAGTTGATTGACGGGTGGGGGATTCTGTCCGACAGCCGGTTTATCATTCGAACATGCTTTCGAATGACGTGTCTGAGGCGGTCGGCCAGATCGACGCCGCTCTCGACGTGCTGACCGGACTGGATCTGTCCGGGTTGTCGGCCACCGACCTGGTCGGGGTGGCTGAGCGGTGCGAGACGCTGGTGCGCCGCCACCGGGTGGTGTGTGGGGATGCCGCGGTCGAGCTGTCGCGTCGAAATACCGCAGAGTTGGGTGGCGCCCCGCACAAGGTGCTGGCCGATTGGTTGCGCATCACCCCCGCTGAAGCCCGCCGCCGGGTGACGCTCGCGGAACCGTTGGCGCCGCGCACGTCATTGCTGGGAGAACCGCTGCCAGCCCGCCACCCGGCGACCGCCGCGGCCTGGCGGGCCGGGGACCTCGACGTTGAGCATGTCCGGGTGATCGCCCGCTTCCTTGATGAACTTCCGCTAGCTGTCAGCGTCACCGACCGGGCCGACGCCGAAGCGCTGCTCGCCGAACAGGCCCGCCTGATGCGGCCCGATCAGTTGGTAAAAGTGGCCGAACAGTTGGCGTTGATCCTCAACCCCGACGGAGTATTCAGTGATGCCGACCGCGCGGCGCGCCGCGGATTTACCTGGGGACCCCAACAGTCCAACGGCATGAGCCAGGGCCGGCTGTGGGCCACCCCGGCCCTGCGCGCCGAGATCGACGCCCTGTTCGCCAAATTCGCCGCCCCCGGACGCTGCAACCCCGCCGACCAAACCCCGTTGGTTGAGGGCGAGCCCAGCCAGGCCCGCATCGACGGCGATCACCGCAGCCACGCCCAACGCCAACACGACGCCCTCTCAGCGATCATGCGCAGCCTGCTCGGCGATCCCAAACTCGGCCAACATAACGGCCTGCCCGTCACCCTCATCGTCTCGACAACCCTGCAGGATCTCCACGACCAGACCGGAGTCGGCACTACCGGCGGCGGAACTCTGCTGCCGATGAGCGATGTCATCCGGATGGCCTCCCACAGCTACCACTACCTCACCCTGTTCGACGGCGTATCCGGCCGGGCACTATGGCTGGGCCGAACCAAACGCATCGCCAACGCCGACCAGAGAATCGTTTTGCACAATAAAGACCGCGGCTGCACGTTTCCCAACTGCACCGTGCCCGGCTACGGCTCCCAAGTTCACCACGCCACCCTCGACTGGGCCGACGGCGGCAGCACCAACATCGATGACCTCGATTTCGGCTGCGGACCCCACAACCGCCTCGTCAAAAAAGGCGGCTGGCGCACCCGCAAACTGCCCGATGGCACCTGCGAATGGATACCCCCAGCCCACCTGCCCGTCAAAGGCGGAATCAACAACCACCACCACCCCGACCGACTACTACGACAACTCCGCAAACGTGGCGCCGGATAGTTCAGGCATTCCGGCCGAGCCGGTTACTCCGGTTGGCGCATCGAGTCGCGGATCTCCTTGAGTTTCTCGGCGGCTGCCTTGTGCTGGGCCTCGTACTGTTCTGCCGCTGTGCGACCCTCGGGTGTCTCCTCGGCCAATTCGGTTGCGCCCAGGGCGGTTCCGTACCGGGTCTCGATTTTCTCGCGCACACCTTCGAGCGTTGGCACACCGGCATCGGTATATCCGGTGTCGAGATTCGGCGCGAGAACCGGCGGCAGGGGAGACGCGGTACTGCCAGCCGCGGGTATCCCAGTCTGGGGTGTCTCAGTCTGGGGCGTCTCAATCTTGGCTTGTGTTGCAGGCGTGGTTGGTTCGTCGGCCATGCGTCTCACCGTACCCCGTTGAGCAGCTAGCGCGGCTTGGCCAGCGGGAACGGAAGCGTCTCGCGGATGCTTCGGCCGGTGATGAGCATGACCACCCGGTCCACGCCCACACCGAGTCCCCCGGTCGGCGGCATGGCGTACTCCATGGCGGTCAGGAAGTCCTCGTCGAGTTCCATCGCCTCCGGATCGCCGCCGGCGGCGAGCATGGACTGCGCCTGCAGTCGGCGGCGCTGTTCGACGGGATCGGTGAGCTCGCTGTAGGCGGTGCCCAACTCCACGCCCCAGGCGACCAGGTCCCAGCGTTCGGCCACTCCCGGTCTGCTGCGGTGCGGCCGGGTCAGCGGCGACACCGAGGTGGGGAAGTCGGTGTAGAAGGTTGGGGCTGTGGTCCGGTCCTCGACAAGATGCTCGTACATCTCGAGTACCAGCGCACCGGCATCCCAATGGCTGAGGTAGGGAATTCCGGCGGCGTCGCAAAGCCGACGCAGCGCGGCAGGTTCGGTGTCGACCTCGACGGTCTCACCGAGAGCTTCCGACACCGCATCATGAACGGTCTTGACCGACCACTGTCCGGAGATGTCGACCGGTTCGAGGATGCCGGTGTCGTCACCGGGCCGCATCACTACCGCCGACCCGTTGGCGGCGACCGCCGCGTTCTGGATCAGCTCCTGGCAGCCGTCGATCCACACTCGATAGTCGGCATGTGCCTGATACGCCTCCAACAGGGTGAACTCCGGGTTGTGGCTGAAGTCCACACCCTCGTTGCGGAAGGCCCGGCCGAGTTCGAATACCCGCTCCACCCCTCCAACGCAGAGTCGCTTGAGGTAAAGCTCCGGGGCGATCCGCAGGTACAGGTCGAGATCGTAGGCATTGATGTGGGTCTGAAACGGCCTGGCGTTGGCGCCACCGTGGATCTGCTGCAGTATCGGGGTCTCGACCTCCAGGAAACCCTTGGCGAACAACGTTTCCCGGATCGAGCGCAGGATGTCGCTGCGCGCCCGGATGAGATTACGAGCCACCGGATTAATCGCGAGGTCGACGTAGCGGGCGCGCACCCGGGCCTCAGGGTCGGTCAGGCCCTTCCACTTGTCCGGCAGCGGCCGTAGGCACTTGCCCAGCAGTCGCCACCGTTGGACGAGCACCGAACGGGTGCCATTGCGGCTGTACCCGATCACGCCGGTCGCCTCGATCAGATCGCCGAGGTCGACGTCGCCGAAGTCCTCCGCGGTGTTTTCGACCCGAGACCGCTCCAGCAGTAACTGCACGTCGCCTGACCAATCCCGCAACTGTGCGAAGGTCACCCCGCCGTAATCCCGGGTTCGCAGCACCCGGCCGGCCACCGTGACTGGAGCGTCGTCCGCGGCGGCCAGCGCCGAGACGACCGTATGGCTGGGTGGCTCACCTACCGGGTAGGGATCAATTCCGTTGTCCTGCAACGTCTTCAGCTTTGCCAGTCGAACTCTTACCTGCTCCGGGAGTCGACGGCTCTGCGTGTCTGCGGCCGCGATCTCGATGGAAGCATCTGCGGGTGAGGTGGCGCCAGGTGCGCTGCCGTCGGCGTGCAGTCCCGCAGCGGCCGCGATCGTAGGCGGCACCGCGGAGTGCTGCCCGGTGTGCTGCTCGGCCCGCCGGGTGAAGGGCAGCACCAGAAAGCCCTCGGCGATCACTGAAGCCACCCCCACCCGCGGGATCAGCCTGGCGTCCGCGTAGCAGGCGAACCGTGGCACCCACTGCGGCTGGTATTTCATATTCGAGCGGTACAGCGTCTCCAATTGCCACCAGCGGGAGAAGAACACCAGCAGCGCACGCCACAGCCGTGCCACCGGCCCCGCCCCGAGTTGAGCGCCCTGTTCGAATGCTGAGCGGAACATCGCGAAGTTCAGTGAAACCCGATTAATACCAACGGTCTCGGCCTGCTGCATCAACTCGGTGACCATCAGCTCGATGGTCCCGTTCGGGGACTGCGGCGAACGGCGCATGAGGTCCAGTGACAGCCCGTTACTGCCCCACGGGACCAGCGACAGCATGGCGACGACGGTGCCATCGTGGCCGGTCTCGTCCGCCCCTTCACAGGCCTCCACCAGCAGGCAGTCGCCGTCGGTACGATCGCCCAACCGGCCCAGCGCCATCGAGAAACCACGCTCGGTCTCGGTGTCGCGCCACGAGTCGGCGCGGGAGATGGCTGCTGCCATCTCCGCATCAGAGATGTCCCGGTGTCGGCGCATGCGCACGGTCAACCCGGCCCGCTTGGCGCGTGTCACGGCCTGGCGCACCGCTTTCATCTCCGGCCCGGCGAGGCGGTACTTATCCGGATAGAGAATGGCCTCATCGCCGAGTTGCAGCGCATTGAGTCCGGCATCCCGATAGACCTGGGCGGCAGTCGAACTCGCGCCCATCACCCCGGGCGGCCACCCGTAGTCGCGGCACAATTCGAGCCACGCGCCGATGGCCTGCGGCCAGTACCTCGGATCACCCACCGGGTCGCCACTGGCCAGACACACACCGACTTCGACGCGGTAGGTCACCGCGGCACGGCCATTAGGTGCGAACACCACCGACTTGTCGCGCCGGGTCGCGAAGTACCCCAGCGAATCGTTCTTGCCGTAGGTCTCCAGCAGGCCGCGGATCGCGGATTCGTCCTCCCCGGTCAGTGCATTGGAGGCGCGCTGGGACGCAAACAGCACCACCGCCGCCGCCATCAGCGCCAGCGCGCCGAAGAGGCCGAAGAGGGCATTGAGGAAGACGTTCGGCCTACCGACAAAGAGATCCGACGTGGCGGCGGCGAATCCGCTGACCCGGTTGACCGCGTAGGCCAGCCGGTACCCGGGCTGCAGGGAACCCGGGAACAACTGCAGCAGCCCCAGGGCCAGCGCGATCCCGGCCAGGTTTCCGGCCACCAACACGCCGGCCGCCTTGAGCAGCGCACCACGGCGCACCTTGGCCGAGAACTCGTCGTAGGCCGCGACCAGAACGGCGATCGCGGCGATGTGGACGGTCAGGCCCATGAATTCGCCCAGATTCTCGAGGCGGCTGCCGTCCCGCTGAAGCAGCGACGCGATATCGAAGCCGACCGCGACTACCAGGATGACCACCAGCACCCACCAGGCGATGCGCTTACGTGCCGCCAGCGCGCCGGCCATTATTGCCAGCGCAAACGCCCAGGCGAAGCTGGTGTCGGGAAAGTTGAACAGGTAGTTGTCGATGAACTCCCGTGGCACCCGGGTGAGGTGCCTGATCGTCGTCGAGATGCTGGAGAGCAGCGCGGCAGCGGCGACCACCCCGAGGAACGTGCCCGCCGCTGCGGGAACCCAACCAAACCCAGACCGGGTCCTGCGCATCGCGACCGTCATAGGCCGCCAGGATATGCGCTGATCATTGGGTATCTGATCTCTGGATATTCGGTCATCATTGTCGCCCGGATCACTCGACTGGCCCGGTGAGGCTCTCGCCCGGTCCGAATCCCGGTTCGTCGGGGGCTGCGCTGGCCTCGCGGAAGGCCAACTGCAGGCTCCGCAACCCGTCTTTCAGCGGTTTTGCGTGTGGCCCGAGATACTGCGTCGTGGCGGTGATCAGGCCGGCCAGCGCGGTGATCAGCCGGCGCGCTTCGTCGAGGTCACGATATTCGCTGGTGTCGGGATCGGCCGACGACAGCCCGAGTTTCTCGGCCGTGGCGCTCATCAGCATCACCGCTGCGCGGCTGATCACCTCAATGGCCGGGATGTCGGCCAGGTCGCGGATGTCGGGGTTATCCATCATGGCTGCTAGACTCCCATGCACGACCGTCCCGGCGACTGCCAGGACAGCAAGTGGAGTCCCACTCCCACCGCCGGCCGCGGGTAACCGAAGGCCGTACGGTCCGGTCGCGGTCACCTCCGGGTGCCCGTCCTGCGGTGATCGCAGGCGGCGAGAGCCGTGATCGGTCGGCTTGGGCCCTGCTATGAGCAGGGCCCTTTTGTTCGGTTGAACGCTTCTGTTCAATCCAACAGAGTGCTGACGGGATTCCCCTGCGCTGTTCCCGGTGTCCACGGATGGTCTGCCCACAAGACCGAACCAGGGAGGCCGCATCAGCACTGAGACCCGCGTCAACGAGCGCATCCGCGTACCTGAAGTCCGTTTGATCGGACCCGGCGGGGAGCAGGTGGGCATCGTGCGCATCGAGGACGCGCTCCGCGTCGCCGCGGATGCCGATCTCGACCTCGTCGAAGTAGCCCCGGAGGCTAAGCCCCCGGTCTGCAAGATCATGGACTACGGAAAGTTCAAGTACGAGACGGCACAGAAACTCCGCGAGTCGCGCAAAAACCAGCAGCAGACCGTCGTCAAGGAACAGAAGCTTCGTCCCAAGATCGACCCGCATGACTACGAGACCAAGAAGGGTCACGTCATCCGCTTCCTGGAGGCGGGGTCGAAGGTCAAGGTGACGATCATGTTCCGCGGTCGCGAGCAGTCCCGGCCCGAACTGGGCTACCGGCTGTTGCAGCGATTAGGCGCCGATGTCGCCGATCATGGCTTCATCGAGACCTCGGCCAAGCAGGACGGCCGCAACATGACGATGGTGCTGGCACCGCACCGCGGCGCGAAGACTCGCGCCAAGGCTGCGACCCAGGTAGTCGGAGCCCCGGCGGCCGAACCCACCGAGGAAGTCTCCACCGACGCGACCAGCACCGGCGAGACCAGCACCGACGCGACCAGCACCGACGAGACCAGCACCAACGAGACCAGCACCGAGCAGACCATCGCTTAGTCAAGAACGACAGAAGAGAACTGAGGAAATATGCCCAAGGCCAAGACCCATAGCGGGGCCAGCAAGCGGTTCCGCAAGACCGGCACCGGCAAGATCGTGCGGCAGAAGGCGGGTCGCCGCCACCTGCTCGAGCACAAGGCGTCCAAGCGGACCCGCCGTCTCGACGGCCGCACCACCGTTGCCGCCAATGACACCAAGCGCGTCAAGAAGCTGCTGAACGGCTGACGCCGAACCCCTTAACTTTTCGAAGACTTTTCGAACGAGCGAGAAGAGGAACACCCATGGCACGCGTCAAGCGCGCAGTCAATGCCCAGAAGAAGCGGCGGACCCTGCTCAAGGCGTCCAAGGGCTACCGCGGCCAGCGGTCCCGGCTCTACCGCAAAGCCAAAGAGCAGCAACTGCATTCGTTGAACTACGCCTACCGTGACCGGCGTGCCCGCAAGGGTGATTTCCGCAAGTTGTGGATCACCCGGATCAACGCGGCAGCCCGTGCCAACGACATCACCTACAACCGGCTGATTCAGGGCCTCAAGGCCGCCGGCGTGGAAGTCGACCGCAAGAACCTCTCTGAGATCGCGATCAGCGATCCAGCAGCGTTCACCGCACTGGTCGGCGTTGCGCGAGCCGCTCTGCCAGAGGACGTCAACGCGCCGTCCGGTGAGGCTGCCTGACCGTCTCGGAAGGCTCCGGGCCCATGGGCATGTCGGCACCGTTGACGCCGAAATCCGCCCGGGTGATGGCTGCGGTCAAACTGCATCACCACACCGGGCGGGTTCGGTCCGGTCTGTTTCTGGCCGAAGGCCCCAACCTCGTCGAAGCCGCTGCGGCGCGCGGTGTGGTGAACGAGGTGTTCGCGACCGCCGCTGCCGTTGACCGTCATCCCGATCTCCTGCGCGGTATGGCGGTGACTCTGGTGACCGAACCGGCGGCAAAGGTGTTGTCCGACACGGTGACTCCGGCTGGCCTCATCGCCGTGTGTCGGGTTCCGGATGCAGACCTCGGCCCAGTACTGGCCGCCCGCCCGGAACTCATCGCGGTCGCGGTGGATCTCTCCGAACCGGGTAACGCCGGCACGCTGATCCGGATTGCCCACGCGATGGGAGCCGATGCGGTGGTCTTCGCCGGCCATAGCGTGGACCCCTACAACGGGAAATGCCTGAGGTCTTCGGCGGGCAGTATCTTCTCGGTGCCGGTCATCGTCGAAACAGATACCGCCGGAGTGCTCGCGCAGTTGCGGTCAGCGGGTTTGCGGATCGTGGCGACCACCCTGAACGGTGATATGAGTCTGGACGATGTCGGCGCAGTGCTGGCCACGCCGACCGCATGGGTCTTCGGTCCGGAGTCCCAGGGTCTGTCCGAGGAGGTTGCGGGGCTCGCCGACGATCGGGTCGTGATCCCGATGTCGGTCGGTGCCGAGAGCCTCAACGTGGCTGCGGCCGCGGCCATCTGTCTGTATCAAAGCGCGCGCGCTCAGCGGCAGAGCCTAGGCTGATCGTCGTGGATGTCGAGCCGGTCGGGGATCGACAGAGCCCTGCGCAGGGTGTTGGGGGGTGGCTGCGAAACACCAATCGGAACCCGGGCATTGTCGCGGCCATCCGGCGGGCTCGTCGGGTGCTGCCCGGCGACCCGGACTTCGGTGATCCGCTGTCCGCCGCCGGTGACGGTGCACCGCAGACTGCAGCCAGGGCGGCCGACCGGCTGATGCCTGATCGCAACGCAGCCACCCGAGAGGTGAGCCTGGCTACGTTGCAGTTGTGGCAGGCCGTCACCGAGCGGGTGTCTGGCCGACCGGCGAACGCTGAGACGACCCTGGTGTTCACCGATCTGGTGAACTTCTCTGACTGGTCTCTGAAGGCGGGCGATGAGGACACCCTGCGGCTGCTGCGCCGGGTCGCCCAGGTGGCGGAACCGCCGATGTTGGACTCCGGCGGCCAGATCGTCAAACGGATGGGCGACGGGATGATGGCGGTCTTCACCGATGCCGCCACCGCGGTTCGGGCCACCCTGGAAGCACTGGATGCCGTGAAAACCGTCGAGGTCGGAAGCTATACGCCACGCATGCGAGCCGGCATCCACACCGGCCGCCCTCAGCGCATCGGTTCAGACTGGCTGGGCGTGGACGTCAACATCGCGGCCCGGGTGATGGAGCGCGCCAACCGCGGTGGGCTCATCGTTTCGGGTCAGACACGGGAGAGGATCTCCACCGAGGAGGTGGAGTCCCTTGGCGTGAGCGTCAACCGGGTGCGCCGCCAGATGTTCGCGCCGCGTCAGCAGGGCGTGCCCGCGGACCTGGTGATGTACCGGATCGCGCCCCGCCGTGAAGTGGCCGACGTCGACGCCGACACCGAGGCGGCCGAGTAACCAGTCCGGCCGGAGGTGGCTCAGACGAACTCCTCGGCGCTGGCTTCGATCCAGTCCGACAGCCAGGCCGCCGGCGGATCGTCGAGCAGTTCGCCGGGCATCAGCCACTCGTAGATCTCGGCGTAGGTTCCGGTGCGGAAGGAGTCGATGCGCCGGTTCAGCATCGACGGTTCCAGGTCCGCGAAGCTATCCAACCCCATCGAGGCCACCATCTGGGCGGCAGTGGCGACCGTGCCCTGCTGGAAATTAGCCGCCCGGTCGATCTTGTCCGGCACGTGCAGCGCGCGTGCCAGTCCGGCGTCCTGGGTGGCGACCCCGGTGGGGCAGCGGTTGGTGTGGCACTTCATCGCCTGGATGCAGCCGACCGCGAACATCATCGATCGGGCCGCGAGGGTGAAGTCCGCACCTTGGATTATCCGGCGGACGATGTCGAAGCCGGTGGCCACCTTGCCGGATGCGCCGATCTTGATGTGTTCGCGAAGCCCGGTGCCGACCAGGCAGTTCTGCACCAGCATCAGGCCCTCGGTCAGCGGCATGCCGACATGGTCCTCGAACTCCTGGGGTGCGGCCCCGGTGCCGCCCTCGGAACCGTCGACGATGATGAAGTCGGGAGCGATACCGGTCCGGATCATCGCCTTGCAGATCGAGAGGAACTCCGTGCGTGATCCGATGCACAGCTTGAACCCCACCGGTTTACCGCCGGAGAGGCTGCGCAACGTCGCGATGAAGTGAACCAACTCCAACGGGGTGGCGAACGCGGTGTGCGCCGGGGGAGACACCACCGTCTGGCCGACCGGTACGCCCCGGGTTTCGGCGATCTCGGGCGTGACCTTCGCCCCGGGCAGCACGCCGCCGAGACCGGGTTTGGCGCCCTGG
>Ga0315288_10010052_pt1 | contig 11917 bp, 13 predicted proteins | sample YL17G11_20_MG_FD_203454 | JGI IMG/M metagenome (GOLD analysis project Ga0315288, IMG submission 203454) | Sediment microbial communities from Yellowstone Lake, YNP, Wyoming, USA - YL17G11_20 | ecosystem: Environmental > Aquatic > Freshwater > Lake > Sediment | place: USA: Wyoming | collected...
CGTAGTTATCGAGCTTCATCCGGGCGGCGAATGCCCCGGATTCGTCGAAGACGTCGTACCAAAATTCCTTCGGCTTCCCGGTCTCCTCGTAGGTCATTACAAAGAGCCAGTCGCTCTCGTCGACGAACGCCGTCTGGAAGGGAGGTAACTCCGCGGGGAACACCATGTGGCTGCGGACACTCGCCGGCGCCCTCGAGAATTGCTCCAGACGATCCTTTTTCAACTTCTCAGGCATGGCGACCGGCGTGTAGTCCTTGCGGATGATTCTCTTGACGTTTCCGGCGTGATCAAAGGCCTTGATCTCGTACCCGCTTTCGCTGTCTGCGACAAAAATCCGGTCCCGCGAGACGGCGACGAAGGCCGTGGGATTTATCGCAAGAAAGTCCTTTTCGGCGCTGGGGACGAAATACCTGTGGCGCCCAATTTCCTTGATCGTCTTGAAATCGGGCCCGCAGACGTCGTATGTGAAGCTTCGGAAATCCTGTCCGGCCTCGGCGCGATGAGCGATGATGAAGTCGCCGTTACGCAAAGGCATGAACGAAACTGCGGCGCTTGTGATTTGCTGCTGCCTGAGAAGGCCTCCCGCTTTGTCGATGAAGAGTATTTTCATCTGTCCCTGGTCCGTGACGACGATCTCGTCCCGATCGTTGATTCCCAAGCCGACGAGGAATTGAATCTCGCCCGGCCCCTGGCCTTTCCGTCCGAATGAGGCGACGAACTTCCCGTCCCGATCGAACTTATAAATGAAATCCTCGCTCTCGCCCTGGTTGCCCATGTAAATGTTTCCCTCGGAGTCGACGGCAACGACGGTGGCCTCGGCAAGTCCGATCCGCGCCGCCTCGTCCGAGGCAAAATCGATGGCGAACTCCCTCTCTAGTTTGATCTCGCGCGGGGCGGCGTCGGCCGATCGCGCATGGTTGATGACGACCTCGACGCCGTTCTCTTTCAGCCGCTCGACTACGCTCTTTTGACGGCCGCAACCCATGAGCAAGAACGGAAGAAGCGCTAGCGCACAAGCAATCTTTTTCCTCATATTCGGGCCCCCTTAAAAAGCGTTTGATACGATTGGCTCGTCTTTTCCACAGGAGCCATTCGACTTCCCTTCTGGGCCGCCTCGGCCCACTTCTATTCCTGATTATAGCACATTGGTAACCCCCTACTTCCCGCCTCTCTCCGCCCGTCTGCTAGTAGAACTTAGGTGCGGCTGGTATTAGGGGTGGTTCGGTTCTTTGTCAGCGTCTTTCTGCAGTTTTTCGTCCAGCTTCTGCCGTGCCCGTCAACCTGGACTAATTCACTCGGCTTTCTTTTGTACTGGCTCTAGGACTACGATCAAGAACGTCGCGACAGGCCCAAGAAACAAAGACAGCGCCCACCATAGAAGACCGCTCCGGTTTTTACCCTGTGCCAGCCCGGCATTGATGAGCGACAGCGTTCCCCATCCAACCGCAAATTGGGCCGATTCGTTCATTCCTGTTCCTCCTCAATCCCCCCGCCTTTGGTTGATACGGGCACAACGTGTTGATTCTTTCCTGCCATTGTAGCCCTTCCTTTCCCTTCTATTATGGAAACAACGAAAAGGGATTGCAATATATAATTCCCCGCCCCTCTCCGCCCGTCTGCTTGTCGTTCGTGGGCCGAGCTGGCTTGGTCGGTGAGAATTCCCCCCACCCCAAACGTCTATCTCTACGAGGCACGATCACCGCCCTAACCGGCGTCTTTATAATCATCGGGGCCTCTGGCTCTTCCCGCGTCCTATTTCCATATCATCTTGTAAACAACAAGTTCGTTGAAGCCCGATTCCTTTTCCTGATGGCAATAGAAATGCCCTTTCTTGACGAAGGTATAACGAGGTCCGTAATAAAGGCCGGCCCAAACGATATTCAGGGCCTTCCGCCCAACAAACACGCCATCCGGATTGAAAATATCCCAGATATACTCGCCCGCGTTCTGGCCCGGCTCATATGTCATGACGAAGATCCGACCCTCGTCGTCGGCAAAGAACTGGTTCAACGGGGGAAGCGGATCCAAGAAGTACTTATTCTGAGGAATTCCAGACTTTCGATAGTCCGGCCCGAGAATGGCATCTTTGATCTCTTCGGTTACCTTGACCGGCCTATATTCCTTCCGGATTTTTCTCAGCAGATTCCCATCGAGGTCATAGACCCAGATCTCGTATCCTCTGGCCTGGTTGGTGATGAAGATCCGGTCTCCTGAGACCCGCCACATAAAATACGGAACCTGCCGGCTATTATCTATGGTGCTTTCGTAGCGGTCCAGGATCTTGAGGTCCGCGAATTCGCTATCACAAAGAGTTAAGGCGTCAACATAAGAGCCGCCCGACGAGAGTTCAGGCCTGAAACCGTAAGTGAGGAACTTCCCATTCTTGAGGGCGTCGATATGGAGCGCCCAGCGTTTGAGCCTCACCTCCCTCAAAAGCACGCCGTTCAGGTCATAGACGATGAACTTCTGGCCATAGTCGGCCAGAGAAATTCCGCCGGTCTCGAAAACGCCGCCGAGAAAGGGCCACTGGAGTTCGCCCGGCCCCTGGCCGCGCCTTCCGAAGGAGCCCAATAGACGGCCGCTAGAGTCGAATCGGTATATAAAATTCCTTTCGTTCTTGAAGCCGACGATATAAACGTTGCCCGCATCGTCTGCATCCCATTCGCCCGCGCTTCCCATTTCTGCTTCTGCTAGATCGGTTCTCTCCGTATCGATGGAAAAGACTTTCTCCAGGGAAAAGGTCGACGGCTGACCCTTGATGCGATATGGCTCAACATGGTTGATAACGACTTCTACGCCTCCTTCACGAGTCCTATCGATCTGAGGCTGGTTGCTCCCGCAGGAAGCCAATAGAACAATTCCGAGGAGACAACGGCAAACTCTTTTCATATCGGCCCGCCTTGATACTAGCCCAATTCTACTTCAGCGTACCAGGAACCACAATACAATCCGTTAGCTTTTCCCCGCCTCTCTCCGCCCGTCTGCTGGTCGATCTCGGGCCGAGCTAGGGATTGGTATGGGTCGGGGAAGCGTCGCCCTCCCAGAGTTCCGGGGCCGACTGACCCTGTCCCGGGAATACGCCCGGGCTATCCTGGAATATTTTTACCGGACCGGGCTGACGAAACGGGTCGAAGACCGGCACGTTCTTGCCAAACGCTCGGGGGGGTAGAGGTCCCGGTTAGACTTCTGGACTTCAAAAACGATCTCGGCAGAAATCAGCGCCGACGGATTCTCCCCTGTTGGAACGTATCCAGCTTGTTTTTCTTGCGGTTACCGATTTTGATGGTTTGATCACGTTTAGGCTAGACTGAGCTGTTTTGAGCAAGAGTTTGCTCAATCTCTGCTCATTTTTTTGAGGGTATGTAGACAATTATTGCGGAGTCGTCTGCCCCATGTTGCCGCCATCATGGCTACACGGAGCGGTCCGCGATCTTCCCTTTAAGAATTCTTGACACATGATGAGCCGTGCCCTATGCTTAGCTCGCATGGAGACATAAGGAATGGGGAGTTTGCATTGCCTCAATGTGGGATGTGCTGACGCAAGTGTGATCATCTCCGATACCGCTACATTTCTTGTTGATTGCTACAACATTGGAGATTACAGTCATCTTTTACCCTCAACTAAAAAGATACGTGGAGTATTTATTACTCACCAACACGAAGACCATTACTCGGGCCTTCGTTACCTCCGTGATGAAGGATTTTCAATCGATTGTCTTATCTACTCTCCCTATGACAGACGACGGGGAGATAATAGTGTAACAGTAGAGGAGTGGACAGAATTCAACGCCTTGAAAGACTTCTTCGCAGGCGCAGGGACAAAACTTTACGCTCAGTACCGTCAATCGGACTGGAGCAAGCCATGGTGGGATACAAATGGAGTTAGGTTCTGGATAATCGGCCCACACAAAACTACCGCTGACAGTGATATGCGAGCAATTCATGATGCATCCCTCGTGATTAAGGCTCACATTGGGAAAAGAGCCTGCCTCTTCGCAGGCGACGCGTCTGATGCCTGTCTGGAGTACATCGCCAACAACACTACAAAATATTGTGGCGATATTTTGCACGCCAGCCATCACGGCTCCCTCGAAGGGGCGCACACTAATTTCTTAAAGAAATGCTATGCGCAATATACACTCGTTTCCACCGCCAGTGGAAAATATGAAAATGTTCCTCACCCGACTGCACTGAGGAGATACAGGGAGAATACTGTCCATGATGTCTGGAGGACCGACGTTGATGGTTCGTGCAAGTGGACATTCTGAAAATGGAGAAGGTTAATGGCCAATGAATATCTTCTGAAGGAATATGAGCTATGCTTTGATCAACTCAGATTCTACGACACGCGCCATGACGAATTAACTAGATACCTTTTCACTCTTACTTCGGCAGTCGCGGCTGCCGGATTTGCAGTCCTCGAATTTCTGAAATCAACGACCCCAGCTTTTTACGCAGCCCTTTCCGTCTTGTCGGCTATAGTCTTCCTAGCAACGATCCTTCTCTATATTGCCATGCTTCAGAACCGTCTTTATTTCGTCTTTGTTGCCAGGCAGATCAACGCCATCCGATTATATTTCCTGACTACAGAAGCTGTGGCTTTTACGGCTAACCAGCTCTATACGCTGGCAGACTTTCCTGCATTCAGGATAAGGAGCCTTCATACAATACATCTTATAGGAGCAGCGCTGGTCTCCTCAGTATTCGCGGGCTCAACAGCATGTGGACTGGCTTCTTCCATGACGTGTGCACATCCTTCTGCAATCGCACTAGTTGCAGCCTGCTCGGTGGCGTGCGTTGAAACTGTACTTGGAGTGATCTACCTAAAATCCGGGGGGAAGAAGTCCGCGAATGATTTCTTGCGCTCGGGAAAACAAAGCCCTAACCAATCAGATAAGCCCGGCAAATAAAGGGCCAATCTCTTTCTATTTCGATTTGTGCCCGGACCGATTTAGGGAGGGGTCAGCGTTGCGGCAGCAATTATTGCGTTCGACCTGACTTTTGCCGGTACACTTCCCCTATTTGTCGTGCGCATGCATCCGGCTTTTTTAAGATGACGCGGCCCCAGTAGGTCAGTACGGCCCAGCCCCGGCCTTGGATGTAGTTGCGCTTCTGGGCATCTAACTCAAGAGTTGACCGGTTGCCGTGAACGGCAAATCCGTCACAATAGACCGCCAACTTAGCATCCGGCCAAGTGAAGTCGGGGACCGTAACCAAAATATTTCGGTCGTCTCTGATTTCATAATCACGAATCCCAGTAGGAAGGCCCTCGATTCTTCCAAGAGCCCGGCGAAGCGGCTCCTCTATTTCCCCTTTCGGATAGCGGCGGATGGATTCATCAGTGCCATCCATTCGTTTTCGGATCATATCGAGCATTGTTTTGAGTCCCGCCCCACCTTGGCTCTCTTGGGGCTGAACCGGCTCCTGCTGAGAAAGGGGACCTTATCCCTGAAAACTATGCCACCGAGAGTGAGAGTTCTGTGGGAATGGCGAGGTAGCCTGGTGTAAGGGTCCCCGAGAGGATTCGAACCGCAGACCTATTGATTCCGGAGTCTACTCCCTCTTTAATAGACAAGACTAATCCCAAAGCCCACGCGTTTTAAAAAAAACGTGGACAAATCGTCGACAAAACCGTTGAAAATGGCTCAGTTGCAGTGACTCAGGCTGAAGACGTCAAGAAAGCTAAGTGGCTAATAAGAGAGTAATAAGGGAGCGCGCCAGGGGAGATTCGAACGCGCGATCTGTAAAATCGAAGTCGGGCGCTCCGATTATTTGGCAGACACCTCCGCGTAATACTCCGCGTGGACACCACGTGGACAAAAACAGTTAAAAGGGCTCAGTTTTTGTGACTCAGGCTGAAAGACGGAAAAATCTAAATGATTGAAAACCAGGGGAAAACGTGGCGTGCCTGAGAGGATTCGAACCTCCGACCTTTGGATCCGGAGTCGGATGGTGTCCGGTTTTATGTAGTTGATATAATTAACCTTACGGGTCACTGATTCCATGCTTGTGCCACATTTGTGCCAGTTCTAGAATCCAGCGTTGCCACCCAATCTCATGAGGGAAAGCCTGATGAACTGATGAGTCCGGTTCATGAGACTTGAAAACTGCCAGTTTCGCTGGCTTAGTTTTCAGGGATGAGGTCCGGGGATGAAGTCGGATAGACACTTCCACTCTTGTTCTACGGACGCCGTGCTTTTGGCCGAAGTACCCAAACTGTGTGGATGTCGTGAGCCGTTACCCAAACCAAGTCATCCGCGACTCGGACTCCGCCGCTGCCGGCAGGCGGCCCAAAAAACTCAACCACTCGATTCACGGCCGGGTCAATAGCGGCCAGCAAAACCGTTTTTCCTCTTACCCATACTCGTCCCCCTCCTGCAGCAATGTCCCCGCCGCTACCCACCATGCCGAGCGGAATCGATGCGACGGCCTGGTTGGTACCAGGGTCGATTCGAGTAACGGATCCGTCGCCTTGGTTCAGCGTCCATACCGCGCCCTCCCCGGTTGCAAGGAATCGCGGCTCGGGCCCCACAGGGATTCGGGCAATAACCTTATTTGTAGCAGGGTCGATTCGCTGAACGGAACCTCGGCCGCGTTTGGGGTCTGTTCCTGTATTCGTAATCCAAACGGAGTCGAACCCGAAGGCTGCAGCGTAAGAATACGGTGCAACGGTGACTTGGCTTATAATTTTATCCGTCTCTGGATCAATTCGGGAAAGAGTCCCCTTTCGATCCGTCAAAATCCATACAGACCCGGCGCCAGCGGCGAGGCCTAATTCTCCCGTCGGATCGGCCAGACCCGTGCGAATGATGGAAACCACCTTCGACGTTTCTAGATCGATCCGATAAACAGAGGAATCGCGGCAGTTCGCGACCCAGAGAGAACCGAACGCAACTATCATTGCTCCGCATGGCTCTGGAACAGCCACAGACGCCACGGGCGACGGCCGGTCGTGACGAAGTTTTTCGACGCGACCCTCGTTTGTTATCCAAACAGCGGCTCCTTCGGCCGCCAAGAAATCCACAAAGCCGGGAATTTCAAGCGTGGCGATCGCCCGTTCTGCAATGGGCGTCGCCGTTACCGGTTCCTGGGCTCCCAAATTGCAGAGCCGGGCGGATAGAAATGTAACTATGAGTACCTCTGCGGCTCGAATAGTCCTTTGATAGTGCATAAACGCCTCCCGCGTGTTGGACCTCATCCCGAACGACATTCGTCACCCACCTGTCATTTATGACAATCAGTTAGCCCCATCGGCCGAATCTGATCAGCGGGCCAATTCTGCCGCAGCAGGGCGAGAGCATCCTGGAATTGCTGCTGATGTCGCTCCTGAGCCGAGAGTAAGAACAGGACGTGCGGTGTCAAGAAGGCCTCAACAAAGCAAGCATCGGTGCGGACCTGCAGTTCATGCGCCAGCCCTAGAGCGAAAGTATCGCGAGGTTTTCGGGGGAAATGCTGGTAGATTAGTATTGAACAATCCGAATGCCATAGGTCCTTAATCTCCGACCAAGCGACATACTTCGACGAATTTTTCCGCCCGATTGGCATCGATTCGACCTCGATCCCGTTATCCGGGTCCAGAAAGACAAGATCGGCATTCTGCGCCTTTGCCAGCAGGTCGCTAAACCAGATTTCGCGCTCGTGACGCCTGTCCGGGATAAGCTTGGAGAAGTACGATGCTCGGGGTAGAAGCTGGACTCGTTCGATCATGGGCACCGAGGGCAAACCCGAGCGGAGCAAGCTCGAAAGTCCAGCGAAGAGCTGATGATCATAGCGCTGCCACATTTCGGGATCTCCGAGGTAGGAGCGTAGTCCGCCGTCATAACTGCCATCGTCGGGCGTGAGCATCCAGGCAACCAGCAGTCGGCTCTTACTATTTGATTGAAGAAGTCGTAGAAGACCGTACTTGCGGTAGTCGTTGACGTCTCCGAAATACTGATTCTTCACGCTGGTAGGAATTTCCCGTTTGCGCTCTGCGTGAGATGGCCGGTTTCGGACTCAGAAACAACCATTCCCCATCACGCAAAGGAGGATATCCCGACCGTGGACGAGAGTCAAGAAATGTGGTGCTTGATTCTCTGAGATTATCCGCAATATGAGGAAACGTGGCGTGCCTGAGAGGATTCGAACCTCCGACCTTTGGGATCAGGTTGAAACACCGGTCGAGATTCCGACCTTCCGGCGCGCGTCCTGTCGGATGAGGATGACCAGAACAATTCCAGAAAGCATGCCCATCACAGCCCCAGCTACAGCTCCCCCAATCGCGTAAGCCAACACCACTCCGATTGAGGCGCTAGCGTAGGCAGAGGTGCCTGCCAATACGCCTATCCAACAGCCGAGCAGTGAACTGACCGTCATCGTCGGGATCCAGATCCAAGATCGGCATAACAGGCGCCGCATGCCGAGCCACTGCATGGTACCGACCAAGACCCCTCCTGCCGCTCCCAACGAGAACGGCTCGGGAGTAATGAAGCCGAGGTTCCAGCCGAGCCATAGGCCAATATACCAGCCCAAACCGTAGGCTGGGATCAGCCAGCCCGAGAGTGAGAAACGCCGCGCCAAAACCAGCCATTGCGCCAGCCCGATCAGGAGAGCGGGCGGAATGATCCAGAGTTCACCATTGCGCCCGCCGACGAGGTCCGTCACATATATCGCCGACGAGACGGAAGCCCCCCATCCTAAGATATTGGCCAGCGCCCATAATCCCCCGAGTTTCCAGTCGTAATCTGCTCTCGTTGGTTCCATACTGACTTCTCCTTAAGTTCCTTTATCGGAATGGCCGACACCCTCAACAAAGAATGCCGTAAAGCCTGCTCCCCTCGAAGGCTGATGTTATTCCCGGTTCCGATAGGTGTCAAGCACTCGAAGTCCGGAGGACTGGAACGGCGGGGGACGTGCTAAGGAAGTCGTTAATATCCCGGGCTACTGGGGGGAAGGGAATGGCGTGCCTGAGAGGATTCGAACCTCCGACCTTTGGATCCGCAGAGCGACGGTCTGCTTTCCGATGTGGCAGATAGTAATATATTTAGGCACGCCTATTTGGCTGTCTGTAGCGGAATTGTGTCTGTATTAGCATTGCCCTGCATAAAAAATTTAACATTATGCCTAGACCGTTTTTAATGGATGAGGTCCGGACGAAGAATCTTCGGCGTACCCACTGTCGCCGGCCGAACGATGAACCAACCCCGCCGCGCCCTCATCCTTCCGGAGTCTTCCCATTAGTTCCCGGGCCGCCTGGTTCTGCGGATCAATCGTCAGAGACTTTTCGAGGGCGTGGATAGCTTCTGGCCGCTTTCCGAGTTTCAAGTAGGCGCTCCCTTTTTGGTACCAGGCCATGCTCTTGGTCGGGAAGGCATCCTCGCCGGCCAAGCTCAGGTAGCGATCGAGATAATCGAGAGCCTTCTCGATTTCGAAGCCGCCGCGAATGCGAACATTGGCCGCGAAGAAGAGAGAGAGAAGGTGCGGAGGATCGGCGGCAAGGTTGCGGGCAAGGACCTTGGCGGCATCCTGCAGCATATTTTCTCCCTGCAGCCGATAACCCAACCGGAAATTAGCGTCGGCTACCGTGGGCAAAGAATAGGGTTTATCAAACAGGAGAGACATGATACTGCTGGTCAATTCTTCGGCGCCGTTGTGATAATTGGACAACACGATGACGGTATATCCCGAATCGATGAAGCGGTAGAAGAAGGCTTCGACGCCGTCGGCTCCGCCGCTGTGGCCGACATAGCGGTGTCCAAAGAATTCCTTCACCTCCCAACCGGACGCAGACGTCGCCCTCCGGGGTGACGGCTCAAACATCGCCTGCTTGCTTTGATCGGAGAGGAGGATCTCACCCTTGAGCGCCTGATCGAACTTGAGCAGATCGTTTGCGCTGGTGCGCAGGCCGCCATCGGACAATGCCGCCGGGATGACCCGTATGTTTGCCGTAAAGGAGCCATCGGCGTTCTGGGTGTAACCGATAGCTCGGTCAGGCAGGACCTCGTCCTCCTGGCAGATGCTGCTCTTCTTCATGCCGCAGGGTTCGAAAATATGCTGGCGGACAAACTCCCGGTAGGGCATGCCGCTGACCTTCTCGATGATGCCTCCCAGGAGGCAGAAGCCCGAATTTGAATATTGAAAGCGCTCGCCTGCCGGGAAGGCTGGCTTCTGATCGAATATAAGGGGCAGGGCGTCGCCGACGGAACGCAGAGTGGCTAACTTGGCCTTGTACTCCTTATGTTCCAAATAGTCGCCAAGGCCGGAGGTATGGGTGAGCAGGTTCTGGATAGTAATCGTCTCCTTTTCGGCAAAGGGGCACTCGGGATAATATTTTCCCAGCGTTTCAGAAAGCCGCAATTTCCCTTCCTGGACCAGTTGCATGACGGCGACGGCAGTGAAGGTCTTGCCTATGGACCCGATATTGAATCGAGTCTCCAGCTTGTTGGGCACATGATGGTCCTTGTTGGCTTCGCCGTAGGCCCCGGCGTAGACCACGTTGCCGTTTCTGGCCACCAGCACGGTTCCCGAGAACATCTCCAGGTTGGCATGGGCCCTGGCCAAGGCGGCGATTTTCTGGGCAGTGACGTCTTCGGATTGCGCCTGGGCATACGAGATCAAGGCGACCAGGCAGGTCAGAACAAGAATTCTTATATGCTTCATGATTGACTCCTTGGTTCCCTCCCGAACGACGACCACATCACAATCGACTGGATGAGTGTCAAAGTCGGCCATAAGCGTTCATTCATGGATTCTATTCCTTGTCTCGTTGGTCGTCCCTGTCATCGCGATAACGCTGTAGCAATTCGGCATAACCCGGGAGCGGCTGGATTCGCAGGGTTTGCAACCGCTGGAACTTTATCGGCAGCCTATCCTTCCGTGTCTCGAGACCTTCGCCCAGGGCGAGGAGCATAATTTCGGAAAACATGGCGCTGTGATAGTTCGCCGATATGACTCTGCTTCGGCTCCACAGCGCGTCGTAAACCTCGGGCTTGGTTCTGGAAAGAAAGGCGATCAAGTGCTCCTGGCCGTCAATGACGCCATTGACTCCCACGCCCGGCCAGCGGGCCATGATCTCCGCCCCCGAAGGCTCCACAACGGAAATGCAACCGCGGACTTCCGCCGGCTGATAGAGCTTGAGGACGACATGCACGCCGCGCCCAGCCGCGGCCAGGATCTCGTCCCTGAGTTCGGCCAGAGCGTCGGGGAAGAGGTCCAACAGTATGATCTTTTCGCTGCGGTGCAGCATCTCGCGCAGTCGCTCGTAGACTTGTTCGGCCGTCGCCAGCCGGTACACTCGTTCGTCGTCGGCCGCCGGCTTCAGGTTAGCGAGCTCAGCCGCGGCGAGCATCTTCGTCTTCTGAAATTGTTTTTCCAGCCGCTCCAGGAGTAGGTCGATGGGGATGGAGCGAAAGGCTCGGGGTCTGCTGTCCTCTACGATTACGATTCCTTTTGCCTGTAAGGAACGCAACGCCGCGTAGGTATTGGCCGCCGGCTTGTTGATCATGTTGGCGATACGGTACCCGGTAGCCGGGGAGTTTTCGACCAGGACGGTATAGATCTCTGATTCCAAATCGGTCAATCCCAGTTCCACGAGCGGCTTTAAGGTGTTCTTTGTTTTCATCCGATTTTTAATAGTAGCCTATACTACTAATATAATTCGCCACCGCCAACAATTTGTCAACAAGAATTTTTAGGGGCGGGATGCCGTACGGCGATACTAAAGAATCCTTCGCGCACGGTGTCGCGAGCCTAGTTGCTTAATAGTGCGGGACGCTGGTCAGGCGGATAATTCGCGATCAGTGGTCCACAATTGAGACAATAGGTCTTCATTGGTTAACATGGGTACAAAGAATGCTCTTCTCGGGGTATATGGGGAAACGGAATGGCGTGCCTGAGAGGATTCGAACCTCCGACCTTTGGATCCGGAGTCCCCTTCTCT